>Ga0164243_10001704_pt1 | contig 36862 bp, 35 predicted proteins | sample OricompcompostOP_FD_108781 | JGI IMG/M metagenome (GOLD analysis project Ga0164243, IMG submission 108781) | Organic Plus compost microbial communities from Emeryville, California, USA - Original compost - Organic plus compost (OP) | ecosystem: Engineered > Solid waste > Mixed feedstock >...
CCGCGGTCTGGCGGCGGGCCGCGCCGTTCCCCATCTCGAAGTCTCCATGCTGCTGAACATCCTGCTCGTCATCCTGGTCCTCGACTGCATCGCGCTGACGGGCGTGATCCTGCTGCAGCGCTCCGAAGGGGGCGCGCTCGGCATGGGCGGCGGCCCCACCAGCATGTTCAGCGCGCGCGGGGCGGGGGACCTGCTCAGCCGCACCACCGCCGTCCTGGCCGCCGTCTTCTTCGTCCTGAGCCTGGGGATCACCCTGCTGGCCGGCCACGGCCGGTCCGGCGCCTCGGTGACCGAGCGGATGAAGGTGAACCCGATCGACCTCAACGCCCTGTCGCAGCAGGGGGCCCCGCCGGCCTCCTCCGCGCCCGGGACCGGCCAGACCGCGCCGCCGCTGCCCGGCGCCGCCCAGCCGGCGGCCCCGCCGCTGCCGGGGGCGGCCCAGCAGGCGCTGCCGACCCAGGCGCCGCGGCCGGCCGTCCGCCCGGCCCGCCAGGCGGCGGCCCCCGCGCCGGCGCCGCTGCCGACGGTCGCGCCGCGCCCCGTGGCGATCCCCCGTCCGAACCTGAACGCTCCCGCTCCGGCCGAACCGGCGCCCGCCTCGGGCCAGCCGGCGACCACGCCCTGATCGTCACACCGCCGCAGAATCAGGACTGCACGTGCGCGAATCGGCGCTAATCTGAACGCCCATGGCCCGGTACATCTTCATCACCGGGGGCGTGGTTTCCTCACTCGGCAAAGGCCTCGCCTCCGCAGCGCTCGGCGCGCTGCTGCAGGCGCGCGGTTACAAGGTCCGCCTGAGGAAGCTCGACCCCTACCTGAACGTCGACCCGGGGACGATGTCCCCCTACCAGCACGGCGAAGTCTTCGTCACCGACGACGGCGCCGAGACCGACCTGGACCTCGGCCACTACGAGCGTTTCACCGGCGTCTCGGCCCAGAAGTCCGACAACGTCACCACCGGCCAGATCTACCAGACCATCCTGGAGAAGGAGCGGCGGGGGGACTACCTCGGCGCCACCGTCCAGGTGATCCCGCACGTCACCGACGAGATCAAGAAGTTCGTCCTGCGCGATCCGGGCGAGGACGTGGACTTCGTGCTGGTCGAGATCGGCGGCACCGTCGGCGACATCGAGGGGCTGCCGTTCTTCGAGGCGATCCGCCAGCTCGGCCAGGAGCTGCCGCGCCACCACGCCATCTTCATCCACCTGACCCTGCTGCCGTTCATCAAGACGGCCGGGGAGATGAAGACCAAGCCGACCCAGCACTCGGTGCGCGAGCTGCGGGCCATCGGCATCCAGCCGGACATCCTGCTCTGCCGCTGCGAGATGCCGATCCCGCCGGACGAGAAGCGCAAGATCGCCCAGTTCTGCAACGTGCGCCCGTCCGCGGTCATCCAGGCCATGGACTCGACGAACATCTACCACGTGCCGCTCGACTACCACGAGCAGGGTCTGGACACCGAGGTTCTGGACTGCTTCGGCCTGGACGCGCCGCCGCCCGACCTGTCGCGCTGGCGCGGCATCTCCGAGCGGCTGACCAATCCGGACGGCGACGTCACCATCGCGGTGGTGGGCAAGTACACCGTCCTGAAGGACGCCTATAAGTCGCTGATCGAGGCCCTGGTCCACGGCGGGGTGGCCAACAACGTCAAGGTCAACCTCGACTGGGTGGAGGCCGAGACCTTCGAGGACGAGGACGGCGCGGCGGCCACGCGGCTGGAAGGGGTGCACGGCATCCTGGTGCCCGGCGGCTTCGGCGAGCGCGGCGCCGAGGGCAAGATCCGCGCAGCCCAGTTCGCCCGCGAGCGCGGCATCCCCTATTTCGGCATCTGCTTCGGCATGCAGATGGCCGTGATCGAGGCGGTGCGGAACGTCGCCGCCGTGTCCGGCGCCTCCTCAACCGAGTTCGGGGAGACCTCCGAGCCGGTCGTCGGCCTGATGACCGAGTGGATCCGGGGCAACGAGCGCGTCCGGCGCACCTCCGACTCCGACCTCGGCGGCACCATGCGGCTGGGCGCCTATGACGCGGTGCTGACGCCGGGCTCCAAGGTGGCGGAGATTTACGGCGCGACCGCCATCTCCGAGCGCCACCGGCACCGCTACGAGGTGAACATCAACTACCGGGACCAGATCCAGGGCGCGGGGCTGCAGATCACCGGCATGTCGCCCGACGGCGTCCTGCCCGAGATCGTCGAGCGCGCCGACCATCCCTGGTTCGTGGGCGTGCAGTTCCACCCGGAGCTGAAGAGCCGTCCGTTCGCCCCCCATCCCCTGTTCGCCAGCTTCATCGCCGCGGCCGTGGAGCAGAGCCGGCTGGTGTGATCCGCTCCGCAGCCGGCCTGCGGCCTCTGCATCCGAGGCTCGGCTTGGGCGTTAGCGACCCAGGTGCGTCGCGCCGCGACGCCAGCCGGAGGCGCTCATGGGCTACGGCCGCTTCGCCGCGATGATCGCGACCTCGACCGTCCTGATGTTCGTGCTGATGTATTTCAACACCTACGCCCTGGAGCATGTGCGCTTCAGTGAGACGCGGGTCTACATGGCGCTGCTCATGGGAGCGGCGATGGCCGTGGTCATGCTCGGCTTCATGTTCGGCATGTACAAGGACACGCGCCTGAACGTCGCGATCCTGGCGCTTGCCCTCCTCATCTTCGGCGTCTCGCTATGGCTGGTACGAAGCCAGCGGACAGTTGGCGACGTCGCCTACATGAAGGCCATGATCCCGCACCATTCGATCGCGGTCATGACGAGCGAGCGGGCGCACATCCGGGACCCGGAGGTGCGAAGGCTGGCCGACGCCATCATCGACGCGCAAGTGCGCGAGATCGCCGAGATGGAGCGGAACATCGCCCGCCTCGAAGCCAATCCTCCGCCCGCGACGGCGCCGGACCTGCCGTCCTACCGGGCGCGCGGCGCCAGGCCGCCGGCGCCCGAGACGGACGAGAGCGCCGGAATCGACACCACCAAGGTCCCGCGCTGAGCTAGCCCCGCGGCGGCGCCTTGGACCTGTGGCGGATCGCCAGCACCAGGTAGATCGCGCACAGGAGGGCGAGGGCGCTTCCCAGCAGGACGTGGCCGTTCACGAACTGGGCGGCGCTGCCGACCAGGAAGATGGCGACGAGCAGCCATTTCAGGAGCAGAGGCATGGCGTCCTCATACAGGCGAGGGCGCGCGGACGCCACAAATGGGCGAAATTCTCCGGTATGATGTTACCGTATCGGATTTCGTCAGTCTTTTCAGTGGCTTCGGCTTGGGTCGTGCGTTCCTGACGGGTTGACCGGCGCCGCCGGCTCCTGTATGTCGCGCCCTCTTGCGGCGGAGCCCCATGGCTTCGCCACGCCTGGGACCTCGTTCGATGCAGACCAAGATGACGGCGGCGCTGAAGCCAGCGGACGTCGAGAAGAAGTGGATCGTGATCGACGCCGAGAACGCCGTGGTCGGCCGTCTCGCGTCCTTCATCGCCAACCGCCTGCGCGGCAAGCACCTGCCGACCTACACCCCGCACGTCGACTGCGGCGACTTCGTCGTCGTGATCAACGCCGACAAGGTGAAGCTCACCGGCCGCAAGCTGGAGCAGAAGACCTACTACTGGCACACCGGCTATCCGGGCGGCGTCAAGGACACCACCGCCGGCAAGGTGCTGGGCGGCCGCTTCCCCGAGCGGATCCTGAAGAAGGCCGTCGAGCGCATGCTGCCCAAGGAGAGCCCGCTGGCGCGCAAGCAGCTCGGCCACCTGAAGATCTACAACGGCGCCGAGCACCCGCACGCCGCCCAGTCCCCTGAAACCATCGCGTTCGCCGAACTGAACGCCAAGAACGTCCGGAGCGCCTGAGCATGGCGAGCGACACCCACGGCCTGGAGGCCCTGCAGAGCCTCGCCACGCCCGCCGAAGGGGCGGCCCCCGTCGAGCCCAAGCGCGACGCGCAGGGCCGCGCCTACGCCACCGGCAAGCGCAAGAACGCCGTCGCCCGCGTCTGGATCAAGCCGGGCCGGGGCCAGATCACCATCAACGGGCGCGACCAGGAGGTCTATTTCGCCCGTCCGGTGCTGCGCATGATGATCGCCCAGCCGCTGCAGGTCGCCGGCCGCCTCGGCGAGTTCGACGTGCAGGTCACCGTCCAGGGCTCGGGCCTGTCCGGCCAGGCCGGCGCGGTCCGCCACGCCATCGCCAAGGCCCTGACCCACTACGAGCCGAGCCTGCGCCCGGTGCTGAAGCCGCACGGCTTCCTGACCCGCGACCCGCGCGTGGTCGAGCGCAAGAAGTACGGCAAGGCCAAGGCCCGACGCAGCTTCCAGTTCTCGAAGCGCTAGCGCGCGTCCACATACGCGTCGCAAAGGAGCGCTTCGGGTCCCCGGAGCGCTCTTTTTCTTTGTCCCCTGTTGTGGAGGCCAAGACATGGCCGCGAAGATTTTCATCGACGGCGAGGCGGGCACCACGGGCCTGCAGATCCGCGAGCGGCTCCAGGACCGCCGCGACCTTCAGCTGCTGTCGATCGATCCGGAGCGCCGCAAGGACGAGGGGGCCCGGCGCGAGCTGCTGAACAGCGCCGACGTGGTGGTGCTCTGCCTTCCCGACGACGCCGCGCGCCAGGCGGTGCAGCTGATCGAGAGCAACAGCGTGCGGGTGATCGACGCCTCGACCGCCCACCGGGTGGCGCCCGACTGGGTCTACGGCTTCCCGGAGATGGCCCCCGGCCAGCGGGAGGCGATCGCCGCCGCCCCGCGGGTCAGCAACCCCGGCTGCTATCCGACCGGCATGATCGCCCTGGTGCGGCCGCTGGTGGAGGCGGACCTGGTCCCCTCGGTCTGGCCGCTCACCATCAACGCCGTCTCCGGCTACTCCGGCGGCGGGCGCTCGATGATCGCCGAGTTCGAGGACGAGACCTCCGACGGCTACAGCCGCGAGCCGTTCCGGATTTATGGCCTCGGCCTGGCGCACAAGCACGTGGCGGAGATGCAGCTCTACGGCGGCCTGGACAACCGGCCGCTCTTCGCCCCCGCGGTCGGCCGATACTACAAGGGGATGATCGTCGAGGTCCCGCTGCAGCTCTGGTCGCTGCCGAGCCAGCCGACCCTGCAGGAGGTGCACGAGGTCCTGGCCGAGGCCTATCCGGCCGGCGGCTTCGTCGAGGTGGCCTCGCTGGAGGAAAGCCGGGCGATCAAGTCGCTGGACCCGGAGGGGCTGAACGGCACCAACCGCATGAGGCTCCACGTCTTCGGCAACGAGGACGAGGGCCAGGCCCGGCTCGTGGCCGTGCTCGACAACCTCGGCAAGGGCGCCTCCGGCGCGGCCGTGCAGAACCTCAACATCATGCTGGGGCTCGACGAGGGCCTCGGCCTATAAGGACCGCCTGAAGAGATCGGGAGAGCCGCCGCATGCGTTACCTGCACACCATGGTCCGGGTGAAGGACCTGGACGCCGCCCTGGACTTCTACTGCGACAAGCTGGGCCTGGAGGAGGTCCGGCGCATGGACTCCGAGAAGGGCCGCTTCACCCTGGTGTTCCTGGCCGCCCCCGAGGACGTGGAGGCCGCCAAGTCGAGCCAGGCCCCGGTCGTGGAGCTGACCTACAACTGGGACACCGAGGACTACGCCGGCGGGCGCAACTTCGGCCACCTGGCCTACCAGGTCGACGACATCTATGCGCTCTGCCAGCGGCTGCAGGACAAGGGCGTGACCATCAACCGTCCGCCGCGGGACGGCCACATGGCCTTCATCCGCTCGCCCGACGGCATCTCCATCGAACTGCTGCAGAAGGGCGGGGCCCTGCCGCCTCAGGAGCCCTGGGCGTCGATGCCCAACACCGGGGCCTGGTGACGTCCACGGACGACCGGCGCGATCCCGAGCGGCGGCTGCCGGCGGACATCCTGGCGCTCGCCGACTGGCGGGAGGGGGAGGCGGCCTGGCGGCGGCCCGACCTGCCGCGCCTGGCCGCCGCGGCGGCTTCGCTCGGCTTCGCCTGCTCGGGCGGGCAGGTGCAGGTGCGCCTGCCGGAGGCCACGGCGGAGCTCTACTGGCAGGACTTCGACCCGGCCGAACAGCGGTCCTCGGAGGACTGGCCGGCCTTCGTCGCGCGCTCCTGGAAGGAGGCCTTGTTCCTGGCGCAGGGCCTGCCGTCCGATGAGATCCTGGTCGAACAGGCCAGCAGGATCAGCGGCCTGGAGCATGTTCCTCACGCGGAGCTGAAGGCCTGCTTGTGGTTCGCGACCTATCTGCAGGCCCCTCGATCGTGACGGCCGCGCCCGATCCGCAGGGCCTGGAGCATTTCCGCGTCCACGGCTGGATGCGCGTCCCCGGCGCCTTCAGCGCCGACGAGGCGGCGGCCATGCGCGAGGCGGTGTGGAGCTTTCTGGCCGGCCGGGGAATCCTCGAGGACCGGCCGGAAAGTTGGACCGAGGAGCGTCCGGCCCATCTGCAGCCCCTGAAGACCCATGCGGCCTTCCAGGCCGTCGGCAGTCCACGGACCGTCGCCGCCATCGACGCCGTGCTGCACGGTCAGGGCTGGAGTCCGCCGCGGGACTGGGGCGGTTTCTTCCTGCTGTTCCCGTCGCAGCGGCCCTGGGGCGTGCCGACCGGCGGCTGGCACTGCGACGGGGACTACTCCAGCGAGCTGTGGCCGCCCTCAGGGGTGAAGGTGCACGCCATGTTCGGCGACGTCGAGCCCAGAGCCGGGGGTATGCTGATCCTCTCGGGCTCGCACCGGCTGCTGCACCGCTGGTTCACGGATAATCCATCGCCGTCCGGCGCCCGCAGCGCCGACAAGCGCGCCTCGCTGCAGCGCCACCCCTACATCCGCGACCTGCACGCTGAGACCGACCCCAAGGCGCGGACCGAGCGCTTTTTCGGCCGCGAGGAGGTGGTGGACGGCATCCCGCTCCAGGTGCTGGAGAACACCGCGTCGGCTGGTGAGGTGATCCTGATGCACCCGTTGCTGCTGCACGCCGCACCGACCGTGAACGCGGGCCGCTGGCCACGCTTCCTGCTCAACGCCGACATCCTGGCAGGCTAGCTCTTCACCTTCACGTACGACCCCGGCGCGTCCTCGATGGGCTTCAGGGGCCCGGCGGCCGGGTCGCGGGCCTTGACCATCTTGCCGGCCTTGTCCTGGAGCCACGCGGCCCAGTGCGGCCACCATGAGCCGGGGTGCTCCTGCGCCTCCGCCAGCCACTCGTCCACGTTCGGCGGCAGATCCGGGTTGGTCCAGTGCTGGTACTTGCCCGCCGCCGGCGGATTGACCACGCCGGCGATGTGCCCCGAGCCCGCGAGGGTGAAGGTGACGGGGCCGCCGAACAGGCGCGCGCCCCTGTAGACGGATCGGTAGGGGGCGATGTGGTCCTCCCTGGCCGCCTGGGCGTAGATCGGGACCTTCACCTTGCCGAGGTCCAGCCGCTCGCCGGCGATCTCGAGCTCCCCCCGGGCCAGCCGGTTGGCCTGGTAGAACTCGCGCAGATAGAACAGGTGCAGCGCCCGCGGCATGCGGGTCTGGTCGGCGTTCCAGTAGAGCAGGTCGAAGGGCTTGGGGTCCTTGCCCATCAGGTAGTTGTTCACGAAGAACGACCAGATCAGGTCGTTGGCCCGCAGCGCGTTGAAGGTCCCGGCCATGGCGCTGCCGGGCAGGACGCCGCCGGCCCGGTCCATCGACACCTCGATCACCCTCAGCCAGTCCTCGTCGGTGAACAGCTTGAGGTCGCCGGATTGCGAGAAGTCCTGCTGCGCGGCGAAGAAGGTCGTCGAGGCGATCCGGTCGTCGCCGTGGGCCGCCATCAGGGCCAGGGCGCAGGACATCATGGTGCCGGCGATGCAGTAGCCGACGGCGTTGACCTTGTCGGCGCCCGTCTGGGCGAGGGCCTGCTCGATGGCGACGAACGCGCCTTCCAGGATGTAGTCCTCGAAGGTCTTGTGGGCGAGCCTGGGGTCCGGGTTGACCCAGGAGACGACGAACACCGTGTGGCCCTGCTCGGCCAGCCAGCGGATCATCGAGTTCTCGGGCCGGAGGTCCAGGATGTAGTACTTGTTGATCCAGGGCGGGAAGATCACCAGCGGCCGCTCGTGGACCTTGTCGGTCCGGGGCGCGAACTGGATCAGCTGGAACAGCTCGTTCTGGAACACCACCTTGCCGGGCGTCGCCGCGACGTTCACCCCGACCTCGAACTTCGACAGGTCCGTCTGGCTGATGGCGAGCTGTCCGCCGCCGCGCTGCAGGTCGGCGGCGAAGTTCTCCATGCCCTTGACCAGGCTCTCGCCCCGGGTGGCCATCGCCTCCTTCAGGGCCGCCGGGTTCGACAGCAGGAAGTTGGACGGCGAGAAGGCGTCGGTCAGGGCCTTGGTGAAGAACTCGATCCGCCGCTTCTCCTGCGGGTCGATGTCGCCGACGCCGGCGACCAGCCCGTTCAGCCAGTTGGCCGAAAGCAGATAGGCCTGCTTGATGACGTCGAACACGGGGTTCTGCGACCACTCCGGATCGGTGAAGCGCTTGTCGCCCCGCTCGGGCGTGACCACCGGCTCGGCCGGCTGGCCCGCCAGGCGCATGGCCGTGGCCTGCCACAGGTTGAGGTAGCCGGAGAACAGGTCGGCCTGGGCCTTGAGCACCTTGTCTGGCTGGGCGGCCAGGCGGCCGACCACGCCGCTGAGCGCGGCGCCCACGCGGAAGGGGTCGGCGGCCACCACCGACGGCGGCTCGGCGCCCTTCAGGGCCGCCTCGGCGAAGGCGCCCTGGGCGATCATCGCGGCCCGGGCGAGGTTGGCCGACAGCTCCTGCAGCGCGGCCAGCTGCTCGGGCGTGGCGGCGCCGGCCGGAAGCGAGGCCGGGCCCGGCCCGGCGGGGGCCGCCTCCGGCTGCTGCGGCGGCGGGGCAGGGGCCTTGCGCGCCGCCGCGCCCTTCGCCTTGGCTTCCGCCTTGGTCCTGGACCTCCCCTTGGTCTTGGCCGGGCCGGCCTTCGACTTCGCCGTGGGCCTGCTACGCGCTCCGGACTTCGATTGGGCCATACCGTCTGTCGCCTTGCACTACGCCGCACGAGCGGCGCCTTCCGCTCGGGGCCTTCATCGCATAAGAGCACGACAGACTTAAATCTTGGGTTCGGCGTGGCGCGCAAAACCACCAGACTGACTGCGGGACGGGCCGCTGCGTTCGCGCTCCTGGCCGGAGCGGCGGCGGGCGCGTCCGGCTGCGTGGTGCTGCCCGCGAAGATGCGCGGCGCCTCGGCCCTGCCGGTCGATCCCGGCTCGCCCGTCGCGCGGGACGTGGCGGCGGCGACCCGCAACCCCGGCCCTTACCCCAGGTTCTCCGAGATCCCCAAGCTTCCCCGGGACGTGCGCCCGCCGTCCGCCTGGCGCGCCTCCGTCGCCGAGGTGGAGCGCAGCCGCGCCCGGCTGGAATCGGAGGTCGCGGCCCTGCCGCCCCCGCAGACCGACACCGAAGGCTTCGCCGCGGCCGTCCGCGCGCGCGCGCCGACCAGCGCCGAGGCCCCCGGGCCGGATTCCCGCGCCCGGACCGAAGCCTACGCCCGGTCCCTGCGCGAGCGAGCTACCCCGCCTCCGCCGCCGAACTAGGCGCCGGAGGCGTATCCGACCATCCGCCATCCGCTTGGCTCCGACCCGGCCGGAGTCTATCCAAGTGCGCAGGGACTCCGGCCAGGCAACACCGTCATGAACAACGAGTTTCACCGCATCCAGCGCCTGCCGCCCTACGTCCTCGAGGAGGTCACGCGGCTGAAGGCCCAGTACCGCGCCAAGGGCCACGACATCATCGACTTCGGCATGGGCAACCCGGACATGCCCACGCCCCAGCACATCGTCGACAAGCTGATCGAGACCGCGCGCAACCCGCGGGCCCACCGCTACTCGGCCTCCAAGGGCATCCCCGGGCTGCGCCGCGCCATGGCCGCCTACTACGACCGCCGCTTCGGGGTGAAGCTGAACCCGGACACCGAGGTCATCGCCACCATCGGCTCCAAGGAGGGCCTGGCCAACCTCGCCCAGGCCATCACCGGCCCGGGCGACGTGGTGATCTGCCCCAACCCCGCCTATCCGATCCACGCCTACGGCTTCATCATGGCCGGCGGCGCGATCCGGCACGTGCGGGCGCTCACCCCCGAGCAGTACCTGTCCGGCATCAGCCAGGCGGTGGCCCAGCTCGCCCCGCCGCCGATCGCCCTGATCGTCAACTTCCCGTCCAACCCGACGGCCCAGTGCGTGGACCTGGACTTCTACAAGGAGGTGATCGCCCTGGCGCGCCGGCACGAGCTGATCGTGCTCTCGGACGTGGCCTATTCGGAGATCTATTTCGAGAACAACCCGCCGCCCTCGATCCTGCAGGTGGAGGGCGCCAAGGAGATCGCCGTGGAGGTGAACTCCCTGTCCAAGACCTACGCCATGCCCGGCTGGCGCGTCGGCATGGTGGTGGGCAACGAGCGGCTGTGCGCGGCGCTCGCGCGGGTGAAGTCCTACCTCGACTACGGGGCCTTCACCCCGATCCAGGTGGCGGCGACCGCGGCGCTGAACGGGCCGCAGGACTGCGTCGCGGAGATCCGCCAGACCTACAAGTCCCGCCGGGACGTGCTGGTGGAATCCATGGCGCGCGCGGGCTGGGAGATCCCCAAACCGGAGGCCTCCATGTTCGCCTGGGCGCCGGTGCCCGAGCCGTTCAGGGAGGTTGGCTCGCTCGCCTTCTCCAAGCTCCTGATCGAGCACGCCGAGGTGGCGGTGTCGCCCGGCGTCGGCTTCGGCGAGCACGGGGAGGGCTTCGTGCGCGTGGGGCTGGTGGAGAACGAGCACCGCATCCGCCAGGCCGCCCGCAACGTGAAGAAGTTCCTGCAGAACGCCGACGCCATCCTGGCGCGCGAACCGGCTCCGGAGCACGATGCGCCGGGCAGGGTCGCCTGACCGTTTGATCGTGCCCTAGAATCAAGAACTTGAGCGCGGTCTGGTCGCAGGACCGGGATCCACTTTTGCGGAGCGCGCACCGGGCGCGGTAAGGAAGGGCCATGGCGGACAATCTCTGGCGGCTGGGCGTCGCAGGTCTCGGCACCGTCGGCTCGGGGCTGCTGCAGTTCCTGTCCGAGCGCCCGGACTTCGCGCCGGCGGGCGGGCGGGCGGTGGTGGCGGCCGTCTCGGCCCGCTCCCGCTCGCGGCCCCGGCCGGTCGACATCTCGGACCTGCCCTGGTTCGACGACCCGGTGGCCCTGGCCTGTTCGGACGACATCGACGTCTTCGTCGAGCTGATCGGAGGCTCGGACGGCACGGCCAAGGCCGCGGTCGAGGCGGCGCTGGAGCGCGGAAAGCCGGTGGTCACCGCCAACAAGGCGCTCCTGGCCGAGCACGGCCTGGAGCTGGCGCGGCTGGCCGAGAGCAAGGGCGCGCCCCTGCTGTTCGAGGCCGCGGTGATGGGCGGCACGCCGGCGGTGAAGATGCTGCGCGAGGCCATGGTCGGCGACGAGGTCCAGGCCGTCGCCGGCATCCTCAACGGCACCTGCAACTACATCCTGACCGAGATGGAGGCCCTGCTGGACGGCCACGGCCAAGCGCCGCCGGACGCGTTCGGCGCCGTGCTCGCCGAGGCTCAGCGCATCGGCTACGCCGAGGCCGATCCGACCATGGACATCGGCGGCTTCGACGCGGCCCACAAGATCACCCTGCTGGCCGCCCTCGCGTTCGGGCGGGCCCCGAACTTCGCGGCCGCCGAGATCGAGGGGGTGGAGCAGATCGAGCTGCTGGACATCCGCCTGGCGCGCGACCTGGGCTTCCGGATCAAGCTGGTGGCCGCCGCCGTACGCGAGGCCGATGAGGTCTCGGTCCGGGTCTATCCGGCGCTGGCGCCGCTGAACCATCCGCTGGCCCAGACCTCCGGCGCGCTGAACGCCCTGTTCATCGAGGGCCGGCGGATCGGGCGCATCTTCATCCAGGGGCCTGGGGCGGGATCGGGGCCGACCGCGGCGGCGGTCGCGGCCGACATCGCCGACGTCATGACCCGGGCCCGCCGGCCGGTGTTCCAGAAGCCGGCGCGCGCGCTGGAGCCGTTCGCCAGGATCGACGCGTCGCGCCATGTCACCCGCGCCTATGTGCGGCTTCTGGTGCGCGACCAGCCGGGCGTGATCGCGGCCGTGTCCGAGACCCTCGCGGAGGAGAAGGTGTCGATCGACTCCTTCCTGCAGAAGCCGGTGCAGGACGCCGGCGGGGTCCCGATCGTCATCACCACCCACGAGGCGCCGGAATCGGTGCTGCGCCAGGCGGTGGAGCGGATCGGGCGGCTGGACGCGGTCGTGGCGCCGCCCCGGATGTTGCGCATCGCGCCGATTTGAGCACTGTCGTCGTCAGCTCGGCCTTGCGGCCCAGCTTGACGCGGACGCCTGGGCGCCGGTCATACGCGCGCCGTGTGGATGTGGGGCCGCGCCCCAGAATCGGCGGATAAGGGCCGCCAGGAGACGCGAATGAGTTCGACCGAGTGGGACCGCTCCCTCGTCCTGGATGCGGTCTGGGCCACGGAGGCCGCGGCCATCGCCGCCTGGAACCTGGCAGGCCGGGGCGACGAGAAGGCCGCCGACCAGGCCGCCGTCGACGCGATGCGCACCGCCCTGAACGGCCTGGACATCGACGGCGTCGTCGTCATCGGCGAGGGCGAGCGGGACGAGGCGCCGATGCTCTACATCGGCGAGAAGGTCGGCGGCGGGAACGGCCCGCGCATCGACATCGCCCTGGACCCGCTGGAGGGCACCACCCTGACGGCCAAGGCCATGGCCAACGCCCTGGCCGTCATGGCCTGGGCGCCGGCCGGGACCATGCTGCACGCGCCCGACACCTACATGGACAAGATCGCCATCGGCCCGGGCTTCGCCAAGGGGGTGGTGGACCTCGACCGGTCGCCGGCCGAGAACGTCCAGTCCCTGGCCAAGGCCAAGGGCTGCAAGCCCTCCGAGGTCACCGCCTGCGTGCTGGACCGGCCGCGCCACGCGGAGATCATCGCCAGCCTGCGCTCCATCGGCGCGCGGGTGCACCTGATCACCGACGGCGACGTGGCGGGGGTGATCAACACCGCCGATCCGGACACCGGCATCGACATCTACCTTGGCCAGGGGGGGGCGCCCGAGGGCGTGCTGGCCTGCGCGGCGCTGAAGTGCGTCGGGGGCCAGTTCCAGGGCCGGCTGGTGTTCCGCAACGCCGACGAGCGCGCACGCGCCGAGCGCATCGGCCTGAAGGACTTCGACAAGAAGTACGACCTGCACGAGCTGGTCTCCGGCCCGGCGATCTTCGCGGCGACCGGGGTGACCAAGGGCGCGCTGCTCGACGGCGTCCGGGTCGAGGGCGGCCTGGTCCACACCCATTCGCTGGTGATGGATTCCTCCACCGGCACGGTTCGCCAGGTGCGGATGAAAAGGGCCCTCTAGCGTGGCCGACGGGAGCGCCATGGCCGGGTTCCTGGGCGTGGGACGCTCCCTGACGGGCCGCATCTGGCGCCAGCGGCCGGCCGAGCCGGAGCTGGTTCGCCGGCACCAGCTGGCGAGCGGCCTGTCAGAGCCCCTGGCCCGCGCCCTGGCCTCGCGCCGGATCGGCGAGGAGGCCGCCGGCCACTACCTCAATCCGACCCTCAAGGCGCTGTTCCCCGATCCGTCGTCCTTCCTGGACATGGACCGCGCCGCCGCGATCCTGGTCGACGCCCTGGAGCGGGGGCGGCCGATGACCGTCTTCGCCGACTACGACGTGGACGGCGCCTCCAGCTCGGCCCTGCTGGTGCGCTGGTTCCGCGCCATGGGCCGCGAGCTGCCGATCTATGTTCCCGACCGCCTGACCGAGGGCTACGGCCCCAGTCCCGCCGCCTTCCGCCGCATCAAGGCCGAGGGCGCGGAGCTGGTGGTGACCGTGGACTGCGGCGCGGCCGCCCACGACGCCATCGACGAGGCCACGGCGATCGGCCTGGAGGTGGTGGTGATCGACCATCACCTGATGCGCTCCGATCCGCCGGCGGCGGCGGCGGTGGTCAATCCGAACCGCCCCGGCTGCAACTCGGGGCAGGGAGTGCTGGCGGCGGCGGGGGTCAGCTTCGTCCTGCTGGCGGCGCTCAACCGCGAGGCGCGGCGGCGCGGCCTGTTCTCGGACCGCCGCGAGCCGGACCTGCGCCAGTGGCTGGACCTGGCCGCCCTGGGCGCCGTCTGCGACGTCACCCAGCTGGTGGGCTTCAACCGGGCTCTGGCCTGCCAGGGGCTGAAGGTGATGTCCGCCTGGGCCAATCCGGGCCTGAAGGCCCTGCTGGAGGTGTCCGGCGCGAAGGCCGGCCCCGCCTCGGTGTTCCACGCCGGCTTCATCCTCGGGCCCCGGATCAATGCCGGCGGGCGGATCGGCCGCGCCGACCTCGGGGCGCGCCTCCTGTCCACGGACGATCCCGCCGAGGCCCTGGCGCTCGCCCAGGAGCTCGACGCGCTCAACGCCTCGCGCAAGCAGGTCGAGCAGCAGGTCCTGGACGAGGCCTCGGAGATGGCCGTCCGCTCGGGCCAGGAATCCGACCCGGTGCTCGTGGTCGCGCGCGAAGACTGGCATCCGGGCGTGGTCGGCATCGTCGCCGGCCGGCTGCGCGAGCGCCTCCGCCGTCCCGCCATCGTGATCGGGCTGGACCCGGCGTCGGGCGTCGGCAAGGGCTCGGGACGCTCGCAGCCCGGCGTGAACCTCGGGCGCGCGGTCCAGGCGGCCTTCGAGGAGGGCCTGCTGCTCGCCGGCGGGGGTCACGCCATGGCCGCGGGCCTGACGGTCCGGGCCGACAAGGTGGAGGCGCTGCGGGCCTGGCTGTGCGAGCGGCTGGGCGCCGACTGCGAGCGGGCGATGGATCAGGACGCGGTCGAGATCGACGCCCTGGTCGCCCCGGCCGCGGCGGGGCGGGGGCTCTACCAGGAGTTCCAGCGGCTGGCGCCGTTCGGCCCGGGCAATCCCGAGCCGGTCTTCGCGGTGGGCGACGCGATCGTGCAGCAGCCCATGGTGATGAAGGGCGGGCACGTACGCTGCACCCTGACGGACGGGGCGGGCTCGCGGCTGCGGGCGGTGGCCTGGCGGGCGGGCGAGACCGAGCTTGGCCGCCGGCTCGTCCAGGGCGGCGCGCTGCACGTGGCCGGGCGCCTGAAGCCCGACGACTACAAGGGCCGCGAGGGCGTCGAGCTCGAGATCGAGGACGCCGCCGACCCCAGGATGTGCAACTGAGGTTTCAACGGTTGCACACCCCCGCGAAGGCGGATATATCGCCGGCTCCGCCGCGGACGGGCCCTTCGTCTATCGGTTAGGACATCAGATTTTCAATCTGGGAAGAGGGGTTCGACTCCCCTAGGGCCTGCCATTCTCCGCCGGCGTCGCCGCCAGCGACATCTCCCGCCGACGCGCAATCATGCGCGATTGACGAGCCGTGCTTAACAGAACAATGTTATAGTGGGGCGTCCGCCCATTAGGGCTGTTTGGCGGACGAGAGGGGCGGAATGTCTAGTTACGACCTGGAAGGGGCCCAGCCGCACGAGGAGACCGTGCGGATCTCGGGGCGTGTTAAGTGGTTTGATCCGGCCAAGGGCTACGGCTTCATCGTGCCGGACGATCCGGGGCAGACGGACCTGAGGGACGTGCTGCTGCATGTCACCAGCCTTCGCCAGTGCGGCCGCGAGAGCGCCCTGGAAGGCTCCTCGATCGTCTGCCACGTCGTCCGCCGGACGAAGGGCTGGCAGGTGGCCGAGATCGTCGAATACGACGAGTCCTCCGCCGCGCCCATGGAGCGGCCGCAGCGCGAAGGCGGCGGCTTCCGGCGCGAGCCGTTCGGCGGCCGCCATGAGGGCCGCAGCCAGTTCGGCGGCTTCGAGCGCCGTGCGCCGCGCAGGCCGCTGGCGCCCGCCGGGCCGCTGGAGCACGCCAAGGTCAAATGGTTCAACCGGACCAAGGGCTACGGCTTCGTCATCCGCGAGGGCGAGCTCGGCGACATCTTCATCCACATCGAGACCCTGCGCCGCAGCGGCCTGGACGACCTGCAGCCGGGCGAAGACGTGATGGTCCGTTTCGCCGAAGGCCCGAAGGGGCTAGTGGTGGCGGAGATCGAGCCTTCGCGGGTTTCCTGAGGCCGGTCGGCCCCGAGGGACACGCCGCCTGATGCATCGTCGCCTTCTGCTCTGCGGTCTGATCGCCGCCGCCGTCGCGGCCTGCGCCTCCGGCGAGGGCCCCCGGGCGGCGGACCCGCGAAATCCCCAGGGGCCGCAGCAGCCGCTGGAGGTCGCGACCTCGTCCGGCAAGGTCGTGCGCTTCAAGGTGGAGGTCGTCGACACGCCCGACTCGCGCGAGCGGGGCCTGATGTACCGCCGGAGCCTGGCCCGGAACGCGGGGATGCTGTTCGACTTCAAGACCCCGCGGCCGGTGGCGTTCTGGATGCGGAACACCTTCATCCCGCTGGACATCGTCTTCATCCGCCAGGACGGCGTGGTGGCCAATATCGCCCGCGAGGCGAAGCCGTTCGACGAGACTCCGCTGCCCTCGTCCGGGCCGGTCGTCGGGGTCCTGGAGATCAACGGCGGGGAAGCCGCCCGCATCGGGCTGAAGGAAGGCGACCTCGTGCGTCATCCGATCTTCGGCAATCTCCCGCCCCAGGGTTGAGCCGGATCAACGCCTCCTGGAGCGGCGGCCGTAGGGTCGGACCGGCTGGCGGACCGGGCGCGTCTGCCCCGCAGGAGAGCGACATGACCCATCATCTGGTGCCCGCGAGCCGAGTGGAAGGCGCCGGGGTGTTCGCCCCGACCGGCGAGCGGCTCGGCAAGGTCGACGACCTCATGATCGACAAGGTTTCCGGCCGCACCGCCTATGCGCTGCTGTCGTTCGACGGCTTCCTCGGCGTGGGCGAGCGTTTCTATCCGATCCCCTGGCGGATGCTGGACTACGACCCGTCCCGCCGCGGCTTCGTCGTGCCCCTCACGCGCGATCAGATCGAGCAGGGCCACTCCGTCGCCGACCGCGAGGTCGAGGACGAGATCGAGTGGCGCGAGGCGGTGCACGCCTACTACGGCGCGACGCCGTACTGGCAGCCCATCTAGGCCCCCGGGTGCGCGGCGGCGCCTCAAGGGGGCCGGAGCCTTCGGCGCCGGGTCGGGAACATGCCTACGAGGTGCGCGGCCTGACCAAGGTCTACCGGACCGGGGCGGGCGAGGTGCGCGCGCTCAGGGGCGTCGATCTCGACATCGAGCGCGGCGAGACCCTGGTGTTGCTCGGGCCGTCCGGCTCGGGCAAGTCCACGCTTCTGAACATCCTGGGCGGGCTCGACCGGGCCACCTCCGGCCAGGTGCTGTTCCACGGACGCGACCTGGTCCGGGCGTCCGACCGGGAGCTCACCCTCTACCGGCGCCGGTCCGTCGGCTTCATCTTCCAGTTCTTCAACCTGTCGCCCAGCCTCACGGCCCGCGAGAACGTCGAGCTGATCACCGAGATCGCGGACGATCCGATGGACCCGGCCGAGGCGCTCGCCCTGGTCGGGCTGCAGGACCGGATGGACCATTTCCCGGCCCAGCTTTCCGGGGGCCAGCAGCAGCGGGTCGCGGTGGCCCGCGCCATCGCCAAGCGGCCGGAGATCCTGTTCTGCGACGAGCCCACCGGCTCGCTGGACAGCGCCTCGGGCGTGCAGGTGCTGGACGCCATCGTCCGCGTCGCCGCCGAGTGCGGCACGACCAGCATGATCGTCACCCACAACGCGGTGGTGGCGGACATCGCCGACCGGGTGATCCGCTTCTCGGACGGGGCGGTCGCGGAGATCCACGTCAATTCCGTCAAGCGCGCGGCGCGCGACCTGGCGTGGTGAGCCCATGGCGCCGCTCCAGAAGAAGCTCCTGAGGGACCTGTGGCGGCTAAGGTGGCAGGTCGCCGCCATCGCCCTGCTGATCGCCTGCGGCGTGTCGGTCGCGGTCATGGCCTTCTCGGCCCAGGAGGCCCTGAAGGCCGCGCAGGTCCGCTACTACCAGCAGACCCGGTTCGCCGACGTCTTCGCCACCCTGACGCGGGCGCCCAGGAGCGTCGCAGCCGATCTTGCGGCCATTCCCGGAGTCACGGCCGTGGACACGCGGATCCTGAAGGCCGGGCTGATGGACGTGCCCGGACTGACCCGTCCGGCGGTGGCCCGCATGGTGTCCCTCCCGCAGGGGCCCGGGGCGCTCAACCTGGTCGTGCTCAAGCAGGGCCGCTGGCCCCAGCCGGGACGGGCCGACGAGGCCGTGGCGCTGAAGACCTTCCTGGACGCCGCCAAGGTCCGCCTGGGCGACCGCCTGTCGGTGACGATCGGGGGCAGGCGGATGACCTTCACCGTCGTCGGCTCCGCGCTTTCGCCCGAGTACGTCTATGTGCCGAGCCCGGACTCGACCATGCCCGACGACGCCCACCAGGCCGTGTTCTGGATGGACGGGCGCACGCTCGAGCGGGCGGCCAACCTTGGCGGCGCCTTCAACACCGTCGCCCTGAGGCTCGCGCCCGGCGTCTCGGAACGGATGGTCGAGGCGAGGGTGGATCGCATCCTGGCGCCCTACGGCGGGCGTCCCGCCTACGGCCGCGAGGACCAGCCCTCGAACGCCTTCCTGGAGGCCGAGCTCAAGGAACTGGAGACCTCCGCCTCCATCCTGCCGCCGATCTTCCTGGCCGTGGCGGCCACCCTGGTGAACCTGGTGGTCGGGCGGCTGGTCGACTCCGAGCGCGAGCAGATCGGTCTGCTGAAGGCGTTCGGCTACGGCGACCTGCAGGCGGCCTCGGTCTATCTGGGCCTGGCCGGCGCCATCGGGCTGGTCGGGGCGGCGGGGGGAGGGCTCCTGGGCGCGGAGCTCGGGTCGGCGATCACCCGGCTCTACCAGCAGTACATGCGCTTCCCGGTCCTGGAGCCGCGCTTCCACCTCCTGGCTTTCGCCGGCGCCGCCGGCGCCGCCGTGGCCGCGGCCATGCTCGGTTCGCTCGGCGCGGTCCGGCGGGCGGCGCGCCTCAGCCCCGCCATCGCCATGCAGCCGCCGCAGCCGGTCCGCTACCGGCGCGGCTGGACGGACCGCTTCACGGCCCGCCTGGACCAGCCCAGCCGGATGATCCTGCGCAACCTCGGGCGCTATCCCGGACGGGCGGTGGCGACCCTGGCCGGGCTGGCCGCGAGCCTCACCCTGCTGGTGGGGACGCAGTTCCTGTTCGACAGCCTCGAGCACATCATCGAACACGCCTACTACCGGGAGCGCCACGCCAGCGAGACGGTCGCCTTCGCCGAGGTGCGCGACGCGCGCGCCATTCCCGAGCTGAGACGGCTGCCCGGCGTGCTGGCGGTCGAGCCGGTGCGCTTCGCCCCGGCCGTGATCGGGGCCAACGGGGTCGAGGAACGGCTCGGGATCACGGGCCTCGAGCCAGGCGCCAGACTCACCGAGCCGCTGGAGCGCGGCGGCGCGCGGGCGCCGTTCCTGCGCCGGGGCCTCGTGCTCAGCGAGGCTCTGGCCCGCCGCCTGCGCGTGGGCCCCGGCCAGCGCGTGACCGTCCAGATCACCGAGGGCCGCCGGCCGGTCGTCGCCCTGCCCGTCACGGCCCTGGTCGAGGACTACAGCGGCCTTGCCGCCTACATGGACCGGCGCGAGCTCAACCGGCTGCTGGGCGAGGGCGACAACGCCTCGGGGGCGCAGCTGCTCGTCGCCGCCGACCAGCGGCGGCAGTTCTATCGGGCCGTGGAGCGCGCCCCCATGATCGTCGGCGCGTCGTCCAGGGACGACACGGTGGCCAACTGGCGGGTGGTCATGACGGGCGCATTCAGGACCAACATCATCTTCTATGTCGCCTTCGCCGGGGCGATCGCCTTCGGCGTGGCCTACAACATGTCCCGCATCTCCCTCGCCGAGCGCGGCCGGGAGCTCGCGACCATGCACGTGCTCGGATTCGGGCACGCGGAGTGCGTCTACATCCTGATCGGCGAGGTCGCGCTGCTCGCCCTGCTGGCGATCCCGCTCGGCGTCCTCGGGGGGAACGCCCTGGCCCGGGGGCTCATCCTCCTGTACTCGCGGCAAGACCTGCGCCTGCCGGCGATGATCTCCTTGCGCAGCTACGGCGTCGCCATCACAGCGTTCCTGGCCGCGGTCGCCCTGGCCTCAGTGTTCACGGCGCGCCGAATCTGGACGCTGGACCTGGTCGCGGTCCTGAAGACGCGGGAGTGAGCATGAAGCGCAGGGCCCACATCCGCTGGCTGGCGATCGCCGCCGCCGCCGCCGCCGCGGCCGGGCTGATCGCCTTCCTCTTCACGCCGCGCCCCCTCGAAGTGGACGAAGGCGTCGTGACGCGCGGACCGATCGCCGAAACCGTCCAGGACCAGGGCGTGGCCCGCGCGCGGCAGTCCTATGTGGTCTCCGCGCCTGTCGCCGGACGGCTGGAGCGGGTGCCGGTGGAGGTCGGCGACCCGGTCGTGGCCGGCAAGACCGTGGTGGCCCGGCTGCGGCCGACCGCGTCGGCCTTCCTCGACCCGCGGGCGCTGGCCCAGGCGCAGGCCGCCATCGCGGCGGCCGGCTCGGCCTACGCCTCGGCCCAGGCCCAGCGCGACCGGCTCCAGGCCGAGGCGGTCCGCGCCGAAGGCGAGCGCCAGCGCCTGGCCGCCCTGGCCGGCAAGGGCTTCGCCGCCCGCCAGGCCCTGGACAACGCCCGCGCCGCCGCCGACGCCTCGCGGCAGGCCGTCCGCGCGGCCGAGGCCGACGTGCGGGCCCGCCAGGCGGAGCTGCGGGCGGCCCGCTCGGCGCTGACCGGCCCGGAGGCGGCGGGCTCCGGGCTCGTGGAGGTGACCTCGCCCGCCTCGGGCCCGGTCACCCGGCTGCTGCAGCAGAGCGAGCGGACGGTGGCGGCCGGCACGCCCCTGGTCGAGATCGGCGACACCAAGGGCCTGGAGGCCCAGATCGAGTTCCTGTCCCAGGACGCGGTGAAGATCAGGCCCGGCCAGAGGGCGGAGATCTACGACTGGGGCGGTCCCCGCCCGATCCCGGCCCAGGTGCGGCGGGTCGAGCCGCAGGGGTTCACCAAGATCTCGGCGCTGGGGGTCGAGGAACAGCGGGTGCTGGTGATGCTCCAGTTCACCGGACCGCCCTCCAGCTGGGGGCGCCTGGAGCCGGGCTACCGGGTATGGGGCCGGGTGTTCCTGCGCGAGACCGCCTCGGCGGTGACCGCGCCGCTCGGCGCCCTGGTGCGCAGCGGCGGCGGCTGGGCGGTGTACCGGATCGAGCAGGGCCGCGCGCGGCTGCGGCCCGTGCGGATCGGGGCCATGACCGACGACCGCGCCGAGGTCCTGTCCGGCGTGTCGCCCGGCGACCGGCTCGTGGTGTTCCCGTCCGACCGGGTCCACGACGGGGTGAAGGTCAAGATCAGGAGCCGGCCCGCGCCGGCGGCTTGACGACGATCAAGGCGGCGCGGCCCGGCGGTTGCAGGCTGTCCGGGGGTTGACCTCCGGAGCTCCGACGATGAGCCGTCCCGCCGTTTCCGTCCCGCCGCCCGACGCTGCCCGTTCCTGGCGCGGGTTCGACGCGGAACTGCAGGCCTCCGCCGCCCCGCTGAGGCGGCTGGCGCTGTTCCTGACCCGCAACGGCGACGACGCGGAGGATCTGGTGCAGGAGACCCTGATGCGGGCCTGGGCGGCCCGCGAGCGGTTCACGCCCGGCACCAGCCTGAACGCCTGGACCCGCCGGATCATGCACAACGCCCATCTGGCCCGCGTGCTCAGGTTCTCCACCCGCTTCGAGATCGAGGACCCGCAGGACGCGATCGCCTCGGCCGTCGCCGCGCCGCCCGCCCAGGAGTGGTCGCTCGCCCTGCGCGAGGTGGGCCGGGGCGTGCTGGCGCTGCCGCAGGCGGACCGGGAGGACCTGATCTCCACCGCCCTGGAGGGCGTCTCGTACGGCGCGGCCGCCCGGTCGCGGGGATGCTCGGTCGCGGCGATGAAGAGCCGGGTCTGGCGGGCGCGCCAGGCCCTGAGAGAGGCGGGGCTCGGCGCTCCCTCCGCCTAGTTGCGTTCGCTCAAGGCCGCCTGCGGCCGCGCGGGCCAGGGTGCCTGCGAAGGAGGCTATCCATGGCTGTGCGCCCGGCGCGGGACGACCACCGCAAGGACGAGGACGGGAAGGGGCGCCTGACCCTCGGCTACGTCATCGGCACGATCCTGGTCATCGCCCTGCTGCAATGGGTCATGGTGTCGTTCGGCCAGGTGGAGACGATCCCCTACAGCCAGTTCGAGCGGCTGGTCGCCCAGGGACAGGTGAAATCCGTCACCGTCAGCCAGAACTCCATCGAGGGGGAGCTCAAGGCGCCGGTGAACGGCGCCCAGCACTTCGTGACCGAGAGGGTCGATCCGGCCCTGGCCGACGCCCTGGCCGCCAAGGGCGTCGAGGTGAAGGGGCGCGCCTCGGGAGGGCTGGTCTCCACCATCCTGTCCTGGGTGGTCCCGATCTTCCTGTTCTACCTGGTATGGGCCTTCCTGTTCCGCCGCATGGGCGGGGGCCTGGGGCTGGGCGGGCTCAGCACCGTCGGCAAGTCCAGGGCCAAGGTCTACGCCGAGACGGACACCAAGGTGACCTTCGCCGACGTGGCGGGCGTGGACGAGGCCAAGTTCGAGCTGCAGGAGGTGGTCAACTTCCTGAAGGATCCGTCGACCTTCGGCCGCCTGGGCGCGCGCGTGCCCAAGGGCATACTGCTGGTGGGGCCTCCGGGGACCGGCAAGACCCTGCTGGCGCGGGCCGTAGCCGGCGAGGCGGGCGTGCCCTTCTTCTCCATCTCCGGCTCGGAGTTCGTGGAGATGTTCGTCGGCGTGGGGGCCGCGCGGGTCCGCGACCTGTTCGAGCAGGCGCGCAAGGCGGCGCCCTGCATCATCTTCATCGACGAGCTGGACGCGCTCGGCCGTAGCCGCAGCGGGACGGTCATCGGCGGGCTGGACGAGAAGGAGCAGACGCTGAACCAGCTGCTGGCCGAGCTCGACGGCTTCGATCCGAGCCTCGGCGTGATCCTGCTGGCGGCCACCAACCGTCCGGAGATCCTGGACCCGGCGCTGCTGCGCGCCGGACGCTTCGACCGGCAGGTGCTGGTCGACCGGCCCGACCGCAAGGGTCGGCTGCAAATCCTGCAGGTGCACGTGCGCAAGGTCGTCCTGGCCCCGGACCTCGACCTGGAGGCCGTGGCGGGCCTGACCACCGGCTTCACCGGCGCGGACCTGGCCAACCTGGTCAACGAGGCCGCCATCGCCGCCACCCGCCGGGGCGCGGAGGCGGTGGGGTCCGGCGACTTCACCGTCGCCATCGAGCGGATCGTGGCCGGGATCGAGAAGAAGAGCCGGGTGCTCAGCCCGGCCGAGCGGCGGCGGGTGGCCTATCACGAGATGGGCCACGCCCTGGTGGCCTCGGGCCTGCCCGGGGTGGATCCGGTGCAGAAGGTCTCGATCATCCCGCGCGGGGTCGGGGCCCTGGGCTACACCATCCAGCGGCCCACGGAGGACCGCTTCCTGCTTTCGCGCACGGACCTGGAGAACCGGGTCGCCGTGCTGCTGGGCGGCCGTGCGGCCGAGGCCATGCTGTTCGACGGGGACGTCTCCACCGGCGCGGCCGACGACCTGCAGCGGGCCACCGAGATCGCCCTGGAGATGGTCACCCGCCATGGCATGGACCCGACGGTCGGCGAGCGGGTCTATGCGCCCCGGCCGCAGTCGTTCCTCGGCCAGACCGCGCCGGAAGGTCCGGTCAGCGCCTCGGAGGCCACGGCCCGCGAGATCGACCTTGCGGTGCGCAGCATCGTCGAGGCCGGGGCCGCGCGGGCGCGGGGACTGCTGGAGCAGCGCCGGGCCGAGCTCGACGCCGGCGCGGAGCTGCTGCTCGGCAAGGAGACCCTGACGGCCGACGAGTTCCCGCCGCTGAAAGGCGCGCCGCTGCCCAGGCCCGCCGACCGCGCCGCCTGAGGGTCGCTCGGCGCAAGCGGGAACCTGGCCGCAGCCGGAACGTTCCGGCGCGCGGCCGTCCCCCTCTCCAGACCTCGCCGATGCTGACCGCCCTCGTCCTGTCCGCGACCGTCGCCCTGACGCCCTCGCTGGCGCTGGCCCACGCCCGCGCCATGGTGAACTACGCCCTGGGAAGCGACGGCGCGGCCCATTTCCGCTCGGTGGAGCTACGCGCCCTGGGGCCCGACATGGTGTTCTGCGGCCAGGTCAACACGCGCGACGCCGACGGGAGGCTCAGCGGCTGGCGGGAGGTGATGATCGTCGTCTCCGGCAATCCAGGGGGCCGCGCGGTGCTCACGGGCGACGCCGGCTACAAGCGCGACATCATCCGCGCCGGATGCCGCCATGGCGTGCGCGTGGACCGGCGCAACTACGCCGCCGTGCTCAGCGTCCCCTAGCTGGCCGGCCGGGGCCCGCGCCCCTTGCCCGCGGAGCCGGAACGCCCTACGGGACGGGGACTTATCGATGGACCGGGGCGTAGCGCAGCCTGGTAGCGCATCTGCTTTGGGAGCAGAGGGTCGCGTGTTCGAATCACGCCGCCCCGACCATCGGACGGACAAAGGGACGAGGATGCTCGCTCGGATCTACAAGCCGACCAAGACCGCCATGCAGTCGGGCATGGCCCGCACCCGCGACTGGGTGCTGGAGTTCGAGCCGGCCAGCGCGCGCAAGCCCGATCCGCTGATGGGCTGGACCAGCACGACCGACATGAACGGCCAGATCCGCCTGTCCTTCGACACCCGCGAGGAGGCGATCGCCTACGCCCGGAAGCACGGCATCCCGTTCCAGCTGTTCGCGCCGAAGGAGCGAAAGCCGGTGATCAAGGCCTACGCCGACAACTTCGCCGCCGATCGGCTCGAGCCCTGGACCCACTGAGGGGCGGCTCATCGCGCGTTGGACTTTCCGTCCGCCCCGCCGTTAGACAGTCGCGTCAAGCGTTCGCGCCCTTAGCTCAGTTGGATAGAGCACGTGCCTTCTAAGCATGGGGTCGCAGGTTCGAATCCTGCAGGGCGCGCCACCGCCCCCTAGGGCGGCGCCTGCCGGGGCGCCGCGGCGAAGGCGTCCAGCGCCTGACGCAGGTCCGCGATCAGGTCCTCCGGCGCCTCCAGACCCACGTGCAGCCGCATGAGCGGCCCGCCGAAGTCGTCGCCGGGCTGGCGCTGCGGGTCGCAGTCGATCGCCAGGCTCTCGTGACCGCCCCAGGAGAAGCCGAGCCCGAACAGCCTCAGGGCGTCCAGGAAGGCGTGGACGGCCGCCTTGGGGGCGGGCCGGAAGACGAAGCCGAACAGGCCGCAGGCCCCGGCGTAGTCGCGGGCCCACAGCTCGTGCCCGCGCGAGCCGGGCAGGGCGGGGTGGATCACCTCCAGCACCTCCGGCTGGCCGCGCAGCCAGGCGGCCACCTGGAGCCCGCTCTCGCCGTGGCGGGCGAGCCGCGTGGCGAGGGTGCGCAGGCCCCGGATCATCAGATAGGCGTCCTCCGGCGCCACGGACCAGCCGATCTCGACAATGCCGGCCCTCAGCAGCTGCAGCACGGCCTCGTCCCGCGCCGCCGCCGAGCCCATGAACACGTCCGAATGGCCGCCGACGTACTTGGTGAGGGCCTGGACGCTGACGTCCACCCCGTGCTCCAGCGGCCTGAACAGCAGCCCCGCCGCCCAGGTGTTGTCCATGACGGTCAGCACGCCGCGCTCGCGCGCCAGCCCGGCGATCGCGGGGATGTCCTGCATGCCGAAGGTCAGGGAGCCGGGCGACTCCACCACCACCACCCGGGTCCGCGCGGTGATCAGGGCCCCGATCTCCCCGGCGGAGGCGGACTGGGGGTAGTACCGGATTCCGACGCCGTAGCGCTTCAGGGTGCGGTCGCAGAAGCGGCGGGTCGGCCGGTAGACGTGGCTGCAGACCAGGACCTCGTCGCCCGCCTTCAGCAACGCCAGGAGGGCGCCGGTCATGGCCGCCAGGCCCGAGGGGTAGAGGCAGACCCCGGCGGCGCCTTCCAGCTCCGCGAGCGCCGCGGCCAGGTTGTCGCGGGGCGAGAGGCCGTCGCGGCCGTAGGTGACGTGCCCGGGATCGTACAGCGCCGCCGCATTGGGCAGCAGCACGGTGGACGCGCGCTGGATCGGCGGATTGACCGTCCGGGGCAGCGGGCCCGGCTCCGCGCCGGCCCGGATGATCCGCGTCTCCGGCTTCATGGGCCTGTGACGACGGGCGTGTCGGGGCGCGAGCCCCATTCGGTCCAGGAGCCGTCGTAGACGGCCGTGCGCCAGTGACCCAGCCGCGCCAGGGCCAGGTTCAGCGAGCAGGCCGAGACCCCCGAGCCGCAGCTGGTCACGATCGGCTGGTCCGGCTCGACCCCGGCGTTGGCGAAGGCGCGCGCCAGCTCCGCTTCCGGCAGCATGAGGCCGTCCGGGCCGAACAGGCTCTGGGCCGGCAGGTTCAGGGCCCCCGGCATGTGCCCGGCGCGCACCCCGGCGCGCGGCTCCTCGAGCTGGCCGAGGTAGCGGGCCGCCGAACGCGCGTCGACCACCTGTTCGCCGCCGCCGTCCAGGGCCCGGCGGACCTGGTCGAGGCTGCGGATCAGCTCCCGGTCGAGCTGGGGCGTGAAGCGGCCCATGACCGGCGGTTCGGCCGGTCCGTCCTCCACCGGCCGGCCTTCGGCCATCCATCTGGAGAGCCCGCCGTCGAGGACGAACACATGGCTGTGGCCGAACAGGCGGAACATCCACCAGGCCCGCGGCGCGCTCAGCATCTCCGCGTCGTGATAGGCGACCACCGTGTCGCCGTCCGAGATCCCGAGCTGCTCCACCGCCAGGGCGAACGCCTCGGGCGTCGGGACCATGTGCGGCAGCGGCGTCGTATGGTCGGCCACGGCGTCGAGGTCGAAGAACTGCGCCCCGGGGATGCGGGCGCGCAGGAAGTCGGCCCTGGGGTCGCGCGGATCGCCGGGCAGGTACCAGGTCGCGTCCAGCACCCGCAGGCGCGGATCGCCCAGATGGTCGTGCAGCCACTCGGTGCTGACCAGGGGGTTGTCGACAGCGCTCACAGCCAGGCCGGGACGGGCAGGTTCCGCTCGCGCAGGAACGCCGGGTTGAACAGCTTGCCCTGGTACCGCTGACCCAGGTCGCACAGGACGGTCACGATCGTGTGGCCGGGGCCGAGCTCGCGCGCCAGCCGGATGGCGCCGGCCACGTTCACGCCCGAGGAGCCGCCCAGGCACATGCCCTCGTGCTCGACCAGGTCGTAGATGATCTCCAGCGCCTCGGCGTCGGGGATCTGCCAGGCGTGGTCGACGCTCAGGCCCTCCAGGTTGGCGGTGATGCGGCCCTGGCCGATGCCTTCGGTGATCGAGGAGCCCTCCGCCTTCAGCTCGCCGGCGGTGTAGTAGTTGAACAGCGCCGCGCCGTAAGGGTCGGCCAGGCCGATCTTCACGTCCGCCCGGCGCTCGCGCAGGGCCATCGCGACCCCGGCCAGGGTGCCGCCGGAGCCGACGGCGCAGATGAAGCCGTCCACCTTGCCGCCGGTCTGCTCCCAGATCTCGGGCCCGGTGGTCTCGTAGTGCCCCTGCCGGTTGGCGACATTGTCGAACTGGTTGGCCCAGATCGCGCCGTTGGGCTCGCTCTTCGCCCGCTCCTCGGCCAGGGCGCCGGAATAACGTACGTAGTTCTTCGGATTCGCGTACGGGACGGCGTCGACCTCGATCAGCTCAGCCCCGAGCAGCCGGATCGCGTCCTTCTTCTCCTGGCTCTGGGTGCGGGGGATGACGATCGCGCAGCGGTAGCCGAGCGCCGCTCCCACCATCGCCAGCCCGATGCCGGTGTTGCCCGCGGTGCCCTCGACGATCAGCCCGCCGGGCTTCAAGAGCCCCTTGCGCTCGGCGTCGCGGATGATGGCGAGGGCCGCACGGTCCTTCACGGACTGGCCGGGGTTCATGAACTCGGCCTTGCCGAGGATCTCGCAGCCGGTGAGTTCGCTGGCGCGCCGCAGGCGGATCAGGGGCGTGTTCCCGATCGCCTCGATGACGCTGGGGAAGGGGGGGGTAAGTAGACTGGCCATGGAGCGGGCGACGCTAGGCCGTGACCGGGTGTGGCGCAAGGCCGCGGGTTGCGCGCCGGGAGCGCGGAGGCTACGCCCACGGGGTCTCCAAGAGGATCGTGCGCGTGGTCGAGCCCAACAAGGTTGTCGAGGTGAAGGCGCCGGCCGGCGCGGCCGTGCGGATCGGCAACGCCGAGCGGCTCACCGTCATCGCCGGTCCCTGCCAGATGGAGAGCCGCGCCCACGCGCTGGAGACCGCCCGGGCGCTGAAGGAGATCGCCGACCGGCTCGGGATCGGGCTCGTCTACAAGACCTCCTTCGACAAGGCCAACCGCACCTCCGCCTCGGCGGCGCGGGGCATGGGGCTGGAGGCCTCCCTGCCGGTGTTCGCCGAGATCCGCGAGAGCGTCGGCCTGCCCACGCTCACGGACGTGCATGAGAACGAGCACTGCGCCCGCGTGGCCGAGGCCGTGGACGTGCTGCAGATCCCGGCCTTCCTCTCGCGCCAGACCGACCTGCTCGTCGCGGCCGCGCGGACCGGGCGCGCGGTGAACGTCAAGAAGGGCCAGTTCCTCGCCCCGTGGGACATGAAGAACGTGGTCGCCAAGATCACGGGCGCGGGCAATCCCGACGTGCTGGTGACCGAACGGGGCGCCTCCTTCGGCTACAACACCCTGGTGTCCGACATGCGGGCGCTGCCGATCATGGCGTCCTACGGCGCGCCGGTGGTGTTCGACGCCACCCATTCGGTCCAGCAGCCCGGCGGCCAGGGGACCTCGTCGGGCGGGCAGCGGGAGTTCGTCCCGGTGCTGGCCCGGGCCGCCGTCGCGGTGGGCGTGGCCTGCGTGTTCATGGAGACCCACCCCGACCCCGATCGCGCCCCCTCCGACGGCCCGAACATGGTGCCGCTGGCCAGTTTCGAGCCGTTGCTGAAGGAGCTGCTGGAGCTCGACGCCCTGGCCAAGCGGCCCGGGCGGGTGAGCCTGGGCTGAGCCGGGCCTATTCGGGGTTCCAGCCCAGGACCGACTTGGTCTCCAGGAACTCGGAAAAGGCGAAGTCGGAGAACTCGCGCCCGTTGCCGGAGTGCTTGTAGCCGCCGAAGGGCATGTTCAGGTCCAGGCCGGCGTTGTTCAGGCTGATGTAGCCGCCGCGAATCTCGCGGGCGACGGCCCTGGCCTTGCCGATGTCAGCGGACTGGACGTAGCCGGCCAGGCCGTAGTCGGTGTCGTTGCCGATCTCGACGGCCTCCTCCAGCGAGTCGTAGCCGAGGATGCACAGCACCGGCCCGAAGATCTCCTCGCGGGCGATGGCCATGTCGTTCTTCACGTCGCGGAAGATGGTCGGCCGGACGAAGTAGCCCTTGTCCAGCCCCTCGGGACGGCCGGGGCCGCCGGTCACGAGCCTCGCGCCCTCCTTCAGGCCCTGGTCGATCAGCCCCTGGACCTTGTTCCACTGCGCCTCGGAGACGACCGGGCCCATGCGGGCGTTGCCGGTGGGATCGCCCACCGTCCAGCTTTCCGCCACCTCCCTGGCGATGGCGCAGACCTGGTCCATCAGCCGGTTGGGGGCCAGCATCCGGGTGGGCGCGCGGCAGGACTGGCCGGAGTTCTGCATCACGGCGTTGACGCTGCCGGTGATCGCCGGGGTGAGGTCGGCGTCCTCGAGCACGATGTTGGGCGACTTGCCCCCGAGCTCCTGGTGCACCCGCTTGACGGTCGCCGCCGCCGCGCGGGCGACCTCGATCCCCGCGCGCGTGGAGCCGGTGATCGAGACCATGTCCACGCCGGGATGGGCGGCGATGGCCGCGCCGACCACGGGACCTTCGCCCTGGACCAGGTTGAACACGCCGGGCGGGACCCCCGCCGCGTCCAGGATCTCGGCGAAGATCTGGCCCGAGAAGGGCGCGATCTCCGACGGCTTCAGCACGACGGTGCAGCCGGTCGCCAGGGCCGGGGCGACCTTGGCGCAGATCTGGTGGATCGGCCAGTTCCACGGCGTGATGAAGCCGCAGACCCCGATCGGCTCCTTCAGGATCCGGTGGCGGCCGCGGTCCTCCTCGAACGCGTAGGTCCTGAGCACGCCGATGGCGGCGTTGAAGTGGTTGATGCCGATGGGCGCCTGGGTGCCCTGCGACAGCCAGGCGGGCGCGCCCATCTCCTCTGTGATCGCCTCGGCCATGTCGCCGACGCGCTTGCCGAACGCCTCGACGATGCGCTCCAGCAGCTTCAGGCGCTGCTCGCGGGTGGAGCGGGACCAGGTCCGGAAGGCCTGGCGCGCGGCGGCCACCGCGCGGTCCACGTCCGCCGCCGAGCCGAGGCGGACCTGGCCGGCGACATCCTCGGTGGCCGGATTGACCACGTCCAGCACGCCTGCGCCGGCGGGCTCGACCCACGCCCCGCCGATATAGAACTGGTTGCACTGCCGCATGCGCGCCTCCTCCTGGCCCCGGCCGTCTTAGCGGCAATTGCCGCCGCAGGGAAACCGGCGGTCATGATGCGGATGTCTCCTGGGCTGCGTCGAACACCACGGTCGCGTCGATGTCGGGGACGTAGCCGCCGTCGCCCCGGACCTCGAAGGCGACCGGGCTCTTGAAGCGCATGTGGAGCCGGGCCGCCTGGTCGGGGTCTATCTCCAGCCGGTACTTGCCGGGCGGGACGTGCTCGAAGATCACCGTGCCGTCGAACTCGGTGAGCGCCTCGATCGGACTGGCGCCCTCGCGGACCGCGCGCACCCTCAGGGCCGAGAGGCCGACCTTCTTGCCGCCGCGCTCCAGGCTGACGGTGACGAACACCTCGCCGGTGGCGACCAGCGGATAGCGCACGTGCACCAGCTGGCCCGCGCGCCCCGAGAACTGCACGATCCGGGGCGGGGCCTGCAGGAAGGGGTTGTCGACATTGTCCATGCCGATCTGCAGCCGGGTCATGGGGGAGGCGCCGATCCCGGTGACGAAGGCCCGGCCGTCGGGGCCGGTCGCGATCCGCCGGGCGCCGCCGTTGACGCTCACCTTGGGCGTCGGCTCGTCGCCTTCGTCGAACACCCCGTCGCCGTTCCGGTCCACGAAGGCCTCGAACGCCACGCTGGCGCCCGATGCGGGGCCGGGGCGCGTCAGGGTGTAGCGGCCGAGCGCCGGATTGAACACCAGGCCCGCCGCCAGCTGCAGGCCGACCCGCCAGGTCCCGGCCGGTGCGGTGAAGGCGCCGTCGAGCGACAGGTCGCCGAAGCGGCTGTGGTAGGTGGCGTTGCCGGAGACACTGGTCTGCTTGTCCCCGTTCAGGCTCTGGCCGAGCGCCAGGCGCACCGACAGCTGCTCCGAGATCGCCCGGTCCGCGGTGATGCTCAGCGCGTCCAGGCGCGGGGAGGGCAGCAGCTCGTAGTCCAGCGTGCCGCGCAGCTGCCACTGGTAGCCGGCGAAGGTCGAGGCCGCGAGGTTCCCCCGCAGGCCGTCGATGGCCGGACCGTTCGGGCTGGAGGCGCGCTGATAGTCGAATCCGCCCGACACCAGAAGGTCCGCGATCGTCGCGGAGGTGCGCAGACCCCCGGTCAGGTTCACCGCGCCGGTGAGGAACTCGTTCCTCTGCATCTGGGCGGAGACTGGCAGGACCGAGCCGCCCACCCCGACGTTGGCGTCGATGCGGAACTCGCTGTGGCGGAGCAGGGGACTGGTCACGTCGCTGCCCCCGGCCTCGTCGACGAAGCCGCCGCGGTATTCCGCATGCCTGGCGACGACGGACAGGCCGCGGATTTCGCCGGCCATGCCGAGCGCCATGCCCATGCCGCCGTGGTCGTCGGCCGCGGCGTCCAGCTGGCCGGCGAAGCCGAACACCGAGCCGCGCAGGCCGGCGGTGAGCATCCGGCGGTCCTCGTCCTTGGAGACCGGGAAGCTGGCGACGCCGGCCACCGCGGTCAGGGACTCGCTAAGGCCGTAGGCGACGTTGGCGGTCAGGCGCAGCCGCCCGGTCCCGGCGCCGCTCAATGTCGGATCCGGCGGGGCGACCTCGATCAGCGGCGTGCCGTCCTGCACCGCGCCGAAGTCGAGGACCAGCTGGTGCTTCTTGAGCTGGCCGCCGCTGACGTTGACCACGCGGGTGATCTCGGAGCGCTCGCCGCGCGGGCCGTAGCTCACGATGCGGATGACGTTGATGCCCCGGACAAGGGGAACGCTGAGAAACTCGTAGCGGCCCTGGACGGGCGCCCGCTGGCCGCTGCGCAGCACGTCGTTGACGTAGAGCTCGACATCGTAGCCGATCGGCAGCTCCCCGCGCAGGTCGATGCGGTCGAACACGCTCGTCTGCTCCAGGGGCGCGGTGCTGAACGACACGCCGCGGCCGGACACGCTGCGCGCGCCCATGGCCATGCTGGGGGTGAAGGTGTCCCCTGCGGCGGCGCTGGTTCCGTTGATCGGGCCCAGGAGGCCGCCGTCGAGCTGGCGACGCGCGAAGGTGGCGCGGACCGAGTCCAGCTTGCCGCTGTCGTCGGAGCCGAGATAGCCCTCGAAGCCGGTGTAGAGCACGTCCCCGCCCAGACGCACGTCGTAGCGCCGCGCATAGCGGTTCTGGGTGGTCGTATCGACGCCCGTCTGCAGGGCGATGTCGACCCCCGGCGGGGAGAACAGGCGGTAGGGCGTCTCGATCTTCAGCACCGGCTCGTCCGTGTCCGCCGCCTGGCGGGCCTGGATCTCCCGGTCGCGCGCGATCCGCTGCTGGCGGGCCTGGATCGGCAGGGTCTCCAGGGCGGTGACGACGAGCTCCAGCGCCTCGGTGTCGACCTTGATCCTGATGGGGAGGATCCGCTCCAGGGCCGAGGCGCGGAAGTAGATGTCCTGCTGGGCCACCGCCACGTCTTCCGGCGCGAGCGTCACCGGCTTGGCGCCGACCCGGGCCATCATGCTGTCGAGGTCGATGGTGACCGACCGCTGCGCCTCCCCGAGCCGGCCGGTGATCCGGCGGCTCGCGGGCGACACGTCGAGATTGAGGTCGAGCAGCCGGGCCAGCTCGCCCAGCGGAAGCAGGGGATCGTCGGGCGACCCGTAGGCCGCCAGTCCGTCGGTCAGGGTGTTGCCGTCGAGCTGAACGGCGAAGAGGAGCAGGTCCTCTTCCCTGATGACACCCTTGTAGGCCGGTGCGGCGGGATCAGCGGCGGCCTCTTCCGCACGGGCGGAAGGTACGAGCGCGCTCGACGCGAGCAGCGCGATGACGAGCCACGCCGCCCGCCTAGGACCCGACAGCGGTCCGCGCGAGCACCTTGCCGGGCGACGTGTCGTCATCCGTGAAAGTGACCTCGAGCGGCTCTCCCGGGTTTGGAGCGCGGCTCAGCGGCACCTGGATCGAGCGGCGGTCGATCTCGGTGTAGACGCCCACGCCGCGGACCACGCCCAGCGGATCGCCGCCCTTGGCGCCCTGGATCTCGACATTGCCGTAGAGGGAGCTGGCGCCTTGCCGGACCAGGTCGAAGTCGATCACCGGGGTGCGGCGGGGCGGGGCGACCCCGTCCGGCGAGATGTCGGCGTAGTCCAGCCGGGCGTTCTCGATGCCGGCGCGGACGTCGGCGGCGCCGGCGCGGACGATCAGCGGGATGCTGAGGCCGAAGGCCGAGTTGATGATGAACCGCAGCTGGTTGCCGGACCCCGACGCGGCCTGCTCGGCGGTGAGGCCGACGTCGCGCGGCGGGACCGTGGTGACCGTCAGGTGCGTGCGGTATTCGATCGCCGGATCGGCCTCGGCGGCGAGGCGCAGTCGGATGGTCTGGCTCTTGCCGGGCGCCAGCACCGCGCGCCGCGGCGTCATCAGGATCATGGCCTTGGCGGACTTCACCCGGTCGAGCTCGGCCTTGAGCTCAGGCTTGGCGTCGGCCTCGGCCACCGGCATGATCTGCCCGTTCGGCAGCATGAGCCGGTCCACCAGGGCGATGTCGACCGTGGTCGGAGTCGTGCCCTGGTTGAAGACGGTGACGGTCGCGGACCGGTCGTTGCGGCTGAAGGTGACGCGCCGCGGCGTGATGTTCAGGTTGGCGCCGACACCGGCGGCGCTGGCCCCGGTTGCGGTGGGCGGCTGGGCCGCGGGCGCGGCCGGCTGGGCGGTCGCGGCGGTGAGAGTAGTGCAGAAGACGGCCGCCGCGGCGAATAGAATTCGCGCCGCGCTGCGCCGCTGAGAGCCCCGCGCAAGTGCCGGGCTGTCCTTGCCGACCTTCATCCGATGTCCCTTGAGTTCCGCCTGCCCCACGCAGCGGCGTCAGACTATGTATCGTACAACGTCGTTACGGAGACGCTAACCACGTCCGGCCGCGACCAAGGCGCGCGCGGCCTGCGCTCAGTTGTACTGGGCGATGACCAGCAGCAGGCCCTCGTAGGACCCCGGCTCGACCACCGTGCCGGCCAGGGTCACCCGCCCGCCGACGTCCACGCTGAGGGCGCCCTCCGGATTGAGCCCCGTGATCAGCACGGCCGTGCCCTGGGTGCTGGTGATCAGCACCCTGGCGGCGGCCGGGTCGCCTTCGCGGCTGAGGTCGAGGGCCGCCGGGACCGAGAGGGACACGGCGTCGTTGGCCTGGCCCGTGAGGCTGATGGTCGCCGGCGTGGCGGCGGGGGCGGCGGTCACGCCCCCTGCCGGTCCGGCCGCGCCGCCGCCGGACACGATGAGATTGGCCGTGGGCGTGGTGGGCACGAGGTTCTGGAAGGTGAGGTTCTGGGTGACCTGGATGCTCGCCGGCGCCTCGACGATCCTGGCCGCGCCCTGTCCCCCCGCGCCGGCGGCCAGCGCCGGCCCGGCCGCGGCGGCCGCGAGGACGGCCAGGGCGGTGGACAGAGGTCGGATCACGCTCGGACCTATAGCAGATGATCGCTTCCGGACCATGAAAAACGCCGGCGCGGAGGCCGCGCCGGCGTTCTCGGAGATCAGCTTCGGAGCGGCCTAGTTGTAGGCGACGGCGGTGCTGAAGTTGCCGTTGTAGGTGCCCGAGACGGTCGAGCCGCTGACGGCCATGGTGCCGCCGACGTAGTAGTTCGCCTCGCCCGCGGTGGTGGAGTGCAGCTGGCCCAGCGTGCCGCTGGTGTCCGAGGTCAGCAGCGTCACCGACAGGTTGTTGGCGCCGTCCGACAGGGTCAGGGTCGGGTCGGTGGTGATCGAGAAGGCGTAGCCGTCCTGACCGGTCACGTGGAAGACGGCCGAATGGGGCGCGGCGGCGCTGGCCAGCCAGGTGGCCCCGCTCGCGGTGCCGGTGGAGTCGGCCGCGATCTGGGCGGTGACGGTGGCGCTCGGGCTGGCCGGCTTGATGATGGTGCCGAAGTCCAGGCCGGTGGTCTGGGTCACCGCGATCGGGGTGATGATCTGGGCCGCGCCGGTGCCGGTGGCGGTGCTGTTCGCCTGGGCGAACGCCGCGCCGGCGATCAGCGACAGGGCGGCGCCCATAAGGGCGGACCGGATGGTGAGCTTCATGTCTTGTCCCTCAACGAAGGCGCCGGCGGAGCCGGCGAGTTCAATGGCTCTTTGGGGGCAGGTACGCGGCCACCCCGCGGATACGCACTGGAAATCGGCGGTTCCCCGCCGTTGAGCCGCCAGATAACACGGTTCGAAACAATGTCAACAAACTATTTATGGTTAGTTGGCCGGATTAACCACTATTTCCTGGTAACCATACACCAGCGTCCGCGACGGCTGTATTCCACCGGCAGTTTAGGCGGATGGTGGCGCCGTCAACTAAGCTTCCATGGTATTTGCCAAAGTCGACGCCGACGATTCGTTGCTTCTCGTCCGGTAGTTGAGATGGTAAACGCCCGCGCACTCATCCAGAGGAGGATTGAAGTACGCGTGACGCGTGAGTGGAGGCCAGTCGGCCCAGTTTGCGGCCGGGTAGACATGTACTCGTGGGGCGGGAATTACGGGACCGGCAGGGACTCGCCGAGAGAACGCCGTTCCGCAGACTGGCGAACTGCCCACGCTCTTCTCTGCACGATCAGCTCGAGCGTGGCGGTTCGGGCCGGATAACACCCTCGCCCTGCGAAGGTTCCGCTTCGCCGACAATATTCGGTCACATTCGGATATGGGCGGGCGGGGCGGCCGCAGGCCGGGGCCCCAGCCCAGGGTTGCGGGGCCGGCCCCGCGGCCCGGCCGGTCAGATCAGGCCGAGCGCCTTGAAGCTGGCGACGCCCTCACGTCCGACCACCAGATGATCATGCACGGCGATGCGCAGGGGCCGGCAGGCCTCGATCACCTGGCGGGTCATGTCCACGTCGGCCTGCGAGGGGGTCGGGTCGCCGGAGGGGTGGTTGTGCACCAGGATCGCGGCGGAGGCGGAGAGCTCCAGCGAGCGCCGGGCGATCTCGCGCGGATACACGGGGGCGTGGTCCACCGTGCCCTCGTTCATCACCTCGTCGGCCAGCAGCTGGTTCTTGCGATCGAGGAACAGGACGCGGAACTGTTCGCGCGGCTCATGGGCCAGGGCGAGCTTCACATAGGCCAGGAGCGCGCTCCAGGAGGAGATCACCGTGCGCCGGTGCAGCGGCTCAAGGCCGATCCGCTGGGCGAGCTCGTGCACCAGCTTCAGGTCGAGCGCGACGGTCTCGCCCACGCCCCTGACCCGCTTGAGGTCCTCCATCGGCGCGCAGAGGACCCCCGAGAGCGAGCCGAACCGGTCCAGCAGCCGCTTGGCCAGCGGCTTGACGTCCCCGCGCGGCAGGCTGCGGAACAGGCACAGCTCCAGCGCCTCGTAGTCGTGCAGCGCCGTGAAGCCCGCATTGAGGACGCGCTCGCGCAGGCGCTCGCGATGGCCGAGATGGTGCGGCCTGGGCGCCGGGACGGGCCCCGGCGCCAGAAGGTCCGCGCTCCAGGCTTCGCCCACTTCGCCGCCACCCGCCATGGCCGCCGCTCCCGGATGTCCGTGGGGCGAGTGTTCCTCA
>Ga0164243_10001705_pt1 | contig 36858 bp, 24 predicted proteins | sample OricompcompostOP_FD_108781 | JGI IMG/M metagenome (GOLD analysis project Ga0164243, IMG submission 108781) | Organic Plus compost microbial communities from Emeryville, California, USA - Original compost - Organic plus compost (OP) | ecosystem: Engineered > Solid waste > Mixed feedstock >...
CGCATCTACCGCAATTACATCGGTCAGGGGTATTACGGCACGCACACGCCGAACGTGGTGTTGCGCAACGTGCTGGAGAATCCTGCTTGGTACACGGCGTATACGCCGTATCAGCCGGAGATCTCGCAAGGCCGCCTGGAAGCCCTGTTGAACTACCAGACCATGGTGGCTGATCTGACGGGCCTGGATATTTCCAATGCGTCGCTGCTGGACGAGGGGACGGCGGCTGCCGAGGCCATGACGCTGGCGCGCCGTGGTTCCAAATCGGCCAGCCCGGTGTTCTTTGTTTCGGCGCACTGCCATCCGCAAACGATCGAAGTCGTGCGCACGCGTGCCGAAGGCCTGGGTATCGAGATCGCCGTAGGCGATGAGGCGCAAGGTTTGCCGGAATGCTTTGGCGTACTGCTGCAGTATCCGCACAGCCTGGGCGCAGTCACGGACTATCGTGCGTTGGCCGAGGCCGCGCATGCACAAGGCGCCGTTGTCGCGTGCGCGACGGACCTGCTGGCGCTGGCGTTGTTGACGCCGCCGGGTGAGTGGGGCGCGGACATTGCAGTAGGTTCGTCGCAGCGCTTTGGGGTGCCGTTTGGTTTCGGCGGCCCGCACGCGGGTTTCATGGCCTGCAAAGATGCCTTCAAGCGCAATATGCCGGGCCGTTTGGTCGGCGTGTCGAAAGATGCGCAGGGCAATCCGGCATTGCGTCTGGCATTGCAGACGCGCGAACAGCATATCCGCCGTGAGAAAGCGACATCGAATATTTGCACGGCGCAGGTCCTCTTGGCCGTGATGGCGGGCTTGTACGCCGTGTGGCATGGCCCCGAGGGCATCCGTCGCATCGCCACGCGTGTGCAGCGCTATACGGCGATTTTGCGCACGGCGCTGACGCAGTTGGGGATCAAGGTCGTCAACGATACGTTCTTTGACACGCTGCTGCTGGAAACGGGGGCGGCGACGCCCGCGTTGGTAGTGGCCGCGGAGTGCGAACACATCAATCTGCGGCGCGTCGATGGCGCACGCTTGTCGGTCTCGCTGGACGAGACGGTGACTGCCGCCGATTTGCAGGCTTTGGTGAATGTCTTTGCCGCGGGCCTGGAAAAAGACGATGTGGCGCTGGATATCGACGCTTTGGACGCCAAGGCGGCTGGCGGGATTCCCGCGGCGGTGCAACGTGAGACTGCGATTCTGTCGCATCCGGTGTTCTCCAGCGTGCAATCCGAAACCGACATGCTGCGTTATCTGCGCAAGCTGTCCGACAAGGACCTGGCCCTGGATCGCAGCATGATTCCGTTGGGTTCGTGCACGATGAAGCTGAACGCGACGGCCGAGATGATTCCGATCACGTGGCCCGAGTTTGCGCAGATCCATCCCTATGCGCCGGTGGATCAAAGCCAGGGCTATCGGGAATTGGTGCAGCGCCTGTCTGACGCGCTGTGCGAAATCACTGGATATGACGATATCAGCCTGCAGCCGAACTCGGGCGCGCAGGGCGAATATGCGGGCTTGCTGGCAATCCGCGGCTACCACCGCGCCAATGGCCAATCGCAGCGCGATGTGTGTTTGATCCCGGCCTCGGCGCACGGCACCAATCCCGCATCCGCACAGTTGGTGGGAATGAGCGTGGTGGTCGTGGCCTCTGACGCCAATGGCAACGTCGATATCGCCGACTTGCGCGCGAAGGTCGAACAGGTGGGCGATCGTCTGGCTGCCTTGATGATCACCTATCCGTCGACCCACGGCGTGTTCGAAGAGTCCATCACCGAGATTTGCGATCTGGTGCACCAAGCCGGTGGCCAGGTCTATCTGGACGGCGCCAACATGAACGCCATGGTCGGCGTCGCCCAGCCCGGGAAATTCGGTTCCGATGTCTCGCACCTGAACCTGCACAAGACGTTCTGCATTCCGCACGGCGGTGGCGGGCCGGGTGTCGGTCCGGTGGCCGTGCGTTCGCACCTGGCGCCGTATCTGCCGGGTGTGTTGAATGCGCAGGGCAAGCTGGATGGCGAAGCCGAAGTCGGCCCGGTGTCTGCTGCCCCGTTTGGTTCGGCCAGCATTTTGCCGATTTCGTTTGCGTACATTGCGCTGATGGGAGCCGATGGTCTGCGTAGCGCGACCGAGATGGCGATCCTGAATGCGAACTATCTGGCTGCACGGTTGCGTGATCATTATCCGGTGCTGTACACCGGCCGTAATGGCCGTGTCGCGCACGAATGCATTCTGGATGTGCGTCCGCTGAAGGATACGACTGGCATCAGCGCCGAGGACATCGCCAAACGCTTGATGGACTATGGCTTCCACGCGCCTACGATGAGTTTCCCCGTGGCAGGAACGCTGATGGTCGAGCCGACCGAGTCCGAAGGCCTGGCAGAACTGGATCGCTTTATCGATGCCATGATCTCCATCCGTGAAGAGATCGCGCAAATCGAACGGGGTGAGCGTGATCGCGATGACAACGTGCTGAAGAACGCGCCGCACACGGCGCAGATGCTGTTGGCCGAAGAATGGCACCACGACTATCCGCGCCAGCAGGCCGCGTATCCGGTCGAGTCTCTGCGCGAGACCAAGTACTGGCCTCCTGTGGCGCGTGTGGATAACGCCTACGGTGATCGCAATCTGGTGTGCGCGTGTTTGCCCATCGAGGCCTACGCGTGACATCTAGTTTGACGATGGCGCCGCGCAGATAGCGCGTCAACGTAAAAACGCCCGCCGATTGATAGTCGGCGGGCGTTTTTGTTTGGCGATGCCGGCGGGGCCGGCATCATGTCATTGCTTATTTACGAGGCGCTTCTTTTATCGTGTTGGTGAACATCGACACATTGGCCAGGAACATCTGTACTGTGAATTCCACATTGTCTTGGCCCACGCCGCCGTAGGCGTTTACGTCCATTTCCATGGTGGCGACTTTGTTTTCGGCATCCCAGTAGGCGCGCGTCAGGCGGTTGTTCTGGTTCCATTCATTGAGCACGCGCATCGGCACGGGGTACGGCGTGGCGACGGTGATGCGCATCTGCATGTCGGTGCACGCGGATTCGGATTCGCAATCGTTGAACAGGATCTCGACGTTCTTGGCGCCTTCGTTGGTGCCATCGATCTTCAGCACGGGCGTGTCGTATTCCGTGGTGCCGAGTTCGTAATCAAAGCCTATGTCGCTGACCATTTGAGCGACCTGAGCAGGATCCAGCGAATTCAGCAGGGTGTTTTCGCTGTCCTCGCCATAACCGTGGTCGTCGTCCTCGACACTGCTCAGCAGGGCGCCGAACAGCTCGTCGGCGGGGACCTCTTCGCCATTCAGATTGGCTTTGCCGTCAGCGTAATGGAATGTGCTCACGATGTTGTCGCCGTCGGTCTTGGCGATACCGAACATCTCGGCCATGCCGGCCATGGAGGTCACTTGGTCAGCGGCTTCTTTGGCGGCGGCTGCGGCGTCTATCCCCTCGCCTTGCAAGTACTGGGCCGCCAGGCCCTCTACCATGGGCTTGGACACCGAGACCTTCATGTCGATCAGCTTGACGGATTGCTGCAATAGTTGCTTGGCATCGTCTGGCAGTTCCTTGCCTGCAACCAGGCCGGCGGGTTTGGTCAGTTCGATGGCCAGGTTCAGGTTGCTCTGGCCTTTGGCGGTTTCCCATACGAAGGGATCGACGCGCATGGTCGGGTTGGCGGCCAGCAATTGGATAGCCTGGTTGACGAGTTCGATCGCCTGCGCTCCGTCCGCCGAACTGTCTTCCGTACCGTTGGCGACCTTGGTCAGCATTTCGTTATAAAGATCGGACAGTGCTTTTGCGGCTTTGCCGTCGATCTTGTCAAATTTGATCGTGGCATGGCCTTTGCCGAAATCGCTGCCATTGACGGCGATCTGGCCGATTTTGTAATCGGCCGCGACGTTGATGGTGGTGTCTTGTTCGGCGATTTTCGCGGTGTAAGCCAGATCCTTCAGTTCGATCTTGGTCTTGACGGTTGCCGCGGGGGCCGGAGCAGCCTGTTCAGGCTCGGCCGGCTGTTCGGGTTGAGCCGGCGCCTGGCTTTCTGCGCTCGGATTCTGCGCTGCATTGGCTGCCTCGTCGGCGGCTTTTGCTGCTTCTTCGGCTGCCTGGGCGGCTTCTTCTTCGTCCGATGTTTCGTCCGCGTAGGGATCCAGCGGTTCTTCGACCTCGATCACAATGTTATCGAATTTGGCGCCAGAGCTGCCTACGCCAAAGCCGAATTTGCCTTGTTGGCTATCGACGTCCACCGTCATGCCAGTGATGTTCGCATTGACCTTTTGGCCTTCGTCGTCCTCTGTCAATTGCAGAGCCAGTTGGTTGATCTTGCCAGTGCCGACAGCGTGTTTGGTGGCGCGTACAAAACTGCCTTCGAATTGGGCGCCGCTGAACTTGACGGACTGGTCCGTTTGCGGAGCGTACTCGATGGGGGCGATCGTGGCCGTGCCGACGCCGTCGCCGTTGTAAGACAGGATCGTGTCGCCGACGAGCGGCGAGACGCCCTTGGTCAGTTCGAACAAGGGTTTGACGAGATCATTCGAGGCGACTTCGCTGTGAACGAAAGCCAGCTTGGGCAGCCATTGGCCACGCGCCAAGGCGCCTTTGGGAAAGGGGCCGTGTTCAATGCGGCCGACAATTTCCACCATGCCTTTGGGGGGCGCTTCTTCGCCCGGGACTTTGGTCAGTTGGATGCCATAACGGACGTCGCTGCTGAAAAAATGGCGGTCGTAGGAAATCTGACTGATCGTGACGCCAAAGCCTGTGCCGCCCAACGCGGTGGCCAGCTCTTTGTTGAGTTCCGTCAGGCGCACAGGCTCTTCTGTTTGGATGCGCTTGCCGGTGTACCACGTGGCGCCGAGCCAGCCCGCGACTGCGATGACGACCACGCCCGTCGTGATCCCTACTACCTTTTTCATTTTTTCGTCCATTTATTGTTTACATGCTACCGGTACAGCGATGGTGCGCCATACCGGCACGGGCGATATCCGCCCGCGGCGAGTATAACGAGATGTAGCGACGCTGTTGCCGGGTCAACCGTTACGAGTCGTTTCTTTCGTAGACAGAATGGCAACGGGCAGATCACAACGGCAGGCCAATGCCGCGGTACGGTCCGGTGTCGCGCGCAGGGATTTTCCGTGAATGAGCGGAGGGCTATCTCAAAGTGGATCAAGCGGATAGATAGGCCGGCGCACGTGCTTGAATTCGATTTGGCTGTAGTCTGAGGTGGTCACGCCTAGACCGGTACATGGAATGATCTCCGTCGCCATGTCGGCAAAGCCGGCACGCCAGTGCACACGGCTTTTCAGCACGACATAGCGTTTTTGCAGAGGATCGATGCCGGCCGACAGCAGACAGTTGATATCAAAGGGCTCCTGATGACGCGAAACCAGCACGATCTGCACCTTGCCGGTATCGAACACTACTGTCAGGCCGGTGTCGTTGCGCACGCCGCGATACATGGGGCCGCGGTTCAGGTATACGCCATCGAATACGAGTTTGACGCGGCCGGTGACCGACAGTGGCCGGCTTTGCTGTTTCAGCGCCGGCATCGGCAGTTTGCCGCCCATGGACAGCGTGATCTCGGCGCCTACGCCAGCGGCCGCGGCCTGCCGTGCAGCCTCGGGATCGCAGAGCGCATAGAAGGCCACGTTTTCCAAGCCCTGACGCAGGATCTCTGCCAGAACTTCGGTGGTATCCATTGTGCCGCCTGAACCTGTGTTGTCGAAATGGTCCAGCAGTACGACGGGGCCTTGCTCAATGGCCTTGGCACGCGTAATGGCCGGAGCAAGCGGTTCGCAGTGAAATACCCATTGCTCACGGGCTTGCCAGGCGGCGTCGAGCAGCTCGTCGCGATAACGCTCGGCTGCCGGCAGATCGCCGTCGGTGCAGATGACAGCGCTTAAGCCCGCCTCGCGTATATCTGCATGAGGAAATCCCACAAAGACCGACGCCGCGAGCACGCCCTGCGATTCCAGCGTCCGGCAACGCTCCTGCAGGGACTTATTGGGCTCGGCATGGGTACCTTGGCACATGATGTGCGGCAGCATGGGCTTGTTCGCCCAGGTCATCACGGGGCGAATCTCGCCTTTTAGTGCGCGCGCGATGGTATCGGCTGCGCGGACTCCTGCGGCGCGAATGTCAACGTGAGGGTACGTATGAAATCCGGTGACGACGTTGGCATGGCGCACGATGTCGTCGTAGATGTTGGCATGCATATCCAGCGTGACGCCCACAGGCGTGTCGGGGTCGATCTCGCGCAGACGGCGCAGCAGATTGCCCTCGGCGTCTTCCACGCCCTCGGCCACCATCGCGCCGTGCAGATCGAGCAGGATGGCGTCGTAGCCGCCGCGCCGAACCTCGTCCAGGATGAGTTCGCACAAGCGTGCGTAAGTCTTCGCATCAGTGGGGGCGCTAGGCCATGATTCCGCGGCGACGGGGATCGTGATCTCGGCGCCTTCGCGACGAGCGATCTCAATATAACCCCCCAGGCCGCTATCGGTGTTCTCGTAGGCGCGAATGGCGCGCTCGCCGGCCAAGATCTCCGGGCTGCCGCGAAAGAATCGCTCGAGCGGCGTGGGCACAGGAGAAAAAGTATTGGTTTCATGCTTGATCATTGCCAGTAGCCAACGCATGTCGAAGTCCTTATTTAACCTATCAACGAAGAGAGAGTCGAAGTCAGCGAGAGAGATTACAGAACCGAAAAACCGCTATGCCTTTCGGCCGTCATCGTCACGCAGCGGCCAGCGGCCGGAAATGCTGAAAATCCCATCCACGCCCGGGCGCTGCATCGATCAGGGCGCGGGTGTAATCGTGTGTCGGCTGTGTGAGCACCGTTTCGGCTGCACCCGTTTCCACGACTTGCCCGCGTTGCATGACCAGAATGGTGTCGCAGATTTGTGCTGCGACGCGCAAGTCGTGCGTAATGAACAGCACGCCCACGCCGGTGCGTTGGCGGATTTGTTCCAGCAGTCCTAGTACCTGGGCCTGTACCGAGACATCCAATGCCGAGACGGCTTCGTCGGCAACGAGGACTTCGGGTTCCATTACCAAGGCGCGGGCGATGCAGATACGTTGCCGTTGTCCGCCGGAAAACTGGTGGGGATAGCGATCCATGGCCTCAGCATCGAGCCCGACGACGCGCAATGTGTCCACGGCCTTTGCGGTGGCTTGATCGCGTGGGGTGCCGAAATTCAACAGGCCTTCGATAATGGATTCGCCAATTTTTCGGCGTGGATTCAGCGAACGATAGGGATCCTGAAAAACGATTTGAATGCGCTGGCGTACCGGTCTGAGCGCAGTGCCCGATAGCGCGGCGATATCGTCGTTGCCCATCAATACTTTGCCTGTCGTGGGCTCGATCAAGCGCATGATGCAACGCGCGACCGTGGATTTTCCAGAGCCGGATTCACCCACGATACCCAGGATCTCACCCTTGTGCAGTACCAGATTGACGTCTTGCGCGGCGGGCACTTGGCGCAGGCCGCCGGACCAGAATGAACGTTTGTCGATATAGGTGCGCCCGAGTCCCTGCACCCGCAATACCGGATCGCCCGTCGGCGCGTCGCGACGCAATGGGACCAGGCTGGGCACGGACGATACCAAGCGGCGGGTATAGCTTTGTTCGGGGCGCGCCAGAATATCGTCGCGTGTACCGGACTCGATCAGATCGCCTCGATTCATGACCACAATGCGGTCGGCGATTTCCGCGACGACGCCAAAATCATGCGTGATGAACAGGACCGCGGTCTGGTGTTCGGTCTGCAGTTCTTTGATCAGCGCGAGGATTTGTTTTTGCGTGGTGACATCCAGAGCCGTGGTCGGCTCGTCGGCGATCAGCAGGCGAGGCTCCAGAATGAGCGCCATTGCGATGACGATACGCTGGCGCTGACCGCCAGAGAGTTGATGCGGGTACGAGTCATAAATGCGCTCGACGTCTGGCAGATGTACTGAACGGAACATGTTCAGTACTTTCTCGCGCCGCTCGGCACGCGACAGCCGGCGATGCAGCCGCAGAACCTCATCGACCTGGCGGCCCACGGTGTGCACGGGGTTGAGCGCCGTCATGGGCTCTTGAAACACCATGGCCATACGAGTCGCGCGCATCTCGCGCAAACGCTGCGGCGTGGCGCTGAGGACGTCCTCGCCTTCGACGCGAATGGCGCCGCTGGGTTTGAGCGCACCGGGCGGCAGCAACCCCATGACAGCCAATGAGCTGACCGATTTGCCCGATCCTGATTCTCCGACTACGCAGACGGTTTCGCCTGCACGCACATCCAGGCTCAGATTGCGGACGACCTGTTTGTCAGTGCCGGCAACCGTCACGGACAGGTTGCGAATAGCCAGCACCGCGTCCGAGGTGTCTCCGGCTGGGGGGTACGGGGAATAGGGCATGACGTTAGATCCTGCGTACCATTTTGGGGTCGAGTGCGTCGCGCAACGCATCACCCAGAATGTTGACGCTGAGCACCGTGAGCGACAGAAACAGGCCGGGGAACAGAATCAGGCCAGGCAGCATCCGGAAGTACATGCGACCCTCGGACATGATGTTGCCCCAGGACGGAATTTCCGGCGGAATGCCTGCCCCCAGGAAACTGAGAATGGCCTCTGTCAGCATGGCCGAGGCGAATACGTAAGTGCCTTGCACGGTGAGCGGCGCAATCGTGCTGGGCACCATGTGCCGCCACAACAGCAGCGGCAATGGCGTGCCCAGCGCCAGCGCAGCCTCGACGTAGGGCTCGCCGCGTACGCTGAGGATCTGGCCGCGCACGAGACGAACGACGCGAGGAATTTCGGGAATGGTGACGGCGACCAGGACCGTGGTCAGACTCGCGCCGGTGACGGCGACCAACGAGATCGCCAGCAGGATCCCCGGGATCGCCATGATCGCGTCCATGACGCGCATGATGAATCCGTCCAATCGACGGAACCAGCCTGCGAGCAGGCCGATGACCAAGCCGATGGCGACACTGATGACGGCGGCGCCCAGGCCGGTGATGAGCGAGACGCGTGCGCCGTATACGATGCGAGACCAGAGATCACGGCCAAACGCATCCGTGCCCAGCAGGGTTTCGGTAAAGGGTCGTTTGAGGCGCTGGCCCGGGTCCAGGGCAGTCGGATCGACCGTCCCTAACCAAGGAGCCAATAGCGCGGCCGCGGTGATGACGAGCAGAATCGCCAGCGCCAGCAGCACAGGCCAGCTTTTGAATCCCTGCCGCACGCGATGCCATGCCGTGGATCGTGGCGCTGTGTCGGGTGCCTGAACGGCAGGGGCGGCGACGTTGGGCGGGGTGGCCATGGTCAGTACCTGATGCGCGGGTCGAACAGCGTATAGGCGCAATCGACGACCAGATTGATGAACACATAGACAAAGGCAAAGAACAGCGTCAGCCCTTGAATGACTGGATAGTCGCGGGCCAATACCGCCTCGACCACCAGACGTCCCAGGCCAGGGATGTTAAACACCGACTCCGTGACGACGACGCCGCTGATCAACAAGGCAATTCCTACGCCGATCACTGTGGCGATGGGTACGGCCGCATTGCGTAGCGCATGTCCCAGCAATACGCCGGTTTCGCCCAAGCCTTTGGCCCGTGCAGTACGGATGAAGTCTTCGCCCATGACTTCGATGACGCTGGTGCGGGTGATGCGCGCAATCAGCGCGATGTAGATGGTGGAAAGCGCCAGCGCAGGCAAAATCAACCGATGGAGAAAGGGCCAGAAGCCGCTGGATAAGGGCGTATAGCCTTGCACCTTGAACCAGTTCAGTTCGATCGCGAAGCCCCAGATCAAGAGATACCCTGTCACGAAGACCGGCACGGAAAAACCCAATACGGAAAATCCCATGACCATGCGGTCGAGCAAGCGGCCCTGTTTCCAGGCGGCCAGAATGCCCAGCGGCAGCGCCACGATCAGCGTGAACACCAGTGTCAGAACAGCGAGGCTGAGCGAGGGTTCCAGACGTTGCCCGATCAACTGCCGTACAGGCACGCCCGACATTAACGAAGTGCCGAAATCGCCCTGTACGAGGCGGCCGGCCCAAAGAAAGAACTGTTTGAACAGCGGTTGATCCAGCCCCATCACCTGGCGTATCTGCTCGATGCGTTCGGGCGTGGCCCCGTCGCCGGCCATGATGACAGCCGGATCGCCAGGACTCAGACGCAAGATGGCAAAGACGACCACGGCAACCAGGATGAGTACCGGAATGGTGGCCAGGAGTCGGCGCAGAATAAAAGCCAGCATGACGGGGCTACCGGATCAAGGAGCTTTCTTGACGTTCCAGAACGCCATGATCGGTGCGTGCACCAGCCCGCTGAGTTTGACGGAGTACGCGGTGGGAACAGACATCTGACCCAGCGGCACATACAGGCCCTCGTCGATACCGATGCGTTGCACTTCGTCGGCGATCTTCTTTTGTTCGGCGGGATCGGAGGTCAATGCGAATTTGGTGCGCAAGGCTTCGATTTCCGGGAAATTCGGCCAGCCGAACCAGGCACTGTCGCCATTGGCCGATGCAGGGGCCGAGCGCACCGGGTCCATGATGTCGGTGGCGTACCAGTTGGTGTTGTGGATGTTCCAGCCGCCAGCATCCGGTGCGGCCTTCGATGCGCGTCGAGTGGCGACGCTTTGCCAGTCCATGGCGGCCAGGTTCACGTTAAAGCCGGCTTTGCGCAGCGCCTCCGCCATGACGACGGGTTGCGGGCTGAGGGTGCCGACGTCGGTCGCGTGCATGACCAAGATAGGCGTGTTGTCGTACCCGGCTTCTTTGAGTAGCGCCTTGGCTTTATCGATGTTGGACGGTACGACGACATCTTTGCCGATATCGCTTTCAAACGGCGTGCCGCAGCCCCAGAGCGAGGCGCAGGTCTGGTAATACTTCGGATTGCCTACCAGTGCCTTCATGACGTCTTCCTGGCCGATCGCATACATGGCGGCCTGGCGGATTTTCTTATTGTCGAAGGGCGGGTACTTGAAATTGAAGCGATACATCGTGAAATAGCCTACCGGGCTGAGCGACTCGACCTTGAATTCGTCGTTGCCATCCAGCATGGGCAAGAGGTCATACGGGAACTGTTCGACGTAGTCGAGCTCGCCGCCCAACAGCGCATTCGCTGTGGTCAGCGCATCGGGCATGACGTCCCAGACCACTTTGTCTACGTTGACGACTTTGCCGCCGGCCAATCCGCTGGCGGGTTCTTTGCGCGGCACATAGTCCGTGTTCTTGACATAGACCGTTTTGACGCCGGGTTTGAATTCGGCGACCTTGAACGGGCCGGAGCCTGTCATGTCGGTGATGGGCTTGCCGATAGGCGTCTCAGCGATGCGCTTGGGCATCATGAACGCTGCAGTGCCGGTGGGTTTGGAGAGCGCACGCAAGGCCAGGTCCGTGGGCTCGGTCATGACGATGCGAAAGCTGTTGTCATCGACCACGTCAATGCTGGAGACAAATTTCAGCAGCGTGCGGCCCATGCCATCGCCGGCGGCCCAGCGCTTGATCGAGGCGACGCAGTCTTCGGCCTTGACGGGCTGGCCGTCATGCCATTTCAGGCCGGCCCGCAGTGTCATGGTGTAGGTCTTGCCATCACTCGACACGTCCCACTTGTCCAGCATTTGCGGCTGGATTTTGTTGTTGGCGTCGGTGGCCAGCAAGGTGTCATAGATCATGTAGCCATGCCACGTCGTGATGTACGCGGTGGTGGCATGAGGGTCGGTCAATCGCAGTGGGGAATGCATGACCGCGCGAATGGCGGTTTCTGCGTGGGCGCTTCCCACTGCCAAGAGCGCAGCACCGGCCAGGGCGGCCGCACGAACAAACTTCAACATGAAAATCCCCTTTCTTTCCGTTGTTGGGCGAGCGAGAGCCGCCGCATGACCGTATATGCCGCGAAGGCAGCGTACACGGTCAGAGTGTTGCCGTGCGGGCCGCAAAGGCGGGACCGCAAGGCGCCATTCTGATGCCATGGCGTAGTCGTGTCCATGGTTGCTGTGCTGCATCCATCAGCATCGATCCGGGCGCCGCGCACACCAGGATGGTCTGCGCAATCTCGGTGAAGTCCGCGCGGAAATGGGCAGAGCTTTTCAAGACGAGGATGGCCTGGCGCGTGGGTTCAATGCCGGCAAAGCGGAACATTTCCTGATCCGCCATCTGAACTTTGTTGGACGCGACCACAATGCGTACGTCATTCAGGCGCAAGCAGGCACTGGGGCCCAGGTCCATGTGAAAGCCCCGGTAAAACGCGCCGTGCGTGTCGAAACGGCCATCGGAAATTTTTTCGACGATGTAGTCGGCTTCGAGTGGTTCGTCGTCGGGGATGCCCGAATGCCCGCCCAGCGCGAGGCGCACGGTTTTGCCTTCGCCTGCGTGATGCGCAGCGAGCGCCGCCGCAGGATCCACGATCAAACCGATGGCTGCATTGGTAGCGTTGTGGCGTATCAGTGCACGCAAAATGCCGGTAGTGTCTGAGCTGCCGCCTGCGCCGGGATTGTCCTGGACGTCGGCAATGACGATGGGGCGAAGGCTGGTGTGAGCCAGGGTGATGGCCATTTGCACTGCTTCGTCGGCGTTCAGTATCTTGCCGCCGAAATCGGCTTCGGCATTGAGGACGGCGCGTTCCATGGCATCTGCTGCCGCGTCGGCGTCGGCCTGTGTGTCGCCATAGGCCCAGACAGTGGGAGCGCATTCGGGAAAGTCAGCCGCTGGAAAGCCTGTGGCAAAGGACAAGCTGATCGAGGAATCGCGAGACTCGAGGTCCTCGAGCCGCTGATACAGGCTGTTCGAGGGCTCGATGTCGGTCGATTGCCAGCACAGCGAAATCAAATAAGGGATGCTGCGCAGGGCGACATAGGGGCGCGGCATGCCGTGCAATCGGCGATCGAGCAGTTGTGCTGCACGTTGACCGGTTTCGGCCATGTCGATGTGCGGATAGGTGCGATAGCAGATCAGGCTGTCGGCGTGCGCGATCATGGCGCGCGTGACGTTGGCGTGCAGGTCCAGGCTCGCGACGATGGGAACGTTCGGGCCGACTAATGCGCGTACGCGGCGCAGGAGTTCGCCTTCGCCATCGTCGAGATGTTCGGCCACCATCGCGCCGTGCAGATCCAGATAGACGCCGTCCAGGGGGAGTGCTTGTTCCAGGCCGCTGAGAATCATGCCGCTGATACGCTCGTAGGCGTCGCGGGTGACGTGTCCGGACGGGCTGGCTGCGGCCCAGGTGGTGGGTAGGAGGGTATAGGCACGCATGGCGTCGATGAAGCCAGCGATGGGGATGTTGGCGCCTGCAACGGCGTCAAACATGGCTGGACCGGATACTAGTTTGGGCCACCCGCCGCCTTTGTCGGCGAATTCTTCCCAGGTGGCGCGTGAGGGTGCAAAAGTGTTTGTTTCGTGCTGGAACCCGCCTATCCCGATACGCATCGGTACGATCCTTCTGTAGTGGGCGTGCGTTGGTGGTAGTTGACTATAAGGATTCTGCGGAAGATGCAAGGGATGGGCAATCAGGCTTTGCCCGGATGTTTGTATGAGGCGTGCCCGTGACGAGGGGAAGGCGTTTTGGTGAGATGTTTGTTTTTGTAATTAGCGTTTGTTGTTGGCGATGGCGTTTGTTTGTTTTTTTGTGGTCACGCTTTTTGTGTTTGCCATGTTGGGGAGGCGGCTTTTGTCTCTAACCCGACGTTTTTTCTTGGGTCGTCGCGCAGTTCGTTCTTAAGACGTCGGGGCGGAGGGATAAAGGCTGACAGGGCTTCGCGGGACCGGCCTGGGCGCCTGTGCGCCCAGGCACCGCTTCGTCAACCTCGTCGCTGCGCTCCTTCGGTTTCCCTCGCTCGGTCCCGAGGCGCCCTGTCAGCCTTTATCCCTCCGCCCCGACTGCAGCAATGAAAGGCGAATGGTTTCGGGCTTATCTGATGTGAGTTTGTCGCCGCGCGGCGGGAGTCGCGGGCAGGCCTGTCGGAGGCTGCCGAGTCCGCAGAGGGTTGGCGGGGGAAGTCCGGGGGCCATGTTTGAGCGAAGCGAGTTTGGCCCCCGGCCCGCCAATCCTTTGCGGACGAAGGCCGAACCCCCGTTCAGGGGGTGAGTCAGCCGACCAGGCCTGCCCGCGACTCCCGCCGCGCGGCGACAAACGCGTTAAGAACCCGATCTTCCCTGCACCAAAACTACCGAAAGATACCTACCGAGCTCCATCCAAACAGAGCCCGATTCGATTATCAGGCAATGCTTTTCAGCGCATTGCCGATGTGCTGGAAGAGCTCGCCGATCTGGGCTTCTTCGATAATCAGGGGAGGCGAGAGAGCAATGGTGTCGCCGGTGTAGCGGACCATGAGGCCGCTGTCGAAGCATTTTTGGAATGCCTCGGCAGCGCGGGCGCCGGGCGCGCCTTCACGGGGCGCGAGTTCGATGCCGGTGACCAAGCCAATGTTACGCACGTCAATGACGTGAGGGGCGCCTTTCAGACTGTGGGCGGCGGCTTCGAAGGTGGCGGAAAGTTCGCGGGCACGGGTGAAGAGTTTGTCGCGCTGGTAGAGGTCCAGCGTGGCCAGGATGGCTGCCGCGGCCAAGGGATGGGCCGAGTAGGTGTAGCCATGGAAAAACTCGATGCCGCCTTGTACGCCGTTGACAATGGCGTCGTGGATATCGCGTTTGACGGCGACAGCGCCCGCGGGGACTGCCGCGTTGCTGATGCCTTTGGCCATGGTGATCAGGTCGGGCGTGACGCCGAAGTATTCGCTGGCGGTGGCGGCGCCCAGGCGCCCAAAGCCGGTGATGACTTCGTCAAAGATCAGCAGGATGCCGTACTTGGCGGTGATGGCGCGCAGGCGTTCCAGGTAGCCTTTGGGGGGAACCAGGACGCCGGTGGAACCGGCCATCGGCTCGACGATGACGGCGGCGATGGTGGACGGGTCGTGCAGGGCGACGATGCGTTCGAGATCGTCGGCCAGATGTTCGCCCCAGGCCGGTTGGCCTTTCGAGAAGGCATTTTTCTCCAGGTTGTGGGTGTGCGGCAGGTGGTCGACTGCGGGCAACAGGGCGCCGGAGAAAGTCTTGCGGTTGGGCGAGATGCCACCGACAGAGATGCCGCCAAAGCCCACGCCGTGGTAACCGCGCTCACGGCCGATCAGGCGCGTGCGTTGACCTTCGCCGCGGGCGCGGTGGTAGGCCAAGGCGATTTTCAGCGCGGTATCGACCGACTCGGAGCCGGAGTTGGTGAAGAAGATGCGATCCAGACCCTGCGGCATGAACTCGGCCACGGCCGACGCAGCTTCGAAGGCCAAGGGATGCCCCAGCTGGAAACCCGGCGCGTAGTCCATTTCGGCGGCTTGGTTGGCGATGGCCTGCACGATTTCTTCGCGGCAGTGGCCGGCATTGACGCACCACAGGCCGGAGGTGCCATCCAGGATCTGGCGGCCGTCGACCGAGGTGTAGTACATGCCCTTGGCGCTGGCCAACAGGCGCGGCTGGCTTTTGAATTGCCGATTGGCGGTGAAGGGCATCCACAGATGGGACAGGTCTGGCAAGTCGGTGGGGGCATTCATGATGCAGGCTCCAGGTGAAACTGCGCGATGGGCCGCTGGTACGCAGCAGGATGGCAACCATTCTGATCGTGCCGGGACAGGATGAAAATATACAATTGGTGCAAAGCTTGCGAACTGTACTGGTTTAAATTCTATAACTGTATTGATATGTTCGATTTTCAGCCTGTTCGTGCGCGTAATCAGGCGCCAACGCTGGTGGACCAGGTGGTCGACGCCTACATTAGCGCCATTCGGGACCAGACGTTGCGTCCGGGCATGCCCGTGCCTTCTGTACGCGATTTTGCCCGGACCTATCAGCTCAGCACGTTTACGGTGGCGGGCGCCTATAGCCGGCTGGTGGCGCAAGGATGGCTGGCCGCACGGCCTGGCGCCGGGTATCGCGTTGCACCCCGGCCCAAAGCGGGTGCAGAGGCCATGCCAACGTCATGGCAGCCGCCGAGGCTGAATGCAGGCTGGCTGCTATCGGACATTTATGCGGACCATTCCATTCCGATCAAATCGGGTGGGGGATGGCTGCCGGGCGAATGGCTGAACGAGGACGGCCTGCATCAAGCATTGCGGCATCTGGGACGCGTGCCGGCTTTACGTATAGCGGGTTATGGACATCCATACGGCTATGCGCCGTTGCGCGAGACGGTGGCGGCCAGCCTGGCCGCGCACGGTCTGGACGTGACCATGGATCAGGTGGTGCTGACGCAGGGCGTAGCTCATGGGTTGGATGTCGTGATCCGTACCTTGCTCAGGCCGGGCGATACCGTCTTGGTCGAGCAGCCCTGCTATGCCAATCTGTTGCCGCTATTGCGTTTGGCGGGGTTGCGGATTGTCAGCGTGCCGCGTACCCCGGAGGGGCTGGATTGCGAGGCTTTGGCCCGGATCGCCGAGGCACATCGTCCGCGGGCGTTGTTCGTCAACACGGTGCTGCAAAATCCGTCTGGCGCTGTTATGACCATGGCCAACGCGTTTCGCGTGCTGCAGACCGCACAACAGCATAATCTCTGGATCATCGAGGACGATATCTCGCGCGAGCTGATGTCTGGAGCCGCACCGTTATTGGCCGCGCTCGATGGTGCGCAACGCGTGGTGTATCTCGGCGGTTATTCCAAAGTGATCAGCCCGTCGGTTCGCGTCGGCTACATCGCTGCGCACCGGGATTTGATCCGTGATATTGCGCGCACCAAGATGGCGGTGGGGCTGACCTCGCCAGAGATCATGGAGCGTGTTGTGCATCAGGTGATCCGCGAGGGGCGTTATCGCGCGCACATCGTCCGTACGCGAGAGCGTCTGGCACAGGCGCATGCCCAGGTCACGCAACAGATGGATGGGCTGGGCATGCAGGTGTGGGCGCGTCCGCAGGCTGGGCTGTTTCTATGGGCTCGCTTGTCCGAGCCCAGCGCGCACACTGGTGCAAACGCGTTGGCCGAGCTGGCGTTGAAAGACGGCATCTGGTTGGCGCCGGGGTCTTATTTCGATCCGGATGAAGCCGATATCCCCTGGATACGCTTTAATGTCGCGTATTCGCAGGGGCCGCAATTATGGCGATTCTTGCGGCGCGTGCAGACCGGCGAGCGCTGAGGGGGCATGCGCTGCGGTGACATGCAGAGCATCTGCGTCGGCGCAATATGACATGTGCCTTATTCAGTGATGCCTGCAATGATCGCGCGTCGCTCGTGCGCTGCCATTGCTGCAACGGTCAAGCTCGGCGCTCGTACACAACGAAGTCGTACGCGTAGCCGTTTTCAACGGGCTGCGGTTCACGCGATATTTCTTGCCATTGCCCAGCGGGCAATGCAGGGAAAAAGGCATCGCCCTCAACCACGGCATGCACTTCGGTGGCGATCAGCCGTTGGGCCAGCGGCAGAGCTTGTTCATAGATCTGTGCACCGCCGATGACGTACGCATCGGCCACATCGCCACAGGCTTGCACGGCGGCTTGCAGGGTAGGCACCACCACAGCGCCCGGCGCAGCATATTCCGTATTGCGGCTCACGACCACGTTCGTGCGCCCCGGCAACGGCCGGCCTAATGATTCCCATGTCTTGCGGCCCATGATGATCGGGCTGCCCAGTGTGGTCCGTTTGAAATGCGCCAGGTCTCCCGGCAGTTTCCAGGGCAACGTATTGTCGCGGCCAATCACACGGTTTTCAGAATAGGCGACGACGAGAGTCAGGCGAGGCAAGGCGGACATGGCAGTATCGATGAGTTATGCGGATAGCTCACCGGCGGTCGCGTGCATGAGCAAGCCCGCCTGATGAGCGATGTCTTGAGCACAGCGGGTCAGGCGAGGCAGCGCCTCCAGCAGGTCTGGGCCATCCCGGCGCTTTAGTGTTGCCACCGTCAGCGCGGCTTGAGTCTGCGAGTGTGGTGTGCCAACGGGCACACCCAGGTCCAGGCCGCCGACGAATTTTTCGCCATCTGCGTACTCGTATCCGCGATCGCGAATAACCTCCAATTGTGCCAGGAACTGACGGCGTCCGGCAGAAGGCATGCTGACAAAGTCGGCCCGTTGATTCAACAAGGTATCGCGTTCGGCTGCCGGTAAATGGGCCAGCAGCACGCGCCCGGATGTGGTCAAGACCGGGGAGTGCAATGAGCCAGCCTCGACCGACAGGCGAAAGGGTTGCGGGCTTTGTTCCTGGGCCAGCACCATGACCTGGCCCCGGTGCAGCACGCAGAGGTGACACGACTCGCCTATGGTGTCGGCTAACTCGCGCATCAGGGGCTGCGCCGTTTGCAGGAGCTTGTCATGCGGCGAATGTGCGCGGCTGAGTTCGAACAGTTTCAGTGTCAGGCTGTAGCCGCCGTTGACAGGGTCGCGACGCAGGTAACCGCGCGATTCCAGACAGGTCAGCATGCGAAAAATCTCGCCCGGCTGCCGTCCCAGCGCGCGCGCAATTTGCGATTGAGTCAGGGGCACTGCCCGGTCGGACAGGTGCTCGAGCACGTCCAGCGCTTTTTCTACCGCTGGGACGGAGTACTTGTTTTTCTTGTTGTCGTCCGGTGTGGGGGAGGCTGTTTTGGGCATAAAGGCGGGGCGGGACGGTGGATTGCGCGAATCTTAACGCGTTCTCCGTTCGACCAAGTGCAAGTGATCGCACACCAGGACCACCTCGTCATGCTGGTTGATCATGGTGACGGTCTCAGTCACGATGCCATGCTCGGTTCGTTTGGGATGATCGCGCCTGTCTGTAATTTCGACACGAGCATAAATGGTATCGCCAATAAAGACCGGCTTCACAAAACGCAGGCGGTCATATCCATACGACATTGCCCGCGGGTTGACCTGGCCCGCGGTCAGGCCGATGCCTACGCTGAAAATCAACGTGCCATGGGCGATGCGTTGTTTGAACGGCTGTGTCGCGCACCATGCTGCGTCCATGTGATGGGGGAAAAAATCCCCTGTCTGTCCAGCGTGCAGCACGATATCGGTTTCGGTAATGGTGCGGCCCTGGGTGCGGCGCTCGCTGCCGATGACGTAATCTTCGAAGTAAATGTCCTGGCTCATGTCGATCTCCGGGAGGTCATTGCGCCGATGGCAGGCCAAAGGCGGTGACGATGTCTTGGGTATGCGCGCCCAGCCGTGGGGCGCCACGGGCGTGACGCAAGGGCTTGCCATCGATACGGATCGGGCAGCGCGTTGTGCGCATGCGGGCCCCGCTGTCGCTCGTGATTTCCTGCACCATGTCCAGGACCGTGAAACCAGGGTGCGCAACCAGCTCCGGCCATGTCAGGACGTCGGCGCACCAGATGCCGGCAGGTTCCAGCCGCGCTAGCCAATACGCCGTGCTTTGTGTGCGCAAGTGTTTGGCCAGGAGGTGCTTGAAATCATCCCGGCGGCTGAACCAGGTGTCGGGTGCCGCTGCTGCGGCCACGCGCAGCGGCTCGCATTCCAGCAACGCTCCAAGACGATCCAGGGCGCCCATGGCCAGCGCCAGATGCCCGTCCGCGGTTGCATAGATGCCGTACGGGGCAGCGGCATGCACATTGGCGTGGCTGACCGCGCTGCGACGAGGTTGCAGGCCGGACGGATCATTCAGGAACGCAGTGAACGGTTCGAATTGCAGGTCCAGCGCGGATTCCAACAGGCTGGCCTCGACCAGCGCGCCGCGTCCGTGAACGGCGCGGCGCAGCAGCGCCGCCAGGATGCCTTGCGCCAGATGGGCGCCAGTGAGGATGTCCACGACCGAGACGCCGGCAGGCGTTGGCGGATCTGCGTCATTGCCCGCCAGCCAGGCGAGGCCGGAGAGCGACTGCACCAATAGGTCCTGGCCGGGCTTGTCTTGCCAAGGTCCTTCGGCGCCATATCCCGTGATGCTGGCATACACCAGGCGCGGGTTGATGGCCGAGGCCGAAGGGTAATCCAACCCGATGCGCTCCATGACGCCGGGGCGGAAATTATGAATCATCACATCGGCCTGGCGTACCAGGGCGACCACGCGTGCGAGATCGCCGGGGTCTTTCAGGTCTGCGGCAAAACTGCGCTTGTTGCGGTTGATGGTGTGGAACAGGGCGCTGTCGCCATCGTGCATCTGGTCAGCCACGACCAGGCCACGGCACGCGTCGCCGCCCTGGGGGCGTTCGACCTTGATGACATCGGCTCCCAAGTCGGCGAGTCGCATCGCGCACGAGGGGCCAGCCAGATACTGACTGAAATCCAGAACCACGAGCCCCGCCAAGGGAAGATCGTGTGCCTCCATGTTGCCTCTATTTATTGTTGATGATTTTGTTCGTTGAAAAATATTAAGTTTATATATGAACCTAGTCAATCCACTATGGGCCGATAAATTTGCTTGACTGGCAAAATTTTGCCAGCTTAGAATTTTGTATATAAACAAGAAATTAGTATTTAAATAAACATGCCCGAGTGGCAACAAGGAGACAAGCCATGAAAATCCGCCATTTGGCGCTGGCCGCGGTGCTGTGCCTGGGAGCTTTCGGTTCCGCCGCCGCGCAAACGGTGCGTTTTGCGACTTCGCAGGTCAACCCGAATGAGCCCGTCGTGAAAACGATGAAGGCCTTTGCGCAACGCGTAGAGGAGCGGTCCGGCGGCAAGCTGAAGCTGCCCCTGTTCACGGGCGATCAGCTGGGCGCTCAAAAGAAAGTGAACGAGATGCTCAAGAGCGGCGCACGCATTGTGAACGTGACCGACTACGGACAACTCAGCCAGTTCGTGCCGGACTTGGGCATTCTGGCCGGGCCATACATGTACAGCAATCTGGACGAAGCCAATCGCCTGTTCGCGTCTGACGTCTTTGCTGAACTGTCGGGCAAACTCGAGGCGCAGGGCATCAAGCTGATCATGGCAGACGGCCTGTTTGGCTATCGTCACGTGATTGCCAACAAAGCCGTACGCAAACCTGCGGACATGCAGGGCATGACCATTCGCGTGCCGCCATCGCCGATCATGCTGGAGACGTTCACTGCGTTGGATGCCCGGCCCACCGACCTGCCCTGGAGCGAGGTCTACAACGCCTTGCAGACCGGGGTCGTGGACGCGGCAGAGGCCAATTTCGGTTCTCTGGCGGGTTCCAAGCTGTATGAGGTACGCAAGGTCGTCTCCATGACCAGCCACCAGATCATGTTCGCGGCGTTTGCCACCAGCACGCAGTTTTTCAACAGCCTCTCGCCGGATCTGCAGACCATCTTGCTGGAAGAAGGCAAGCGTGCTGGCCAGGAACTGACAAAAGCAACGCTGGAGTCGGACGCCGCCTATGCAGAAGAACTCAAACGTCACGGTGTCGAGATCGTCACTGATGTCGACGTCAAGGCTTTCTCTGAGAAAGCGCGCAGCGCTTATGGAAATATCAAGGGTTTGACGCCCGGCATGGTGGATCGCGTACGCGCGGCCATGGATAACTGAGGGGCGTTGCCGTGAGTGAAGCCGTTACCGCAGCGAGCGAAGGCCCGCTGCTGAGCTTGCGCCGTCTGGATGAGCTGCTTGCCGTATGTTGTTTGCTGGCTATCGTGTTCGCTATTGCATGGGGCGTCGTGACACGGTATGTGTTGCCTCAACCCGCATCGTGGACCTTTGAGGTCGCCGTGATGGCGTTTGCCTGGATGGTGTTTTTCGGCGCCGCAGCCGGCGTGCGGCGCCGCATGCATGCGGATATTGATGTGTTGACTGCGTGCTTTTCGCTGCCGGTGCGGCGCGTGATTGCCATCTGCAATTGGGTGCTGTTGGCTGCGTTCTTTGCCGCCATGACGGCATTGTTCGCGTTGCAGGCCGTATTGGCGCACGGCATTTTGACGGTCGCTCTCAGCATGCCGCGCTCCGTGGTGTATGCGCCGTTGGCGATCGCGTCGGCGATGATGTTGCTGCAGCATGTATTACTGCGTCCGTGGCGTCATGGATGGATGGTCCAAGAACAACATGCCGAGGTGCCGCTATGACGTGGATGCATTTATGGCTGCCGTCGATCTTGATGCTGGTGCTGCTGTTCTTGCAGACACCCATCACCTGGAGCATGGCCATTGCGGCATTGAGTTTTTTTCTGCTAAATATGGACACCATGCCCTTGGCTAATTTCGCCCAGGAAATGGCGGCGGGAACAGAGTCAGTGTCACTGCTGGCGTTGCCCTTGTTTGTGCTGGCCGGGTGCATCATGAACGCCTCGGGAATCACGCGGCGCCTGATGAATGTGGCCGAAGTGCTGGTGGGGCATATGACCGGCGCGCTGGCGCAGATGTGCACGGTGCTCGGGACATTGCTGGGCGGCCTGACTGCGTCGGCGAATGCGGACGCTGCCATGCTGGCCAAAACCATAGGCAATCAAATGGCGCAGCGTGGATATAGCCGTGCCTTTGCCGCGGTGATTACCTCGTCCGCCGCCATCATCACGGCGTTGATCCCGCCATCTATCGGTTTGATCATCTACGGATTCTTGTCCGAGACCTCAATTGGCAGATTGTTTGCTGCGGGTGTCATACCAGGCCTGCTGTTGGCGGTCGGCCTGATGCTGACAACGCACGTCGTGGCGCGGCGGCGAGGCTACACTGCACAACGTGCGACCAGAGCCAGCGCGGGCGTGATATCCAAAGCTGTCATCGATGGGTTGTGGGCCTTATCGATCCCCGTGGTGATTTTTGCGGGGACGCGGTATGGCTTATTCACCACCACCGAGTCGGGCGCCATCGTCGTGCTGTATGTACTGTTGGTGGCGGTGCTGGGCTATCGCGAAATCCGGATGCGGGACTTGCCCGGTGTGTTGGCCGAGTCCGCACGCGATGCCAGCGCCGTGATGATGATGATTTGCGCCGCATCGGCTTTCGGCTTTTATCTCACGTGGGAACAAGTGCCGCAATCGATGTCCTCGTGGCTGGCGGGGGCGGCATCCGACCCCCTCACCATGCTGCTGTTGATCAACGTGACCTTGATTCTGCTGGGCACGGCCATCGAAGGCTCTGCGGCGCTGATCATCCTGACGCCGATGCTGCTGCCCATTATCGATCACTCGCAGATCGACAAGGTGCATTTCGGCATTGTCATGATCACCAACCTGACCATCGCGGGCATCACGCCGCCTGTCGGCGGGCTGATGTATATCTCGTCGCAGGTCTTGCGTGTCCGGATGGGCGAGTACGCGCGCGAGGTCCTGCCTTATCTGGCCATGATGATGCTGCTGCTCGTGCTGCTGTCGGCCTTTCCGGGTATTACGTTGTGGCTGCCGGATTTGATCTATGGCGGTGTTGCCGTCCAGTAACCCTTGATTGTTGATAATGATGCTCACCCTACATGGCATGACCTGGGATCATCCGCGTGGCTATGACCCGCTTGTGGCTTGCGCCCAGCAATGGAAAGCGCGGACACAGGTCGATATCGTCTGGCATCGCCGGTCCTTGCAAGATTTCGAGTCCTTCCCTGTTCAAGAATTGGCTCGCCAGTTCGATCTCATCGTGATCGATCATCCTCATGTCGGACAGATCACACAGGAGCATTGCCTGGCACCGTTGGATGAGCCTCAGCGTCAGGCTGATCTGAATGCTATTGCGCGTGACGCCGTGGGCGCATCGCTGCAAAGCTATCAATGGGATGGACGCATCTGGGCGCTGCCTATTGATGCGGCCACGCAAGTCCAGGCCTGGATCCCGGGGCGTTTGGCACACCCCCTGCGGGACTGGGATGATGTGATGACGCTCGCTAAACAAGGCGCAGTCGCCTGCCCGTTGCGGCCGCCGCATTCGCTGATGGTGTTGTACACCTTGTCCGCTCATCTGGGCGGACTGACCTGTGTTACGGGGCCCGAGTTGTTCAGCGGCGATGCGCCGCATGAGGCTTATGAGCGATTACGCGAGCTGGCAGCGCTGGTGCCCGCCGACAATTTCGGCATGGATCCCATCGCCGTATTCGAAGAGGCGGCTACACCGCAGTCTCGCGTGGCGTGCGTACCCTTGATTTATGGCTACGTGAATTACGCTATCGAGGGATTCCGAGAGCAACGCATTGCGTTTGCGGATATGCCTGTCATAGCCGGGCGAGCACCGCGTGGTTCGGCCTTGGGCGGGACTGGCATTGCGGTGTCGGCCTTGCGCGAGCATGCCGTGCAGGCGGCCGATTTCGCCTATTGGGTGGCCGGAGAGACCACGCAGCGGACCCTGTACACCGCGGCAGGAGGGCAGGCCGGACATGGCAAAGCGTGGGAAGACACTGCGGTCAATGCGGCGACAGGAGATTTCTATCGCGCCACGCGCGCGACGCTGGACGGCGCGTGGGTGCGGCCGCGGCACAACGGCTATATGGCGTTTCAACATGCTGCTTCCGTGCGTTTGAACCAGGCTTTGGCAGCCGGTGAGACGTCTGCCGGTTTGCTGCATGATCTCAATCGTTTGTTTCGCGATAGTCTGACGGTGTCCGCATGATGCAGGCGACAGTGACGGGCCAGCCGCCCTTGAACGGCTTGTTGGTGCTCGACTTGAGCCAGTTTTTGTCCGGGCCGTCCGCTGCCTTGCGGCTCGGTGATTTGGGCGCGCGAGTCATTAAGGTCGAACGTCCCGAGGGGGGCGATATCTGCCGGCATTTGTATTTGAGCGATACCGATCTGGGCGGCGACTCGACCTTGTTTCACGCCATCAATCGCAACAAGGAAAGTTTCGCCGCTGATCTGAAAGACCCCGGCGATCTGGCGTATGTGCGTGAACTGATTCGCCACGCGGACGTGTTGATTCAGAATTTCCGGCCTGGCGTCATCGAGCGGCTGGGACTGGGGTATGACGAGGTGCGTCAGATCAATCCGCGTCTGGTTTATGCGGGAATCTCGGGTTATGGAGAGGACGGCCCCTGGGTGGGGTTGCCGGGGCAGGACCTGCTGGCGCAAGCCGTGTCTGGAGCCATGTGGTTGACGGGAAATCGTGATGACGGTCCTGTGCCGTTTGGCTTGTCCGTGGCCGACATGCTGGCAGGGCATGCATTGGTCGAGGGTATTCTGGCCAGCCTGGTGCGGCGCTCGATCACGGGCGAGGGCGCATGGGTGCAGACCAGCTTGCTCGAGGCATTGATCGATTTTCAGTTCGAGGTCCTGACGACACACTTGAACGACGGCGGCCGCCTGCCGCGGCGATCGGCTTCATACAATGGCCATGCCTATCTGGCGGCGCCGTACGGGGTCTACCCCACACGGGATGGCTACCTGGCGGTGGCGATGATGCCATTGGCGCAACTGCGCGACAGTTTGCCGTTGCCCGGGCTCCAACCATACTGTGACGATGCGTCGGCTGGCTTTGAGCACCGCGACGCCATCAAGCAGTTGATTGCGGAGCGCCTGGCTCAACAAGAGACCTCACATTGGCTGAGGGTGCTGCAGGACGCAGGCATCTGGTGTGCCGAGGTCTACGATTGGCCCAAACTGCTGCAAAGCGAAGCAATGCGTCGTCTGGAGATGCTGCAAGTCGTATCGCGCGACGCTACGCACATCACCACGACGTGCAGTCCCGTGCGCATCGATGGCCGTCGGTTGAGCACGGCACGGGCCGCGCCTCATATTGGTCAACACACGGCGGCGATTTGCGGCGAGTTCGGCCTCAGACCGCCATCGGCGCCGTCAGGGCAGGATGGTGTTCGTAGCCTTCCAGGACAAAATCCGTAGGCTCGACTTGTTCCAGCCATTCTGGTTCGTATTTGCCGGTCATTGCGTAATCGGGAATGCGGTCTGACAGCACGAGCCGTGGTGCGTCATAGGGTTCGCGCGTCAATTGCTCGCGCAGCATCGGCAGGTGGTTTTCGTAGATATGCGCATCGCCTATGAAATACGAGAACCAGCGCGGCTTGTAGCCCGTCAGGCGGCCGACCAGGTGCAGCAGCGCCGCGCCTTCGGTCAGGTTGAATGGCGTGCCCAGGCCGACATCGTTGGAACGGATATACAGGCACAGCGAGATTTCCCGCGTGCTGGCATTGGGCAGGAATTGGTACAGCAGATGGCACGGCGGCAGCGCCATTTCCTCGATCTGCGCCCAGTTCCAGCCATGGAACAGGATGCGGCGATCTTGCGGGTTGCTCTGGATCGTGTCCAGGCATTGACGCAGTTGATCCACGGCTTTGTACAACAGCACATGAGGCACGCCGTCTTCGTCGGGTTCGGCGACCTGGCGGTAGCCGCGGCTCAGCGCGTCTTGAATCTGTAAGGTGTTTGCGCGAGGCAGCAGCTTGTACGCAGGCCAACGGCGCCATTGGACGCCATAGACGGGGCCCAGGTCATCGGGGCCTTCGCGATAGGGGTTGGCCAGCCAATTGGCGTTTTCATTGGCGTTCTGGTCCCAGACTTTGCAGCCCAATGCCCGAAAATCGGCTGCGCTGCGTGCGCCGCGCATGAAACCTACCAGTTCGCCGATGGCGGATTTGAACGCCAGCTTTTTGGTGGTCACGGCGGGAAAGCCCTGTTGCAGGTCAAAACGCAGCGCCGCACCAGGCAGCGACAGCGTCCGTATGCCTGTGCGGTTTTCCTGCCACGAACCGTGATCGAGAATGGATTGAATGAGCGAAAGGTATTGTTTCATGGCGATCTGCCCGCCGATGCGGGCGTGATGGCGAGGCGGCATTCAAAAACGCGCAGCCGTCTCAAATTGCTAGACCCCTCGCGGGGCGAGCCGGGGTAATCCTGGCTTTGTGGGCCCGCTTTACGCGGCCTGGGTTTCCTGCGTGTCGACGATATCTACCGAGAAGGTCAGCTCTGCCGTTTTTTCCAGCATGGCGGATGCCGAGCAGTATTTTTCATGCGACAACTGCACGGCGCGCTCGACTGCGGCACGCGGCAGATTCTTGCCCGTGACGGTGAAGGCGAAATGAATCCGGGTGAAGACCTTGGGATCCGTTTCCGCACGGTCGGCCGAGAGCTTGACGCTGCAGCCGGTGACCGCGTGGCGGCCGCGCTTGAGGATCAACACGACATCGTATGCCGTACACCCGCCAGTGCCGGCCAGCAGCAGCTCCATCGGGCGCGGCGCCAGATTGTTGCCGCCGCCCTCGACGGCGCCGTCCATGGTGGCGATGTGACCGCTGCCAGTCTGGGCCACGAACAGCATGCCGTCCGGGCCACCCCAGTTGATCGTGCAATCCATGAGAAAAATTCCTTGTGCGTGATTCGCGAACAAAGGTTGATGATAACCGGTGGGATTGCCTGCGTGCTGGGCCGGGGAAACGGGGACAGGAGCTCTTAGGGGCGAGGCGGCCGCTGCGGGTAGGCCGAGGTGCCCAGCGTGTTGCCCATGCGATTGGACGTGGCCGAGCGGCTGAACAGCCCCAGTTGGTTTCCGGGCCGCGAAAGGGTGTCTTTGGAGGCTAGCGCCGGGTTGTCGACAGGCCGCTGCGGGGACGGCGCGATCTGGGCGCTGAGGCACTCATAAGACAGGGCGCGGTAGCCGTTTACCTCGACGTCGACACAGGGGGATGCGGTGGGGGACGGTGGAGGGGCTGTACCGTCTGACTGCGCGGCGGCCGTGACAGACAGCGCCAGACCGGAAAGGAATAGCCATTTGGATGCGGGCATGATGCAGCTCCTTCGAGTCGTCAGTGTAGCGCCCGTTCGGACCGGTGAGGTTCGGTTTCCGGCGGTGTCATGGATCTTTCTTGTGGGATGAGCGCGATGGGCCTTCCTGCTTGACCCTGCATGCCCTGCGGTGCGGTGCGATCCATGATGCTTTGCGCAGGCTCGCTGCCCCTGGGGCACGCTCGGCATGTCACGAAACCGTCACGGCGTCTGCCTACTATCCCGGCTTTCCTCGCGCGCTGGCCGTAGGTTTGGCCGGTGATTTATTTCTCGGCAATGTGGCATGACGGTAGAGCAGGTGCCGATCAAGGTTCGTCCCCTGGGCTGGCGCGCGATGGCGGCGATGGCCTTGCTGGCCTTTACAGGGGCTTGGGCTCAAATACCGGTACCTGAGGTGTCCGGCGTGATGGCTTTCGATATTCCCGCCCAACCGCTGGACGCAGCGCTGAATGCCTTTGCCCAGACGAGCGGTTGGTCTGCACTGGTTGATAGCCGTCTGACGGCGGGGCGCCGGTCGACCGCCGTGCGTGGATCGTTCACGCCGTCGCAGGCCTTGCTCGAGTTGATTGCAGATACGGGTTTGCATGTGCGTTACATCAGCTCTACTTCGTTCACCCTGGCCGAACGGCCCGAAGCCAAGCCGCGGGCTGGGGGGCGTGGGAGCAGTGTGGCCGCCTATGCGGGCAAAGTGCAGGCAGCCTTGACGCGCTCGTTATGCCATTGGCAGGGCAGTGATTTTGGCCGCTATCGGGCTGCCCTGCAGTTATGGATCACGCAATCCGGTTCAATAGACCGGATCAAACTGCTGGACACCACGGGTGTGCCGCAGCGCGATAACTTGCTGCGGCAGCGCCTGCGGGGCTTGTTTGTCGAAAAACCGCCGCAGGGCATGGTTCAGCCGCTGACGATTCTTTTGACCCCACGCAACGATGCCGAGCAGGAATGCCGCGCGGCGGGCGAGATGCCGTAGACCGCCATGTCCAATACGCAAAGCGCGTTGCGCGCGTTGTTTCTGTCCAAGTACGAGTCGTTCAGGCGTCGCCTGCGCCTGCGCCTGGGCTCGGAAGACTTGGCCGACGATGCCCTGCACGACGCCTGGTTAAAGCTCCAAGGCCTGTCTGAGACGGGCTCGATTGATTACCCCTCCGCCTATCTGTTCCGTATGGCCGTCAATGCCGCAGAGGATCAGCGCCGGGGCCAGGCGAGGCTGTTGTCGGTCGATGAGGTCGAGGCGCTGTACGACATGGCCGATGAGCTGGCCGGCGCGCAGGCGGGAGATGTGCTGGACCCGTCGCGCATCGCCGCCGGCCGGGCCGAAATTCAAGAGCTGGAGCGCGCGCTGGATGAGTTGCCGCCGCGGCGGCGCGCGATCGTTATCGCTGCGCGGGTCGAGGAACTGCCGCATCGCGATATTGCCTTGCGTTTCGGTATTTCCGTGCGCATGGTCGAGAAAGAGCTACGCGCCGGTCTGCAGCACTGCTGCGCCAAACTTGAAAGAAATTATGTCCAGCGATTCGGTCCTGGTGCTGGCCGTACGTCATGATGAGTATGGCGATCCTTCCCTTTACCCGTCGTGGTCATCGCAGGACCTTGCAGCGCGAGGCCGAGGCTTGGCTTGTGCGTCTGACATCCGGTCGAGTCAGCGAGGCCGATGGCGCGGCCTTTCGATGCTGGTGCGCGCAAAGCCCTGAGCACGCACGCGCGTTCGCGCAGGCCCGGCAAGTGTGGCAAAAAATGCAGCCGGCGGCGCGACAGATCGCTGGCCGTGTGCCTGCGAGCCGCTCATGGGCGGCGCGTGCAGGCCGGCGCGCTTTTCTGGGTGGCGCCGTGACGGCTGCAACGGCGTATTTGCTGGTGCGGCCACCGCTGGGCTTGTGGCCCGGCTTGACCGAATGGCAGGCTGATTACCGCACTGGTACGGGCGAGCAGCGTCAACTCACGCTGGCTGGCGGCTTGCAGGTCGAATTGAACACGCAGACGCGCATCAACGTGCAGCAGGATCAGGCCATGGGTGGTGTGGTCGGCATCGAACTGGTGGCCGGCGAGGCTGAAATCCTGACCCAGGCACATGCCGGCGGCGAGCCCATGTGCCAAGTGCTGGCGGGTCCGGGGCGGATCACCGCCATGGCGGCCCGTTTCAATGTGCGCTACACCGATGCAAAGGTCTATGTCAGCTGCCTGCAGGGCGAAGTCAGTGTGGAAAGCGGTCCGGGCGGGGCACCGGTGCGCCTGTTGGCGTCCCAGCAATTGAGTTATGACGACGCAGGGCACTCGACGCCTATGCCTATCGACGGGGAACAGGTTTCAGCATGGCGCCAGCGTATGCTGGTTTTCAATGGTGTGCCGTTGGCTGCGGTGATTGAGGAACTGAATCGCTATCGCCGCGGCCGCATTGTGCTGACCGATCCGGCGCTGGGCCGTAATCCCGTGCAGGCGCATTTTTCGCTGGATCGTCTGGACGAGGCCATTGCATTGATCCGCGATGTGTATGGCGCGTCGATCACGCAATTGCCTGGCGGGATCGTGCTGGTGGGACAGGGGAGGGCCTAGACTCGCGCAGCGTTTTTCAGCGTGGAAATACGCCAACGTTAAATTTTTATGACCCGGTTCAATCCCGCGCCCGGTGGCGCGTCTAGGGCTTGACTCAGGCGGCCGAACTGCCGCGTCAATCCAGGACAGCATAAGAAGGGATTCAAGCCATGCACAGCCGCCGCGCCCGCACCGCCGGTTCTTCGCCCGCCCGCAAAGGGCACGTTATTCGACTGAAACCTTTGGCTGCTTCGTTGTCGGCATTGGCGTTGCTGACGGGTGTTTCCCTGTCTGTCGGGATGCCGAATGCCTACGCTGCCGGCGCATGGTGGGTGGGCGCGGATGCCGCAGGCAAAGCCCGCGCGCTGCGGCAGAATGCTCCGGGCTTGAACACGCAGACGGCGGCAGCGCAGCGCCGGCTGGCAAAGCAGCAACTGAGCCGCTCGGTCGAGAACCTGAATCGCGTGGCCGGTGAAGCGGGCGCCATTGCCCGGGCACAGTCTCGTCAAATGGAGGCCTGGCGCAAGGAACGCGATCGCCAGGCGCTGGCGACCGATTCGCCCAATGGGCTGACACAGGGCGGGCTATGGGACAAAGACGCCAGTGGTCAGAACCTGCCCTGGATCGGCGTGTCGGGCAAGCGGGCGGTCGTCGGCAAGGCGGTCAACGGCAATACGACCGTCACGATCGAGCAGACCGAGTCCAAGGCGATTCTGGACTGGGATACCTTTAACGTCGGGCGTAATACCGAAGTGGTATTCGACCAGGCGACCTATGCGAATGCGGCCGACCGTACGGGCGCGCGCACGGCGCAGCCCGACTGGGCGGTCTTGAATCGGGTGACGGGGGCTTCGACGAGCCCGAGCCAGATCCAGGGCTCGATCCGGGCGGACGGCACGGTGATGGTGGTGAATCAGAACGGGGTCGTGTTTACCGGCAGCAGCCAGGTGAATGTGCGCAATCTGGTGGCAGCCGCCGCGAAGATCAGTAACGATCAATTCCTGAGCCGTGGACTGTACGGCGCCGACAATAACACCGCGACGTTTACCGACGCGTTGGGCAAAGTCACGGTGCAGGCAGGCGCACTGGTGCAAACCCATGAGCCGGCCAGCGTGACGCAGGGCGGCGGTTATGTACTGCTGTTGGGCCAAGAGGTGCACAACGACGGAGAAATCACGACTCGCAAGGGCCAGACGCAACTGGCGGCAGGCGATAGTTTCGTCATACGCAAGGGCCTCGTCTCCAACAGCTCGGCCGGCGGAACGGCGTATTCCACGACGCGCGGCAACGAAGTCGCGCCCAAGGCGGTGCCGGGGCTGGACGGGACGCTGATCGATCCCGCTATTCAGCGTGGCCGGGTGAGCAATACGGGTCTGATCCAATCCCGCGAAGGCGACATCACGCTGGCGGGACGCGATGTGCGGCAGGAAGGCGTGGCGCTGTCCACGACCACCGTGAACACGCGCGGCACGATTCACCTGCTCAACAGTATTGCCGATGCAGAGGGCAGAGTGACGTTGGGACAGGATTCGGTGACCGCCATCCTGTTGGAAAACGACGGACAGACTGCTTTTGACAGCCAACGTCAGGTATTGATCGAAGAGTCGGCTCAACTCGATGCGCAACGTCGAACGGGAGTCACAGGGACGTTTGACAACCTGTCCACGATGGCCGACCGGCGCGATCAATCGCGTATCGAGATCGTGTCTGGTCAGAGCGTTGATTTCACGGCAGGCAGCCTGACGCTGGCCACCGGAGGGCAAGTCGCCGTGACGGCGCAGGGCTCAGCGACGGTGCATGAAAGCGCCGCGCTGGACGTGTCGGGCGCCGTGGGCGTGCAGGTCGCGATGGCGTCCAACAATGTGCAGGTCAATATCCAGGGCAACGAGCAGCGCGATGCACCGGGTAATCGCGACACCGGCAATCTGAATAACAACAATGTGTGGGTAGATCGCCGCTATCTGGTGTTGGTGCCGGCCGGCACGGGCGGGTATGAAACGGATCGCTGGTACACGCGGGGCGGTTTGCTGGAGGTGGGCGGCTACCTGGGCACTACGGGCCATACGATCGGCGAGTGGATGGCACAGGGCGGGACCGTGAGCTTCGCTGGCGGCAACGTGGCGACGCGTGCGGGTTCCAGTATCAATTTGTCGGGCGGGACGCTAGACGTTCAAAGCGGCTACATCAATCAAAGCTGGGTTCGCGGGCTGGACGGCCGCTTGTACACCGTAGACCGCGCACCGGGCGACCTGCTCTATCAAGAAGGGCTCTACCAAGGATATGAACGCGAGAGCGTGCGCTGGGGCCATACGGATACCTGGGTCAATCCGCTGGTCGCCCCGGGCACCCGCTGGGAAGAAGGCTACACCGTGGGGCGCGATGCGGGCCGATTGATTATCAGTACCCAGGCAGCGGCGCTGGCCGGAGACATTGAGACAGAAGTTTTCCAAGGCGAGCGCCAACTGATGACGCCGGTGGCCACGCTGGATGGCTATCGTCAAAGCCAGATGGCCGTCGGACGCCGCGGCGGATTGATCATCGGCAGCTGGACGCCGGTCTATGACGAAGCGACGGGGAGTCTGCGATTCAGTCCCGGGGCGATGGTCGATGACATTGTGATCGGTTTGCTGCAAGGGCCCCCCAGTACCGCCCCTGGCACCGATCCTGCCGCGGGCGGCGCGGCAAATGAGAGTGATGTCTTAGCCGACGCGCCGACGCGAATTGTGCTCGATTCAACTTGGCTGAACGGCTTGGAGCTGGGCTCCCTGCAGGCCTATGCCACGGGCAGCGCCCAGGTCAGCCAGACGATCGAGATGGCGCACGGCGGCGAGATCGCGTTGCATGCCGCGCAGGTGGACGTGAACGCCGACGTGGTCGCGCGCGGCGGAGCCATTACGCTGGGCAACATGGTCGAGCAATACATCGATGCCAGCACGGGTTGGCAGGAGCGTCCTCTGACGACGTCGGTGCCGACCGGCTACGAGGCGCGCGTCACGATAGGCGAGAACGTGACGCTGGATGCGCGCGGCCTGTGGAACAACTTGTGGCAGGACGGCGCCAATAGGGGCGGCCTGCCGTTTGTGAACGGCGGCATCATCCGGGTGCGCAGCAGTGGCGACGTGCAGGTCGCCGCGGGCTCGCTGCTGGACGTGTCCTCGGGCGCGACGCTGGTGGCCGGCGGCGGCCTGCGAGGCGGCCAGGGCGGCGACATCACGCTAGCCGCAGACGCCTACTCGGGCGCCGGCGGCAACAAGGGCCGGTTGGAGCTTGCAGGAGAGCTGCGCGGCCACGGCGTCGATGGTGGCGGCACGCTGCGCCTTCAGACAGGCAATGCGGTGGTCATCGGCGGCCAGGTGCCGGGCAGCGACGGCGTGCTGCAAGCCGGTGACACCCCGCTGGTAGACTTGATCGCCACCGAATCTTTTACCCTCGCCCAGGGCGCGGTCCTGCCGGTGGACTATCACTTCACCCGTACGCACGCCAACCCAGGTGAGGCCGTCGGCGGTGCGCCGCGGGTCGTGGCCGCCGATCCGGCGAGCTGGCTCACCCTGGGCGCCGCCTGGACGCTGCCCAAGGCCGCCGGCGAGTACGTTAACTACAGCGTAACGCTGTCCAACGGCCAATACCTGAATGTGGATGGCTATAGTTGGAGCACGCCACCGACGCTGCCGGCCGGTACCGTGATCACCTCGATCGTGAATCCGGCGAACTTCCCGGCGAACTATGTCGTCGATAGCGCCATCCTGCCCAACGGCATCCCGCTCGCGCCCACGCCCGGGGTTCTCAAGGCCGGCACCGTTGCGGCCAGCGATCTGACCTATGCCGCCGGCACCCTGATTCGCGCCGGTGCGATCCTGCCGCAGACGGTGGCGGTCGAGGCCTTGCTGCATCTGGATGCGGGGCGCTTCCAGCAGGGCTTCGCGCGATATGACGTGACGGGAGGCAATGGTCTGGCCGTGGCCAAGGACGCCGACTTGCGGGTGGCGATGCCGGTGCTGCAAGCTGATTTGTCCGTGGCGCACATCGTGGCCACCGGCGCCGATCCGCGATCGGCGCTGGCGCCGTGGCTCTCGCCGCTGTTCGTCGAAAGTGCACAAGGCAGCCGGATAACCCAGCGCGACGGCGCCGACCTGGTGCTGACCGCCGGCACGGCGCGCAGCATGGTCGAAGCCGGCGAGACGCCGACGCTGGCCATCGGCGAGGGCGCCCGCGTCGAAGTCGATCCGGGGCACGCCATTGTGCTGAACGGAAACGGCCAGATTAACATCGACGGCGAGCTTCGCGCGCGCGCCGGCCGCATCGGCGTGTATGGCCTGGGCTACGGCATCGAGGATGTCGGTGACCTGAAAGGCCACGACCGTTCGGTGTGGGTAGGCGAGAAGGGCGTGCTCGATGTGGCGGGTGTCGCCGCGACCGCGGTGGACGCGCAAGAGCGCCGCTATGGCGTCGTGCTGGATGGCGGCCGTATTGAAATCGGTGGCCAATACCAGGCCTACGCCACCAAGGCCGAGGCCATCGACAATTTCATCGTCGTGCGTCCCGGCGCGCGCCTGGATGCCTCGGGCGCCGCAGCGACGCTGGACCTCGCCGGCGAGGGCGCGACACGCGTGGTATCCGACGGCGGCGTGATCCACCTGGCCAGCTTCAACGGCCTGTATCTCGACGGCGATATGCAGGCTGCGGCAGGCGGGGCGGGCGCCGCCGGCGGTACACTGTCCCTGGCGCTGGAGGCGCCCGCCTATCGCAACGCGGGCGGCCCGGCCGATCGCGTGCTGGCGCATCGCGAACTGCAATTGGTTCGGCAGCAGGCGCCGGAAGGCTTGGCGGCGGATTTGCGGGCGGGCCAGCCCGACCCGGGCCTGGTCTATGGGCATGGCCGCATCGGCGTGGACCGCATCGAAGCGGGCGGCTTTGATAACCTGTCTCTACTGGTCAACGGCGTCCTGGCGCTGGGCGATGGCGTGGACCTCTCTCTGGGCCAGAGCCTGCACCTGGCCTCGGGTGGCATCAGCCTGGCCGAAGGCGCGCCCGTCGGCGCCCGTGTGAAGCTGGCCGCGCCCTATGTACGGCTGGCGGGCTCTTCGCGCGTGGGCAAGGACAACTACACCACGCCGTCCCTGAAAGCCCCCAGTACTTACGAAGGCGGCATGGTGCAATTGCAGGACGACACGCAGCTGCGGGTCGAGGCCAGCGTGCTCGATGTGCTCAACCAAGTGGCATTCGGTGCCTATGGCTTTTCGATGCAGGGCGACAAGGCCCTGGTTTCGCGCCCTGGTTTCGCGCAGTTGGAATTGCGCAGCCGCAACGATCTGCGTTTCCTCAAGCACACGGTCAGCGACCGCACGTCGCTGACGACCGAAGGCGACCTGCTGCTGGCCGCCAGCCAAATCTATCCGGCCACCGGCGCGACGGCCGAGGTGCGGGCGGGACGCAAGGGCGCTTTCAATCAGTCGGGCGTCTATCAGGTCAGCTATGATCCCGAGCGCGTCCTGCGCCTCGAGCGCAGCGGCGATGGCGCCACGCCGCCCACCCCCTACTCGGCCTTCGGCATTTTGCGGCTGCGGTCAGCCAACATTGACCAGGGCGGCGTGCTTCGCGCGCCGCTGGGTATCCTCGAAATCGGCGTCGCCGCAACGGACGGCCAGGAACCTGGCGCGATCATGCTGCGTCCGGGCAGCGTCACGTCGGTCAGCGCGGCAGGGCTGGTCATGCCCTACGGCGGCACCGTCGACGGGCTGAGCTACAACTACGCCGGAATGGAGGCCTGGTTCCATGGCCTGGGCGGCAGCCTGGGCAACGTGACGTTGACGGCCGACAACATCGAAGTCCAGGACGGTGCGCGGATCGACCTGTCCGGCGGCGGTGAACTGACCGGCGCGGGCTTCCTGACCGGTCGCGGCGGCTCCACCGATGCGCGCCTGAATCCTCTGATCCAGGCGGATCCACGTGGCCATGGCTTCACGCTGCCGGGACTGTCCACCAACCCCGTCTATGCCATCGTGCCCGGCGCGCAGCCTGTGGCCGCACCGGTCGCGGCCGAGAACGGCGCGGGCGACCCGCTGATTGGACGCCAGATCACGATAGCCGCCGGAGTGCCCGGCCTCGCCGCCGGCACCTATACCCTGATGCCTTCCACCTACGCTTTGCTGCCGGGCGCGTTCCGAGTGGAGTTCAACGGCTTGGCATCGGGCGGCGCCGCGTTTGGCGGGGTCGTCACCATGCGCAATGGCTCGTATGCCACGCCCGCCCGCCTGGGCATCGCCGGTACCGGCATTGCCGATGTGCAGACCACTCAGGCTGTGTTGACGCCGGCCGACACCTTGCGCAAGTACTCGCAGTACAACGAAACCAGCTACGCCCAGTTTGGCCTGGACTGGGCGTTGCGCGACAGTGCGCCGCGGCCGCAACTGGAGCGCGATGCGCGTCAATTGGTTCTCGCGCCGGGCAGCCGCCTCGACATCGCCGCCGGTTCGGCCGATTTCACCCCCGCCGAAGGCGGACGCGGCGGTACCGTGGTCGTGAACGGCAGCCGTATCGAGATCCTGGCCGATGGCGCGGCGCCGACCGAGGGTTTTGACGGTACATCGGTCCATGCCGGTACGCTCAACGGGCTGGGCGCCGCGGGCATCAGCATTGGCGGATCGCCAGCGTCCGAGTTCGCGGTGCAGAACGACAGCGGCTCGTCGACCCAAAATGCCTGGCAGGTCAGCCTGGGCAATGGCTCGACCGCCGAACTCATCCTGCGCCAGGGCGCCGTGCTCGAGGCAGCGTCGGTCTTCCTGGTGGTCAACGACAACACGTCGGGCCTGACCATAGAGCAGGGCGCGGGAATCAATACCCTGGGCCAAGGCAAA
>Ga0164243_10001707_pt1 | contig 36847 bp, 23 predicted proteins | sample OricompcompostOP_FD_108781 | JGI IMG/M metagenome (GOLD analysis project Ga0164243, IMG submission 108781) | Organic Plus compost microbial communities from Emeryville, California, USA - Original compost - Organic plus compost (OP) | ecosystem: Engineered > Solid waste > Mixed feedstock >...
GCGATACCCATGTTCCTGAATGACTCGTTCTGCTGCTGGGTGACACCACCAATGCTATAGGTTGTACCTGCCGGCAGATCAAGCTTTTTCAGGCTCTCGGAGAGCTCGCTGTTCACCGCTGCCAGGTTGTCGCCTGCCACGTCGGCGCTGATGGTTGCGGTACGTGAACCGCCATCGTGGCGAAGCTGAGCGGGACCATTTTGCTGGGCCACGGTGGCAACGTCGCTCAACTTCACCGCCTGTCCCGTCTTGGTAGGCAGGATCGTGTTCTTGAGCTCATTCAGGCTTTTGGCTGGAGTGCCCAGTTTCAGGTACACATCCTGCTGTGTGTTATTCAGCGTAACCTTTGTGACGCTGGTTCCTGTGTAGATCGCACGCAGGTATTGTCCGACCTGAGCAGGTGTCAGGCCATACATGCTGGCCTTTTGTGGGTCAACATGCACGTCGATCAGAGGCGCGGAGGCGGCCAGATCGCTCTTCACGTTTTTCAGGTTCCTGGTTTTTGAGACGGTATCCAGGACCTGCTGTGCGGCCTTTTCCAGCGTCTTGTTATCGGACGACTGTACCAGCACTTTGATAGTATTGGTGCTGGCGCTCATGCTGCTTTCGGAGACTGTGATTTTTCCAGCATTGTTCAGCTTCTTGACCTGGTTCTGCACATCCTGTTGAACATCTTTTGTTGTGGCCGAGGTTTCGGTTGTGACGACAATACTGGCTGAAACGCCACCGCCGCCCCCTGTCAGAAAGCCCATACTATTGCTTCCTGAGCTGATCGTTGCTTGATAATTCTTAATACCTTTGGTGCGGGCCAGAATATCTTCGACCTGCTTCACCTCCTGGCTGGCCTTGTTCAGGTCCGTTCCTGAGGGGAATTCCTGCTGTACCATAAAGGTGTGCTGATCGCCCATATCAAAGAAATTGATCTTCAGAAATGTAGCGGAGAAGAGCGAACCAACCAGGATCACGATAGCCGCGAGAATGGTGATAATGCGGTGTTTGGTCACCCAGGCAATCAAGGGTGTATAGCCTTTTTCCAGGAAGGTCGGCTTCTCATGGGCTGCTTCTGCCTTCGCGGCCTGTTTCGCGCTCGGAGCCTTCAGGAACCAGTATGCCAGAACCGGGATAATGGTCAGGGCGACAACCAGCGAGGCCAGCAGCGCGATGGTGACGGTCAACGCGAATGGGCGGAAGAGGACGCCTACCATTCCATTGACAAAGCCCAATGGAAGGAAGACGGCAACGGTTGTCAATGTTGACGCTGTGATTGCTCCTGCCACCTCGCGGACGCCATCCAGAACGGCCTGTTGTTTGTTTGCGCCGCGATGCAGGTGGCGATAGATATTCTCAAGCACAACGATGGAGTCGTCAACGACGCGTCCGATCGCGATGGTCAGACCACCCAGCGTTAGCATATTCAGCGTGTAGTTGCCTGCCCAGAGGCCAATCAGCGCGACCACAACCGAAAGCGGGATCGAGACCGCCGTAACCAGGGTTGAGCGGATCGAGAACAGGAAGACCAGAATGACCAGGATCGCGAAGCCTGCGCCTATGAGGCCCTCACGGACCAGCCCTTCAATCGATTGCTCGATGTATGGCGTCTGATCGGAAGTAACAGTAAAGTGAGCATTGTTGCCAAGCTTTTTCTCAAGGTCGCTCAGTCGATCCTGAACGGCGTGCGAGATGGCAACCGTATTACCCGCATTCGATTTTGTGATTGAGATACCGATGCTTGGCTTGCCATTGGTATGGGTGATACTGGTTGACGGCTCCAGTTCCTGCTTGACGGTCGCGACATCGCTCAGCTTTACCGGGGTTGGCGCCGTTTGCATCTGTGTCCCTGTCATGCCCGGAATGCTTTCCTGACCGGGGATACCGGTTGTCGGGGGCATCTGAGCAGCGCGCACGCCAACAATGATGTTCTTGATATCATTGATTGATGTGAATGTATTGCCAACGCGCACCGGAAGAGATTTTCCACTGGCATCCAGGCTTCCAGCGGGCAGGGTCAGGTTATTTGCCTGTAACGCGCCCTGGATCTGTTCCTGAGAAATGCCGGTCGCGGCAAGTTTTTTCATATCCAGGGTAATGGTAACAACCTGCTCGCGAATGCCGGTTATTTCGACCCGTGCGACATCTGGAATGCTCTGGAGTTCGGGAACAACCTTCTGCTTGAGGTCAAGCGCGAGTTGCTGCGAATCCTGCGATGAAGAGACGGACAGGTAAATTACTGGCAGGTCCGAGATGTTGAACGATTGCAGGCTTGGCTTTACATCCTCTGGCAGTTGTGATTGTATCTGATTGATACGGTCATTCAACTGCTGGCGAGCCTGAGAAAGATCGGTGCCGAAATCATAGTTCGCGGTCACAACTGAGACACTCTCACTGGATGTTGAGGTCAGTGAGGTGATCCCAGGAGCCCCTTTCAGGGTGCGTTCGATCGGCTCAGTCACGTCTTTCTCCACGATTTCAGGTGAGGCACCGACATAGGTGGAAACGATCGTGATGGCCGGGAAGTCCAGCGACGGGAATAATTCCTGTTTCAATTGAGGAATAAGAAAGCCACCAACAAGCAAGATCGCAATGGTGGCGAGCGCGACTAGCCCTCTGTTCGCCAGACTGAGTCGTGAGAAAACAGACATACAAAAGCTCCTCTATCGCCTTCCTCTACACATAGAAAGTATGATGGGATGAATGGTCCTCGTCTTTGAGGGAGAGATTTGTGTGTTGGAGCGGTCTTTTTTACCGATTGTTTGCATGATGAAAAGAATGTCTCTTTGAGAGAGACACTGTATTGCGTATCAGATACAATTTCGGGTTACTGCCCTCCTACCGAGCGTTGTGCAAGCTCGGTTAAAGGTTCCTGCCCCTGAAGGACCATCAGGACGCAAGTGTTGTTTTTCAACTTCGTTGACTCAGCAGTCATATACTCTTCATAACCAATAGTGGATAATGCATGAGATGGCTTCAGTATACGGACTGATGGAGGAAGTGAAACGGGTCTCTAGATCTATTTTTGGGTGCTGAAAGTCGTGCTTGAGAATAGGATGTATCGGGGAAGAGAGGAAACATACTGGCATGAGCGTCTGAGCCGTCCCCTCGACTCGCTGCATTATCTCTGATATAATGAAGCCAGACTGCATAGAACACTAGTTTCACCGGTGGAGAATTCAATGGATGACCGCCTTGTATCACCACATCTAACCGACGATGAACAATTTATTGAAGGCAGTTTGCGACCCCGCCACCTGGAAGAATATATCGGGCAGGAGAAGATTAAAGAGAATCTCAATATCCTGCTCGAAGCGGCGCGGCGTCGTAATGAGCCCGTGGACCATATCCTGTTGTATGGGCCTCCGGGACTGGGAAAAACAACGCTCTGTAATATCATTGCCGCCGAAATGGGGGTGAATCTGCGCACCACATCCGGGCCCGCGATTGAGCATGCTGGTGATCTGGCCTCAATCCTGACCTCGTTACAGCCCGGGGAGGTGCTCTTTATTGACGAGATTCACCGCCTGGCGCGTGCCGTGGAAGAGCGGCTGTATTCAGCAATGGAAGATTTCGCTATAGACGTGGTGATAGGCAAGGGCCCCGGAGCCAGATCGTTGCGTCTCTCGTTGCCTCGCTTCACGGTTGTTGGCGCAACGACACGTGTTGGCTCGCTGACTGCTCCCTTGCGCGATCGCTTTGGAGCTATCTACCGCCTTGAGTATTACGACGCGGAGGCATTAAAACAGATCCTCCTTCGTTCTGCCAGTATCCTGAAAGTTCCCGCCGAAGAGGACGGCATCAGCGAGATTGCCCGGCGTGCTCGCGGAACTCCTCGTATTGTCAATCGCTTGCTTAAGCGTGTACGCGACTATGCACAGGTGAAAGCGAACGGGACCATTACGAAAGAAGTGGCCCAGAAGGCGCTGGATGCTCTGGAGGTAGATGAACTGGGGCTTGATCAGACCGACCGCAATATGCTGCTGACGATTATCAAGAAATTTAACGGTGGTCCTGTCGGCCTGGATACGCTGGCGGCCAGTACCAGTGAAGATGCTGAGACGATCGAGGACGTCTATGAGCCCTATTTGTTGCAGCTGGGCTTTATTGCTCGGACTCCTCGTGGTCGTGTCGCGATGCGTGCAGCCTATGAGCATCTGAAAATTCATCCGCCGGAAACAGAGGGGCGATCGACACTGTGGACAACAACCTAGACTTGAAAATCAGCGATTTTGATTATGACCTTCCGCCAGAGCTAATCGCACAAACACCTGTCGAGCCGCGGGACTCCTCGCGCCTCCTGGTAGTGAATCGCGAAACCCGGGCTCTGGCGCATCGACATTTCCGGGATATCGGCGAATTTCTACGGCCCGGTGATCTGCTGATCGCCAATCAGAGCCGTGTTATCCCGGCCCGTCTGCTTGGCAAGCGTGCCGAAACCGGTGGCGCTGTCGAGATCCTGCTGCTGACCGAGCGCCCGGACCGGGGTCGAGATGTGTGGGAAGCTCTGGTACGTCCTGGACGCCGCTTGCGTGAGGGCGCACGTGTCCTTTTTGAGGATGAAAAGCAGACCACCCGCCTGGAAGCCGAGATTCTGGAACGCACAGAGACCGGTGGCCGGATCGTGCGTCTCTTTATCCCGAACCAGACCGAGCTACAAAGCGATGATCCCTATCGCCTGCTCGACGTCAAACAGGCGATTGAGGCTCTTGGTCATATGCCACTTCCTCCCTATATTCATGAGACGCTCCAGGACCCGGAGCGCTATCAGACCGTCTATGCTCGAATTCGCGGTTCTGCCGCTGCTCCTACAGCCGGGTTGCACTTCACGCCACAACTGCTTGAGCGCTTGCAGGCGCAGGGGGTCCGCGTTGGCTTTGTGACGCTCCATGTCGGCCTGGATACATTCCGTCCAGTCGAGACCGAGAGTGTCAAAGATCATAAGATGCACAGCGAAGAAATTGACCTCGATGAGGCGACCGCTGCGTTGATCAACGAGACGCAGAAAGCCGGTGGACGTGTTGTCGCGGTTGGCACAACGTCTGTTCGCGTGCTTGAAAGCGTGGCGGCGGTCGGCGATGGAAAAATCGTCCCGTATCATGGGCATACCAACCTTTTTATCACGCCGGGCTACCGCTTCAAAGCCGTGGACGCGATGATTACGAACTTCCACCTGCCTCGCTCAACCCTCCTGCTCTTAATCAGCGCGTTTATGGGTAAAGACCTGATGGAGACGGTCTATCAGGAAGCGATCCAGGAGCGCTATCGCTTCTTCAGTTTTGGCGATGCGATGCTGATTCTCTAGAGCTTCTACGGCTCAAAACCTGCTTTCTAGGGCGCGGAGTACGTAGCCCCCTGGCGATTGTAATAATCCCAGACAATAATGGTTGCGCTATCCCGCCCTTTCTCCTTATGAACTCGCTTGAGCGCATGCTGAACCAGCGCGCTGAGATTCGTTTCGCGTACCTCTTGCCTGTCGGTAAAGGCCTGATAGAGCCGAAAAGGGTTATCATAGGGCCGTGAGCCATATTCCAGCAGGCCATCAGTCACCAGCAGGATACGGTTCCAGCCAAACCGCAGCTCTTTAATGCCTGAGGAAAAACAGGGGACAGGAAGCTCAAACGTGTTGGTTCGGCCTACCCATTCAAAAAAGCTTCGCTGATTCAGGGGAATCTGTCCCATATAGGCCAGTTCAGGATGGAGCAGGTAAAGCACACAGTCCCCGATATTCAACCACCAGAGAAAGCGATCTTTGCGGGCACAGAAAAGACATGAGGCTTCGCCGATAACCTCTCGACAGCGCTTGAGAAATGCCGGTGAACCAAGCAGCGTGACAATATGCTGTTGGAGTGAGAAAAAAGCGGTTGAGATCGGTTGCGTTAATGCTTCTACAATGGCCGGTTGAATGCTTTCGATAGCATCAAGGAGCAGATCGGCGCTTTGTGGTGTGTAGTGGGCATCAACAATCAGAGCAAACTCCCAGTTCTGCTCTTTGTCGCACCAGACCAGAGCTCCATCTTCGTTCTTCTGTGCTCCTGCTTTTGTGTTGCCGCCATAGCAGCCGACGACGACCTGTTCACAGGTTGAAATAGCTGGCGTATCCAGATATAACTTTGCGCTGCCAGACCAGCGGTATGTTGCGAGCGATGATTGCGAGGATGCACTGTTCAACGAGCTGACTCCTTCATCATTGTTATCATTTCGTGTGCAACCACCATACTATCAGATGATGGTTGATGCAAGCCCCCCGTCTCTCTTTCCCATTGTGCTGGTGCATAACTCTCTCTGCTGTATGGCATCACGCTTCTGATCAGGCGGTTCGTTCGCCTGGTACTGAAGAGGGGCAGAGATGGTGTGTCACTTATAGGACGAAACATCTCTGCCTCGGTAACCTATCAATCAGGCGGCTGCTCTTTGCCGTCTCTCTTCCTTTCCACGTACCAGAGAAGTAAAGACACCGATTGCCGCGATCACTGCACAGACGATAAAGGCAATCTGGAAGCTGTGTGTAAAGATATGTTGCTGCTCTGCTTGCTGTGTTGCTGTCAGTTGTTGCACTTGAAGCATATGACCGGCGGCAGCGCCTCCCAGTGTCGCAAAAATGGCCCCTGAGAGAGCAACGCTGATACTTTGCCCCATCGTGCGTGCGGTGGCAAGGAAGCCGGAAGCGATTCCCTGGCGGTTGGAGGGAGCTGAACCCATCAGGGCGCTGCTATTAGGGGATTGGAAGAGCGCCTGCCCAAAGCCGGTCAGCATCAGGCGCCAGATGATGTCTGGAATAGAGCTCTTCTCGTTTAACTGCCCTATACAGATCAGACCGATACAGGCGATTGCCAGACCACCCGCAGCCAGCCAGCGAGTCCCGATTTTATCGGCCAGAGCGCCACTGAAAGGCGCAACACATGCGATTGTGATCGGCAACGGAGTTAGCAGAAGACCGGCGTTCTGCGTCGGGATGCCACGCAGTTCCTCAAGGTAGAAGGGGAGCATGAAGCTTACCACAAAGAGCGCCATTGAACTGAGAATCAGGCTGATATTAGCCGAGAAAAAGACGCGATTACGGAATAGAGAAAAATCGATGATCGGATTCGCAACGCGGGTCTCGACCAGCGGCAGGGCAAGCAGGGCGATGGCCGCAAGCACAAAAATGGAGATCAGCACTGGCGAACTCCATCCGATATCCTGCCCGAAAGAGAGGCCTCCGGTTAGCGATGCCATCCCTACAGCCAGCAGGATTGCCCCGAGCGGATCAAACTGGCTCTCTTTGCGTGGTGTCGTCTCTTTCAAAATACGCAGGGTTGCCAGAAGACCAAGGATACCAATTGGTAGATTGATAAAGAAGATCCAACGCCAGGTCCAGTACGCTGTGATAAAGCCGCCGAGCGTCGGGCCAATGCTGACACCGAGCGAGACCGTAATGGCGTTCAAGCCGAGCGCTCGCCCCCGTTCTTGTGGCGGAAAGGCGCCCGTGAGAAGAGCGGGACCAACGGCCATCACGAGTGAGCCGCCAAAGCCTTGCAGGATACGGGCTGCAATCAGGAAGCCAAGCGAGGGCGCGAGACCACAGAGAGCTGAACCACCTGTAAAGATAATCAGGCCTGCCAGCCAGACTGTTTTGCGTCCAAACATATCGGCAAGTCGCCCGGCAGTCAGGAGGATAGCAGTTGCTGCGACCAGATACGCGATAATGACCCACTGGATTGCGCCATTCATCGGTACATGGAAATTTTCAGCTATTTTAGGGAGGCTGATGTTGACGATTGAGGAGTCAAGCGTTGCCATAAAGACGCCGACGGAATTAATGATGAGGACGGCCCATTTGTTAGGGGGGGTCTCTGGTTGCCTGGAAAGTGATTCGATGGTTGCTTCTAGAGTGTTCTGTTTCTGCGTCATACCTCTTTCCTTTTAATGTATGTATATGTATGCGTATATGGATAGATCAATAACTCTCCATATATTACACCCGCTGTCAGCTTTTCGTAACCGGAGGCTCTTGCTCAGGCGCTTAGCTGCCGGATAAAGAAGTATGCGCTCAGGCCGAGGCCAATACAGATCACAAAAATACGAACATACTTTGGATCAATTTTGCGGGCATAATAAGCTCCGGCGTAGCCTCCGATGATTGAGCCAAGAATCATCAGCAGCGCTTGCGGCCAGACGACGGCTCCCCGGAGAATGAAGAGCACAACTGCGGCTCCATTGATAATGATAGTCAGAACCGTCTTGATACCATTCATTTCGTGGATGTTGTCCATACCCATCAGCGAGAGGGTCGCTAACATCATAATGCCGATGCCGCCGCCGAAAAAGCCACCATAGATCGAAATAAGCAACTGGGCAAAAGCAACGAGTACCAGAGCGGCGATTCCATGCTTTTGGATGCCAGTCGACTCTGTCTGCGTCTCCTCTCTCCGTTTGCGCAGCAGGCGTGTGAGCGGGGGGCTAACCGCGAAGAGCAGTGTTGCCAGCAACAACAGATAAGGAACCAGTTGGGTAAAGGTGGCCTGTGAAGTGCCCAGAAGAAGCTGAGCGCCTAGAATGCCTCCAATGAGACTGGATCCCGGCAATAACAGCAAGGCGACCAGCGACTGTTTTTTGAGTTCGTGTCGATAGGCGCTCGCGCTTGCAATGGAGGCGGGCCAGAGCGCAACTGTGTTTGTGGCGTTGGCTTGAATGGGAGGAATCCCGGTAAAAATCAGGGCTGGAAAACAGAAGAAGCTCCCTCCCCCTGCAACCGCGTTCAAAGTGCCTCCCATAACCGCCGCCAGAAAAAGGACAAGCGCATCAAGAAAGGTCATGCAGAAACCTCTTTCTGGTTAGAGCTACTCACTTTACTCTCATTTTGAGTATATCACTATTTTGTGGCGCTTGTTGAATGTGGCGAAACAGAAGAAAGAGCCTCCCGAGAGGGAGGCCCCTGGGCTGCTTATTTGAACAAGAGGAAGAGGACAATGATCAGGACGATCAGAAGCAGCGTGCCAAAGATAAAGTAGTAGACTTTGCGGTCAAGTCTCGCTCGTTTGGGGGCAAGCTGCCGTCTCAGACGCTCCTGCTCTTCAGCGGCGCGTTGCTTCTTGAGGTCCAGCTTGCGCTTACGTTTTTCGCGCATTTTCTCAAGGCGGTTCTCTTCAGCTGCTGGACCGGCCCCGATCTTTTCCATACGGCGGCGCATTTCGCGGTTATAGCTCGCCAGTTGCTGTTCTTGCGGATTGTTGGATGTGGGCATCTGCTTGGGCTGTGTTGACCGTGCTCCGGGAACTGCGCTCCCACCAATTTGTGGACGCGTTCCCTTTTGCCGTTTCTTGCCGGTTGTGGCTTTGTTGGATGTATTCTGGTTTGCCATGATTCATCTATCTCCCTAGATTGCGTTCGGTACGTCGCAGAAGAATGTTTCTACTGGAAAATGCTGTTTGAGAAGTTCCCCCAGGGCCTGGATACCGATCTTCTCCGAATTATAATGGCCTGCGGCGATAAAATTCACACCTTCTTCGCGGGCGTAGGATTCGGTCGGCTCGCCTACCTCGCCTGTCAGAAAGGTATCGCAGCCGCGAGCAATTGCCTCAAGCAGATAGCCCTCGCCGCCGCCAGTGATAACGCCCAACCGACGAATAGTTTGCGGGCCATAGGCGTAGACAAGCGGTTTTGCACCAGCAATGGCGGCGACTTGCTCGATCAGGTCACGACGGGTGATGCGCCTGGGGGCAGTGCCGATGGCCCCAATCATCTTCCCGCGTGCATTCCCGATTGTGATGCCCTCTACCTCAAAACCAAGCTCACGAAGCCAGAGGACGTTGTTGCCAATTTCAGGGTGTGCATCCAGGGGAAGGTGGTAGCCAAGCAAGGTGATATCGTTATCAAAGAGAAGCTTCAGCCTGCCCTTCATCATTGCCCCGATTTCCCGCGGCATATTTTCCCAGAAGAGGCCGTGATGCACGATAAGCATATCTGCCTCACCGGCTACCGCCTGGCGAAAACATTCAAGGTTTGCGCTGACGCCGAGCGCGACGCGTTGCACCGACGTGCGACCAATTACCTGCATACCATTTGGACAGTAATCACGGAACGCATCTATATTTAAATAGTTGTTGATAAATTGTACGATGTCATCTCGCAACACATTCATTTCTCTCTCCCGGCACAAATATTCCTCTGGACAAACCCTGCTTGCTGTTCTCTGGTTTGAGAGGGGGGAAGAGCACCCGCCTGGGGTGCTCTTCTACTCTTTGTTGACTTGTTCCTGGTGCTCGCTGGCAACATAGGCCCTGGCTATTCTGGCGGCTTCCTCTTTGTCGTCAGGAGCGAGTTGACCATCAATGACCAGACTCAGTAAATGCTCCTTAATTGGACGAAGCCAGGGACCGGGGCCACGCTTGAAGAGAGCCATCAGTTCATTACCGTCAAGAGGGCTTTTCAGTGGCACCCGCTCGGCCTCTTCTTTGAGTTGCTGACAGCGTTCGCCAAGTTCAGCGACTCGCGCGGCTGCTTTCGCAACTTTGTCGACGCGATAGCTAGTGATATCGGCCCGGGAAAGATCTAAGAGATCGGGCAGATCGTCACCAGCATCGAGCATCAAGCGGCGAACCGCTCCATCTGTCCAATCAGAAGTATAGGCATTGGCTCGCATATGTAGACGCACGATCCGTGAAACGCTGTCGATAAAGTCCCGGTCAAAGTGCAGGCGCTTGAGAATCTCCCGAGCCATATGGGCCCCCAGATCCTCGTGACCGTAGAAATGAACCTTATTATCTTCAACCGTTTTGGTCCGGGGTTTCGCAATATCGTGGAGTAATGCGCTCCATCGGGTGACGAGGCGTGGAGAAGAACGCTCTACAACGCGCACAACATGGGCGAAGACATCCTTAGAAGCCGGTACGCGGGTTTGCTGCTGCTGGCTAACTCCACGCAGTTCCAGCGCCTCGGGAATGATGTACTCCATCAATCCTGATTCCACCAGCAGCTCAATCCCCTTCGCGGGATGCGTTGAGAGCAGAAGCTTGTTCATCTCGTCTCGAACGCGTTCACGGCTGATTTTTTGCAGTTTAGAGGCTTGCCGTTTAATGGAGTGCCAGGTTTCCGGTTCAATGCTGAAGTTGAGCTGCGCGGCGAAGCGCACCGCACGCAACAGGCGGAGCGGGTCTTCATCGAAGCGTTTGTCTGGTTCGTTGCCAACGGCTCGCAAAATATGATCCTCTAGATCGCGTCTGCCATTAAAGGGATCGATGATATGTCCATTCAGAGGGTCGCAAGCCAGTGCGTTAATGGTAAAGTCGCGGCGTAGCAGGTCATCTTCCAGACTTGTGCCAAAACACACTTCGGGCTTACGCGATTCTGGATTGTAGCGTTCACTACGGAAGGTCGTAATCTCTATAATGCTGATGTGCTCTCCGCTGCCATAGTGAAGGCGTACGGTGCCAAAGCGCTCACCAACCAGGATCACCGCGCTTGGATTGGTCGGTTGTACCAGGCGCTTGATCTCCTCGGGGCGGGCATCGGTAGCCAGATCGGCATCAGCGGACTTTCCGCGATGAAGCAAGACATCGCGAACCGTTCCTCCTACCATATAGAGTTGTTTTTGCTGAGCACGGAAATCTTGCGCCAGCCTGATGATGATATCTAGCATGCTAAAAATCTACAGAAAAGTGCTGAGTGTTTTTTTCTTCGTGTGTGCCTGATCCTTCTTCAGACAGACTCTGACGGGGCGGCAATCTATCCCGTTGGATCCGGGGAAGCTTGTGCCGCGCCAGACAGGAGGACGCCTTCCTTCGTAAAAGAAGCAGAAGAAGGGTATTCTATCAGACGATGTAGTATCAAAGTCCTCTGAGTCTACAATGGGACTATTGTATCATGTTCGTATGGGTCCTTTAAAGGGGGAGTGCTTACTGTTTTGGTATCGCGTCGGCGTTTTCTTGTGTTTCTTCTATTGCTGGAAGCGTTTGTATCCACTGCTTTGCCTCTTTCAGTAGACGATGCTTTTTGCTGGCAAAGGTTGCCAGGACCTCTTTTCCTGCCTGATATGCCTGAGCGTATTCCCCTTTGAGCGCAGCCACCCGGGCCAGACCATAATGAGCCCGGGCCAGGAGCAGACGATTCCCTGCCGGTGTGCGCTCAAGCATCTCCTGGAAACTGTTGCTTGCCTGCTCAAGTCGCTGCTGTTTCAGGTAGAGTTCACCCTGCATGGCAAGCATATCTGCCAGGAAACGATGGGTGTTGGTCTGCCGTGCGATCTCCAGGCCAACCTGTAGATACTGTTCGGCTTGCTCATAGTCTCCCTGCCGCAGGTGGAAGACGCCCCAGCCAAGCTGATATTCGCAGAGCACATCTTTGTTATCTGGCAGATGTCTGACAAGGTGTTCCGCCTCTTGAAGCGCTTCAAGAGCTTGTGGAAACCGACGTTGATTACTCAAAAGTATGCTGAGGTGGGTCAGCAGCGTTGTTGTCCAGCGCCGTTGATGGATCTGGCGGGCCAGCGTGATACCCTCCTGATAGAAGGTATACGCCTCGGTGTCGTTTCCATAATCATAGGCGACATCACCCAGATTCAAGTGAAAGAGGGGGATATAGTCGATCAAACCGTATTGTTGAGCAAGCGCCAGCCCTTCGCTGAAATAGGCCTGTGCCTGCGCCCCATTGCCGCGTAAGCAGGAGAGCCAGCCAAGATTGTTGAAAAGGTAGGCCACTTTCTCGTTATTATCCTGCTTGCGGGCCAACTCAAGTGCCTTTTTGCCGTTGCTTTCTGCCTGCTGATAGTTGCCTCTATCTCCGTCGATGATCATCAATTTATTGAGCAAGGTAATAATCAGCTCAAAGTTATTCAGGTGATAGCTGATATCAAGGCTGCGATGGAGGTAGCGTTCGGCCTGTTCATAATCAAAGCGATTGAGGGCCAGCGTGCCCAGTGAGCGTAACAGCTCTGCCATCTCAATGCTGGCGTGCTGACGATCTGCTTGTTGCAGGCCCTCTTGCAGATAGCGTTCAGCCTGTGCATAATCGCCTTTGCGACAGAAGAGGTCCCCGATGGCGCTCAGCAGCGAGATGACAAGCCGCTCGTCCTGTGATTGGCGGGCCAGATGGAGCCCCTCCTGTAGAGCCAGTTCAGCGCTCTGATAGTCGCCGCATTTCTGGGCAATTTCTCCCTTATAGGCAAGCATCGTTGCGCTATCAGCCTGCCAGTTCCGAGCAGTGGCGATCTGGTATGCCTGCTCGACGTAGTGTTCAAGCTGCCGATAGAAGCTCCGCGCGAGCAGAAAGTGTTGATATGCCTTGACCCCACGCAGAAACGCAACATCTAAGTTTCGCTCATGTGCCGTTTGCAGCGCCGCATTGATATTGTTCTGTTCAAGCGAGAGGATGGTATAGTCTTTCTGATGCTGCTCCATATACTCGACATAGTAGTGCACGAAGCGCTCGTAGACCCGCCCATCATGCAGGTGGAGATGGGCGTAATCGGCAATGGTTTGGTGCAGGGTATAGCGTCCGGGGGCGCTACTCTCAAGCAGACCAGCATCGCTCAGGGTATCCAGGATCTCACGCGGTGTGTTGCACACGGCAATGGCGGCCTCTTCGGTGAAACTATTTGGTTTGGGCGGAAAAACCGAGAGGTCGCGGAGCGCCTGCCGCGCCTGGGCATCGAGCAATTGGTCACTCACGTTGATAACCGATTGGAGGGAGACCGGGATATTATGCGCGAGGCTGGTATGGCGGTCAACCGGGGCGCGTGGCTCACTGAGCTGTAAACGGGCACGGGCATGGTGAAGATGTTCAATTGCCGCGAGGATGCGTCGGGGCTGACGGCTATGCGATTGGACACGCAGATATTTCCCGATCAGCGTGAGCGCAAGAGGAAGTCCACCAACAGAACGCACCAGCTCACAGGCCATCGGTCGGTGATCCTGTACAATAGAGGGTGCCAGCCGCTCAAGCAGTTGTAAGCCCTCAGCTTCCGCCAGCTCATTTACCAGCGTTGCGCCATCGCTGGCGAAATGGAGCGCGATATGTGGAAAGCGCGTCGTAAGCAGGAAGGCGCACTGTGGTCCCCCTACTTTGCAGGCAAGAGCGTTTTCCAGTTCCCAGGCGTCGTCAATCACAATGAGCATGCGGCGCGTTCCAATTGCGAAGCGGAGCGCCTCGGCCCAACCATGAGCGCTCTCCTGCTCTTTGACCTCTTCTGCCTGAATGCCTAGCAGATTGCCCCAGCGCACCAGATGACTGACGATATCGGGAGAAGGGCCGAGGCCTGCCCAGAGGATGCCGTCAGTGAAATGCTCCTGAATCGCAGGATCGTGGGCAAGCTGAATCGCGAGAGACGTTTTGCCCACACCAGGGAGCCCGTTCAAAGCGGCAAGGGCCGCTGCGTTGCTCTGACAGAGGCGATCTCTGGTTTGCTGAAGCAACGCGTCACGTCCAATCAGGCCGCCTCCTATCGTGGTTGGAAGCGGAATTGCTGGATCAAAAATGTAGGTGTCTGTCATCGGGGGAGAGGAAGGAGGTTCCTGGTCGCTGTTCTCTTCCTGAACGAGACCCAGTTCTTCAGCGTTTTTTCCAAAAAGAGCACAGAGGCGTTCCCGGAAATAAGGATAAGGAAAGGAAAGCCCGCGTTCCCATCGACTTACTGTGGCTGGATCAGTTCCGATTTCTTGCGCGACTTTTGCCTGAGACCATCCCCGTAGCTCGCGTTCCCGTCTTAAGCGCTGATTCTGTTTCATGCCCTTTTACCTTGATAACCATACATATGCGACTGTGCATGCTTTTATCCTACAAGATGATGATGTAGAGCGACATTCTTTCTGACATTCGTTCCAGTCTGGGTTGATTGTGCCTTAACCGGATTCCTGGTCTCTCTATGATTAAGTATGACGCAAACTCTGTTGAAGTGCAAAGTTGTTGGATAGTTGTCGTATAGTTGTCATTGTAACAGATTGTTTGGTGTATGCATAATTATGTATGGAGCACATAGTCAAAAAGGTTTACTCGTTTACATGGGGCATAAGAGTATGTATTAAGTTCAGAGGGGATTTGAACCTATGAACAAGTCTGTGATGATTATAGACGATTCTCCGACGGTTCGGAAAATCGTGGAAGTTTGTTTGAGGCGAGCCGGATTTCGTGTTATTTCGTTTCCCGATGGGGTAGAAGCCCTGCGTGCCTTAACGACCGAGCAATTAGACCGCCTGCCCGATCTCATTATCCTGGATATTGATCTCCCCAAGATGAACGGATATGAGGTAGCCCGTTACTTGAAGTCAAAACCCGCACTGAGTCGTACCCCGATCATGATGTTGACCCGCCACAATGGCGTCGTTGACCGCCTTAAGGCGCGTCTGGCAGGTGTTCATACCTATCTTTCCAAACCATTTACGACCCATACCATTCTTTCGGCAGTAAACGCATGCATTGGTCTGACTGCCGCATCGGCGTAACCAATATCTGTTTTCTCTTTTTATCCTGTGTCGTTCTGATCCCGCCTCGCATCGTACAGAGAGGTAAGTTGAACTCAAGCGTCCGTTCAACTTGCCTCTCTGTTGTTTCTCTGCCTGTTTTCTCGTTTCCTTACTTGACTGGCTCCCCTGTTCTGGTATACTATTATATAGAAATTTTGTTCTAACTTTTCTATCGGGATGCTAGAAAGGAGGACGAACCGGTTATGGATTCATCTCAGGTTCGCCGCAAATCACGACCGCTCGGAAGCGATGTCATCGAAGAAAATGGAGGAGAGGCTACCTTTTTTGATGACGCGCTTTTCGAGACGCGCCGACCGACCAGCACGCGCCGCTATAAGGCGTATGCCCCCCCTTCCCGGGATACAACAGATGATCCAGGAATAGTATATCGCAGACGTTCACGCGGCCTTCAGCAGGAAACAATCGATCTGGATGATGATGAATTGCCGCAGAGCGCCCCTGGAAAGCGCCCCGCCCGTAAGCGCAGGATTAGTCCGCTGCTGCTTATTCTCGTCGGCGGAATTATGACTATAGTACTATTTATGTTGTTGAATGTTGTCTTTTCCTGGTGGCAACTCTATCAGGATGATCTTCATTATGGACGTCCTCGTACTTCGCATCTCGATGCTGTCGTTGGACATGAAGATAGTAAAGAGAAGCCAACCCACTTTATCTTTTTAAATCTGGATCGACACATTCAGGTTGTTGAGATTCCCGGTGGAGATCCGTCGAAAGTACGTATTTTCCCCGGGCCGATTCTGCTTGGTGATGGACAGGATTTGACACCGGTTACCGGAGAGGTAAAAGATGTAGATGGTGATGGTAAGCCAGATTTGCTTGTTCATATCCAGAATCAGCAGATCATCTTTTATAATGATGGGAAGACGTTCAAAGCACGCTAGCACCGTCCCTGTATAAAACCTGACTCCCGCTGGAAGGATGCCAGGTTTTTTTCGTTTGCGGCACGCACCGGTTCTCTTTCTGCATGAAACAGGGTATGCTTGTGTCAGGACACTGTTTGTCCGGTATTTTCATTTTTTCAAAAGGAAGATGGTGCTATGACAGCAAAAGAACAGGATGTGTTGCTCTCTTTCTGGGGCATTGGCGATATGCACTATCGGGCTCATCCCGCCTGGGAGAAGGTTCAGACGCCTCGCTTTCAACTTATGTATGATGATCTTCAAGCGCTCTGGAAAGAAGAGGGAAAGCCCGCCTTCTGTGTCTCACCTGGCGATGTGGTTGATACATGGTTGCGAGAAAACCACGAACTGGCAAAAACGCGTATTCTGGAGCAGATGGGCGATATTCCTTTTTATCCCGGGATTGGCAATCATGAGTACTATGATTCGGCGCAAGGCTTTGCCACACAGCATCTGGAAACCTTTGAGCACGTCTGGGAAAAGTCCCCTCGCTATTGCTGGCAGGTCGGCGAGGTAATCTGTATTATGCTCGATTATCCCGATCCCACCGCAGGCGATGATCCCATGTATGCCTATGTTATGCCCGAGACACTGGCTTTTCTGGATCACACGCTGCATGAATACGCGGAGAAGCCGGCCCTGATCTTCTTACATTGTCCGTTGCGTAATACTGTACGAGATCGCGATCCTGAGCGCCATCGTGACTATAACTCGCTGCAAAACTTCTTCTCTCCCGAAAACTCACAGGCCGTGCGGAATATTCTTGCGCTGCATGATAACGTTCGGCTTTTTATCAGTGGACATACCCATACCGGTTGGGAAGCGCCGGGAATTGTCTGTACTGAACGGCTTGGAAAGCGTCATGTGGGCTTTGTGAATCTGATGTCGCCCTGGTATACGGGCACGCATGGCGCGACTCGCTTTGATGGAGAGACGTTGATCTATACACCGGATGAACCGCACGTTATTCCGTCGTTCCAGTTTCAGATCTATCGGGATCGGGCGGTAATCCGGGTGCGCGATCACTTCAGCAAATGCTGGCTCAAGGAATGGCTGGTCTCTTTTTGAGGAGAGGTCAGGCGGTGAACCGGTACCCGACACCCCAGACAGTTGCAATTTTCTCGCCTAACGGGCCGAGCTTTTTGCGCAAGCGGGTAATATGGGTATCAACGGTACGATCAAATCCATCATAATCGTAGCCCCAGAGCTGCTGTAGCAGGAAATCCCGACTGAAGGCCCTTCCGGGATGTGATGTCAGCAGAACCAGAAGCTCGTACTCGCGCGGTGTCAGATCGATAGTTGACCCATTTAGCTGTACAGTACGGGCTGACTGGTTAATCATCAGCGTCCCATGCACAATTGTTGGGGCCGGTTCGGAAGGGGCAGGCTGGGCAGGGGCAGTGGGCTGAGGCGGCTGTGTCAGACGGCTATCAAGCTCAACGCGTCGCAGCATAGCACGAACGCGTGCCATCAATTCGCGTACGCTGAAGGGCTTACTAACGTAATCGTCTGCGCCGACTTCCAGCCCTAGAATACGGTCTATCTCCTCATTCCGGGCGGTAAGCATAATAATAGGCATGAGGTGATTCTGGCGCACGCGTCGACAGACCGAAAGTCCATCTAGTCCGGGAAGCATCCAATCCAGGATTATCAGATGTGGAATATGTTGTTCTACCAGTGTCAGAGCGGTGGGGCCATCGAATGCTTGAAAAACAACGTGCCCCTCGGCTTCCAATTCGCTCTTAATCAGGTTACATATATCGACTTCGTCTTCAACTACTAAAACGCGTGCCATAAATGTTGTTTGTTCTCCCTGCCCGTTTCAGGAATACATACAGACTGCTGTTGTTCTCCTATAGTGTACAACCTCAACCGGTAATCCGTCTAGCATCCCTGATAAATCGAGGTGCGAAGTCAGGCAGTTTGAAGGATGACGCGAAAACTGCTCCCCTCCCCGACTTTGCTTTCAACGTTGATAAAGCCCCCCATTGCAATTACCAGATCCTGGACGATAGCGAGCCCCAGGCCAAAGCCACCAGATGAGCGGGTACGAGATGCATCGGTGCGATAGAAGCGATCAAAGATCTTCTCAAGCGCCTCCTCGGGAATGCCGATACCGGTATCTGAGACCGCCAGAACAACCTGATCGAGCTTTTCCTGCTTCAAAGTGATCGCGATAATGCCGCCATCGGGCGTATAGGTGATCGCATTGCGCACAAGGTTCAGCAGAACCTGACGCAATCGCTGCCGATCTGCTTTGACTCTGGGTATTCCTGGCTCGATCTCGCGAATCAGAGTAATCTGACGCTCTTTGCGTGCCAGAGGTAAGAGCGACTGATAGACCTCTTCAACAACCTCATCTGCTTCGACCGAGGCCATATTCAGGTGCAGCTTGTCTGTCTCGTTGCGAGCCAGAGAGAGGAGATCATCAACCAGTGTGCCCAGGCGCACCGATTCGCGATGAACGATGGTCAGGTAGCGATGGAGCGTGTCCGGAGTCAGAGGCCGCGTCCCGGGCTTCTCTGTGGCCTGAAGCAAGGACTCAAGGTGAGCGCGAATGCTGGCAACGGGAGTGCGTAGCTCATGCGAGACATTGGCGATTAACTCCTGTCGGCTCAACTCGGCGCGTGTGGCGCGGGCCTGCTCTTCGCGGGCTTTTGCTTCTGCTCGGGCGATGCGTTGCGTTTGATCGTTCATGCCAAGCAGGATGCGTGCCAGCTCTTTCCAGATCCAGACCATTCCCTGAAGCAGGTAGAGCGGCAACAGTGCCAGTCCCAGACCGGTCACACCTGCTCCCAGGATCTCAAGCATGGTTTCGGCGTGAATATGACGTTTCCCCAACCGAAATGAAAGTGGCTTGCCCGCGATCACGATGCCAATATAGACAAATGGCGCGATAAGGAACGTCAGCACGCTGGTACAGATTGCGAGAACGAGGATAAGCACAAAGGCGTTAATGGTAAAGATGAACGAGAGCAGGCCAAGCGGGAACTTGAGTATCAGAAAAGCAAGCGTTTTCCATGTCATCGAGCTGATCAGGCGTTTGCTCAGCCACTCGCGCATGGTTGGTTTACGGGATTCTGGTATCTCAATAGGCGGCACCTCAGCCTGTAGCAAGTTGATCGCCAGAGAGCGCTCAAAGCGGGCCATTCCCCACCAGCTATAGAGCACAAAGAAGAGAATCGGTATGCCGATCCAGACAATCAGGAGGCTGAGGCCCAGAGAGATTCCCGTAAGTAAGAAGACAAGGTATGCTATTCCTAAGGGGAAGGACAGCAATAGGTAGAGTATGCTTTTCGAGAAGCGCTTTCCGGGTGAGGAAAGCGGCTCAGCAGTTGCCTGAATTGTTGTTTGCATAAGCATGTATTTTTCCTGAAGCTGGTCAAGCAGTGATGATAGCGTGTCACCACAGATCGTGGTTCTGGTTGCTCAGAAACGCTATGGAGCCAGTATAGTGTGCTGGTATGTATAGCATATAACGAATTTGTTACGAATATGTGTCCTGCTGCTTGACAGCAAAAAAGGGTCCGGAGGCAAGGAAGCCCCCGGACCCCTTCTGGTCCACCACATCCCCTCATCCACCCCTGTACAATGTGCGCTGGTTCTATCGCTGACACTCCATCCGGTGTGACCGGTGGATTCTTCTTTCATCCATGTGGCGTGCTCACCTGCCAGTCTCCTGACGCGGTGAGGAGAAGCCACCTGTCCAGAAGCGTTTGACGAGGCGTGCTCGTCGGTTCCCGTCTGCCCGACGGTACCGCTGCTTCGTTCAGGAACACCCATCTCCCCGCCCTGTCAGACGAGGCATTCCGGGTCTTCGCTGTCACTTCTTGCTCTCTCCACCTGCCACCTGACAAGCCCTGCTCCACTACTGAGAGTAAGAAGGTTTTCCTGGTTGATCTCTGATGAGAAAGTGCATCACTGCACTTTCCGCTCAGCATCAACACCCAACCTCCCTGCTACATCAAGGCCTGCTTCCCCGCTCACCTTCCCTGCCACGCCCATCGGCCTTCCCCTCATTCTGAGTCCAAATAGATGGCCCGAGTAGATGCGCACATCTTCCTCCCTTACCACTGGAGCCCCCATATATACCGATATGCGCTTTTTGTGAGAGCCGATGCCTCAGCCGCTACGCTTTCACAAGACCGGCAGGCGAAAAGCTCACATCCTGTCGTCCGTTACGGCGCTCTTCTGGCTGAGACACCTCGTCTCTCTACCAGATCCAGCACCTGACCTTCCCCACAACCACGTATTCCCCATGCTCCAATCAGGTCAGCTATGCACTTTCTCTTCGGGTTCCGTGCACTCTGTCAACATCTCTACCAATCCCCGCACCTGACCTTTCCCCCAAACCACGTATTCCTCATGCTCCAATCAGGTCAGCTATGCACTTCCCCTTCGGGTTTTGTGTTCCCTTTTGTTTCTGTCTCTAATATAACACGAAGTTATGACGATGCAATGAATTGAAGAACGTGTATGATGAATAATTTTTCATTTTTGGAGGCAAACCAAAAAGAAATGAGATTACATTTTTTTCATCTTGTTATAAATTTATGCTAACAGAGATGTTTTCTAGCTATTATGTTGCTATAACGCAACCATATTTTGCTCATTGACGAGCGTCTGATGGTCCCGTAAGCTATGCGGTGATATCGCTGGAACGCTAGATTGAAGGAGTGAGAGTATGAGACGCCCGTTATGTCTGTTTTGCGAAAGTGTCTCGCTTTCTGGTCGGGAAACAGTGCTGATCCTCAATTCGGCGGCTGACCCCTTTGTGCAGGAGCTTGCCGCGAAAGCAACGGGGAGTGCAGAGATCATTTTCGCGGAAGATAACCTTGCCGCGGCTACAGCGGCTTTGCAGCTTTTCTCACCGGAACAGCACACACGCTTTGTTCCTTTTCATGCCTATCTTCAAGATCAGAAGGAAGGAACGGCAGATATTGCGCTGTTGAACCTGCTCTATCAGCCCTCCAATGCCTGGATGTATTACGCGTTGCAGGTGGCGGCCTATGCCCTGCGCCCCGGTGGAACGCTCTATGTCACAGGTGCGAAGGATAGAGGTATTATGAGCATCGGGCGGCGTATGCAGGAGCTTTTTGGCAATGGCGAGACGCTGGTGATGAGCAAGGGGCAGCGGGTGATTGCCTCGCGCCGTCCCCCGGGACTGGCATTGCCGAAGCCGGAGGCGCTGCCTGTCTTTGCTGATAGTCGGCTGGATGAGGGAACGCGTCTGCTGCTTGAGGCGGTGCCGGTGCGTCTACAGGATCGCGTGCTTGATCTGGGGTGTGGCGCTGGCTTTATTGGTGTGCATCTGGCTCGTCAGGCGTCAGAGGGCCATGTCACAATGATTGATGTCAGTCTGGCTGCGGTGGCGGCAGCACAGGAAGCTGTTGTCAACAGCGGGCTGCGTAATGTTACGGTTTTACCCGGTGATGGAGTGCAGGCAGTTCGAGAGCAGCGGTTTGATCTGGTGGTGACAAATCCTCCATTTCATCAGGGAGGCATCCAAACGACGACCATTGCCGAGCGCTTTATCCGGGAGTCGGCGCAGGTGCTTCAGAGGAGTGGGCGCTTTTATCTGGTTGCGAATCGCTTTCTCAAATATGAGCCGACCATGCAGAGTTGTTATGGCAAAGTGGTTGAGGTGGCAGGAAACACGAAATATAAGGTGTTGTGCGCTTCGTCTCCCTTGCCCGGACAGAAGTAGCGAGCGCAGAACACGAGAACATCAGAGTCAGGCGCGAGTAGACCGGCTTTATGGGGTACAATAGAAGAAGAGTTGTACTGATATTCTGGTATCTCAAAACATGTAAGTGGGTTCTGTTGATCTTCTTGTGATGTGAGGCCAGCGTTTCTTTTCTGCCTGTCACTGTTCCGGCACGTATTGCATCTCCCTGTCGTCCGGGATCAGATCTGTGCGTGTACTGACGGCGCTTGTTTGCCTCATGGAAGCGAATTGAGCGACGAAAAGCTGTACCGCTGGTGCTGACAAGCGGGACATAAACGGCCTTGCTTTCTTCTCGAAACGGATTGAGTGTCGGTTTCGCTTTATGAAGGGATTAGCCATGACAAAACCTCGCAGTGCCTTTGTCAACACCGAGATTATCAGACTGCACTACCTTGAATGGGATTCCTCGTTGACAGCTCAGACTGCTCCGGGAGAGATAGGTGAAAGTGCCGAGGACAATATCCCTCTGGTTTTGTTGCACGGGCTGAGTGCCACGGCCAATACCTGGCAGTTAGTGGCACAGCACCTCTATCATAAACATCTCGTGATCGCCTTTGACCTGCGCGGGCACGGATTGAGTGAGCAGCCGGAGGCGGGTTATGACCTTGTGACCGTGGCGGAAGATGTGGTCCACGGGATGGCGGCTCTGGGGCTTGGTCAGGTGGCACTGGTCGGACATGGTTGGGGGGCACGTGTGGCGCTGGTACTGGCTGCACGACATCCGGCGCTGGTCAGCCATCTTGTGCTGGTTGATTGTCCTCATGTAGAGCCCAGACACTGGCCTGGTATGACCCATGATCGTTTCATTCGGGCAAGTGAGAAGGGCCCTGATCGCCATTATGCCTCGCTGAATCATTTTCTTGAGGCGATGAAAGCGGAGATGGAGGTGTTCTGGTCTCCCGAGATAGAAAATATTATACTCAGCTATGTGCAGCAGTTGCCTGATGGGAGCGTGGAAGAGCGGTTACAGCGTGAACATGGAAGACAGATTCGAGAATCACTGTGGGAGGACCGGGCGCTGCTCTATTATAGTAAGCTTTCCTGTCCGGTTCTGTTGGTGCCAGCAGCGCCTGAACCGAAGCCGGATGGTGATCCGCCGGAACGATTGGAGACGGCCGCCGAGTTCGCCGCGGCAAAAGGCTATATGGCGGCTCAGGTTGCCCGGGCTATTCGGCGGTGCTCGGTGCTCTGGATGCCCGGGGCCAATCACGATATTCAGCTACAACACCCGCAAACACTTGCGCAGGCTGTAGCCAGTTTTGTTGCAGAACTCTGACTATTCTTGGAGAGGGTTGACAGATGACAACAGTGCTTTTTCTCAATGGCAACATCTACACGATGGATGCGTTACAGCCACGCGCTCAGGCGATGGCAATCGATGATGTCAGTGGCCGAATTCTGGCCGTTGGCAGCAATGACGAGGTGCGACGTGTTGGCGGCCAACATGCTGAGTTGATTGATATCAAGGGGCGAACCGTTCTTCCCGGCTTTATTGATGCGCATATCCATCTGATGAGCACCGCGTATCGCGCATATCATATCGATGCAGAGAACGCGTCCTCAGAAGATGAGGTCGCGGAGCTGGTGCGACAGCGTGCTGCAAAGACACCGCCGGGGCGCTGGATTCAGGGAGGACGTTGGGATAAGAATTTGTGGCCCGGTGGTCGTTTTCCAACGAAGGCTTCGCTAGACGCGGCAGCACCTCATCATCCTGTTGTGCTTTGGAGCAAAGACGGTCATTTGCTCTGGGTGAACTCGCTGGCACTACAGAAGGCTGGAATCACAGCCGAGACGCCGGAGCCGGAGACCGGGGCAATCTTGCGTGATGGCTCAGGTGAGCCAACTGGCATCTTGCAGGAAGAAGGCGCGACCTCACTGATGTATCGCGTTGTCGAAAAGTCAGATCCTGAGCTGGATCGGCTCCTGATTGAAGAGGCATTGCAAAAGTTGCAGCGGTCGGGTATTACCTCTATTCACGATATTGAGGGAGAGGATACGCTACAGATCTTTCAGCAATTGCGTGATGAAGGCAAACTTGGGGTGCGCGTACAGATGGTGTTGCCCCGTCAGCTCCTGCCTCAGTTGCGCGAGCGAGGGATCAAGAACGAGGACAATGACCTGTTGCGGGTGACCGGGATCAAGATTTTTGCGGATGGCACGCTTGGTTCACAGACGGCGGCAATGCTGGAAAGTTTTGAGGGGAACCCCGGGAATTTTGGTATTCTCTCGATTCCTGAAAACGAGATGCAGGCTGTTGTGCGCGATGCCAGTGATTTAGGTTTGATGGTTGCCATTCATGCGATTGGTGACAGAGCGGCCCGCGTGGCACTGAACTCAATTGAATATGCACAGCGCTGGCTGGCCGAGCAGGGAAGGCCCTATGATCCAGAACGGGGCTTGCGTTATCGGCTGGAACATGTTCAGTTGATTGCACGGAACGACCTTGAGCGCATGCGCCGCCTAGGCGTCGTTGCCTCCATTCAGCCCTATCATGCGGTTGCTGATCGTGATCTGGCTGTACGGTACTGGGGTAAGCGCCATCGCTATGCCTATGCCTATCGCACTATGCACGAAATGGGAATCCCGATTGCGCTTGGCTCAGATGCGCCAGTGGAAACATTTGATCCCTTGCATATTCTCTATGCGGCAACTGTACGCTCCGATCCCGAGTCAAGACGTCCTTCCTGGTTGCCAGATCAGGCGCTTTCTGTGAGTAACGCGCTCTGGGGGTATACGCTTGGTGCGGCGTATGCAGGAGCAGAAGAGAAGCTGAAGGGCTCCATTACGGTTGGGAAGCTTGGCGACGCAGTTGTGCTCCGAGATGATATAGTGCACGTACCCCAGGAGAAGATGAGTGAGAATGGGGTCCAGGCAACTATTCTCGGTGGGAAAATCGTCTATGGTGAAGTGTAGGAGGTCCTTTAGCCTATAGGCCATTTCTCCTAGATTCATAGTGTTTCATAGTGTTTCATCGATTGCTTGTGTTAATATTGCCTCATCAAAGGATTTGCATCAGTGTATACGCGCTTGATAGCGCGGGCAGATAACGGGACTGCCATATACACGCAATGGAAAAAAGATGGAGGCAAACAATCGATGAACAGATTGCAGACAATCTGGCAGTATTGCAAGAAGCGCAGCGTTGCAAAACTTGCTATCACAAACCTTGCCATTATTGGAGCGCTGCTGATCGGTGCCTTTGGTGTATTTGGAGATCAGATCGCAAGCACGTTTGCGGCAGGTCTTTGTAGCACCGGAGATCAGACATATGTTGTACGCCCGGGCGATACGTTGGGCGCTATTGCTATGCAGTATGGCACCAACTATCAGAACCTGGCGACCTACAACAAGTTGCCGAATCCGGACCTGATTTACGTTGATCAACACGTCTGTATTCCTGGTAAGCAGTCTGGCAGCGTTTCCAACAATGGTGGTGGCTCTTCCCAGGGGACAACACCTTCTAACGTCAGCACAATCTCCTATACGGCGAACCGCACGCACGGAAGTGGAAACTATTTCCCTTATGGGCAGTGCACATGGTGGGCGAATGAACGCTTCCATCAGTTGCATGGATATTATGTTCCCTGGACGACCAACTCTAACGCCTGGCAGTGGGTTGACCGCGCTCGCGAGTTCGGTTGGAACGTTTCCTACACACCGGTGCGTGGTGCTGTTGTTGTCCTGCAGGCCAACGTACAGGGAGCTTCCTGGCTCGGTCATGTCGGTATCGTTGAAAGCATCAATGCTGACGGCTCTGTAACAGTCAGTAACATGAACTGGGGTGCCAATCCCTGGAGTGTTTCTTACTCTACTATTTACCCTGGAAGCGGCGTTGCTTTTGTCTACTAATTGATACATAGACGTACGTCTATATCTGAAAGCGGGTGGTCGAGAATGGATCACCCGCTTTCCTTTTTTGGCTCCTGTTGACACGGAAATAGTAGATCTATTCCGAGTGAAAGTAAGCGTCCAGGCCCAAATGTGCTACTTGTCAACATTTACACCTCCCCTGCACTACACTTAGCATAGCAGATATGATATGCTAGGCTGTACTGAATCGAGAGAAACTGATAGAGATTAGGCCTGAGGAAGGATCGAGACCGAGGAGGGAAAACATATGGCTTCTGCCTCTGCCTGGGAAAGTCCTGACGCATCCAGGAACCGGACCTATTTGTTGCCACTCTTGCGTTTCCTTTTACAACAGATGATGGCGCAATTTTCCGCACAGGGAGCCTGTATCGCGCTCTATGACGAGAGTCAGGATCGTATGGTTGTGCAGGCCCATGTTCGTGTGCGGAATGCAAGTGTGTATGTTGAAGCGGGCGGGTTGGGTCTTCGAGTTCCTCGGAGGCGTATTTCAATGCATCTGCAAAAGGATATCGCTCCCACTCCTTCCGGTTATCTGCGACAGGAAAGCCCTGCAATGGATGAGATTGAAGATGTGCTTCCTCCGCAGTGTGAGCTGTTCGCGGTAGGGACGGCTTTTGCGCGTGGTCAGGATGTAATCGGGCAGGCCTGGCAGAGAAATGAAGCCTATATCTTGAGCCATGAAGAGTACCTCTCGATCTTCCATCACGGGCAGCCCCTGAAGCTGCATATTGATATCCCTCCTACGTCATATCTGGTTGTGCCTGTTCAGGAAGGTACCCCGGTTGATGTGCTCTATGGTGATGAGGCCGCTCCCTCTCGTGTTGAAGGGGTTGTGGTTCTGTATCAGATCATTTCCGGCCTGGGCGCGGGCTTTCAGCAGCGACAGCGAGCCGAGGCACTGCAATATGTTGAGCGTATCTCGCTCTATCTACAAAATGAGCGCCTGAAGCGGCTTCAGCAGCGGACGAGCGAGTACCTTGAGCATTTGCAGAATATCAGTACCGCGTTTCCTGCCACGGTCAAGCTCTCGGAGCTGGTTGGCAAGATCTATCAGTTTACGACTCAGGTGGTTGATGTCTCGGCAATGTTATTGACGCTATACGATCGGGATACTGAGGGAATCTACGATATCTTTGCGGTGATCGATGGTCACTCTGTCGCGAATCTGGCTGAGCAACCGGTAATCTCGAAAAAAGAGGACCGCCCGATGTGGTGGACTGTGGCGCAGCAGGTGGCCCACAACGAGCTGCTTCGCCTGAACTTTTCGCCCGCTCAGGATGCCCGACTTCGAGAGCAGTATCAAGAATTACTGATGGGTACCTGGGGAGACCAACGCAGCGCTCAATCGTTTCTTTTCTTGCCAATGAAAATGTTTAATCGGGTTACAGGCTCATTGTGCCTTACAAGTAAGCGTCCACACGCATATCATGTAGAGGAAATACAGGTTCTGGAAACAATGATTCAGATAGTCACTGTAAGCTTCGAGAACGCCAAGCTTTATGAGCGTGACCGGCATCTTCTGCGTGATGCTCGTCAACGTGAGGCACAGCTTGCCGCGATTAACAGCGCGTTGCAGTCTATTGGCTCTGTGCTGGATGTCAATGCACTGCTCAATACCTTTGTGGAGAAGGTTGCCAGTCTGGTACGGGTGGATCTCTGTGTGTTCTTCCAGCTCTCGCCCACCAAAGAAGAGCTGGTTGCCCAGGCGATGTATGGCCCTCCGAGTGTCAGCCAGCTTGACGATGGCAGTGGACGCCCGGCGATTGAGCCGCCCTATAATAAGGGCGAGCACGAGGCGCTGATCCGCTTGATCCGTCTGCCGTTTCAAGATACCTTTTTGCAGCAACTGGTAAACGAGTCCTCGTTTTTCTATCTTGACCCGCCCAAGCTGGAAGAGCTGGCACAGTTGAGCGACGAAGGGGGAGCCCTGTTCCTGCGTGCCCTCCCCGATCAACAGATGTTGATGATACCGATGTTCTTTCAGGAAGATTTTATCGGCCTGCTTTCGGTCTCTGTACCGAGAGAGAGCAGAAACTTCCGTCCGAAGGATGTGGGCATGTTGCTTGCCATTTGTGCCCAGGCGGCCAGCGCGATTCGGAACGCTCAGCTTGTTGAGCAGCGTGAGGAGGCGTATGCAGAATTGCAGCGCATGGACAAGCTCAAAGATGAGTTTATGGTGACTGCATCGCATGAGCTACGCACGCCCATGAGCGCGATTATCGGCTATTCGACCCTGCTAAAACGGCAGAGCTCTCGTGCTTCATCGCAGGATATTCTCCGGTTTGCAACCAAGATCAGTACCGCAGCGCAGCAACTACAGAATCTCATTGATAACATGACGGATGCCGCAAAACTGGGAGCCGTTGACAAGAAGTTGGAGCTTAAGTTTGAGGCGGTACAGGTCCGAACAGTGGCGGAGATTGCTGCCAGGATGCTCTTGTTCAATATTGAGCAGAAGATCCGCCTGCGGATAGACAAGCACTTGTGGGTGAATGCTGATGCGCTCCACTTTCGTCAGGTGATGGTCAATTTGCTTGATAATGCTGCAAAATACTCGCCGGCAAAAAGCGAGATTACGGTTTTTGCCGAGGAGACAACGCTTGCGAAGGTGGCGGAGAGGTTGCCGGAAGACCAGGAAGACCCAATGTTGCTGGTAGAACAGGGGGATATTCCTGTTGTGTTGATCTCTGTCAAGGATCAGGGAGAAGGTGTGTTGCCAGAGGATCAGCAGCGCATCTTCGAGAAGTTTGTCAGGGCACCGCGTTCACTGACGACGCCGGTTCGGGGGTCGGGTCTGGGGTTGTATATTTGTCGCCGCTATGTTGAGGCTATGGGGGGAAAGATCTGGCTGGCGAGCAGTGACCCTGAAGAAGGTTCTGTTTTCACATTTTATCTTCCTCGTGTCGAGCCACCAGTTGAAACAGGAGAGTGATATGCAGGTGCAGAAGAGGCCAAGTGCGATCTTAGTGGTGGATGATGACCCTATTATCAGAGATATGATGGTTGATATTCTCAGTTTTGAGGCGTATCCGATCTCTGTGGCTCGTAATGGGCGTGAGGCGCTGGAGATCTTGCGCAGAGATGGAAACTTTCTGGTTTTTATGGATATGCTGATGCCTGTCATGGATGGTCGAGAGGTATGCCGACAGCTACTGGCTGAACCGGAGGTGCGTCAGCGGCACGTGATTGTGCTGATGTCTGCCCTTGATAATATGGTGGATATTTCCGCGCTTCAGGTTGATGCAACCATGCCAAAACCGTTTACAGTAGATGACGTGATGCAGGTGCTTGAACCATACATGCTCACAGGCTAAAAGATGGATGTTTCTGTCATTGAGTAAATGAAAAAGGAATATATGGAAACAACCATGAAATCATCTCATCTGGGCAGGCATGATGTGCTTGCCTTTTCTTTGATTCTTGCCGCGAGTATTATGCGTGGTATCTTTATTTTTCTAGGGTGGCCGTGGACCAATAGTGATGAAGGCACGATTGGTATTATGGCGTTACGCATTGCCTATCACGGCGATCTTCCCATTTTTTATTATGGTCAACACTATATGGGGTCTCATCAGGCGTTCCTGGGGGCCCTTTTTTTCCATCTCTTTGGCCCATCGCTCTTCGCGCTGCGGTTGGGTCTGGTCGTTCTCTTTGCGCTCTTTTTAGCAAGTTCCTATATTCTTGCACGCTTGCTCTATACCCGGGGATGGGCTCTGTTCTCCTTGCTCCTGCTGTGTCTGGGCTCTGGCTATGTCATGGCACGCGAGTTGAGCGCGATTGGAGGCTATACTGAAACGCTGTTGTTTGGTTCGCTCCTGTTTGTGCTCTCTGCGCTGCTCGTCCTGACCTACCGCCCACGCAGCTTTCGCTGGTGGCGAGTTGCGCTCTACTTGCTCTGGGGGCTTGTGGCAGGCTGTGCGCTCTGGAGTGACTTACTGATCGCGCCTTTTGTCTGTATGTCGGGTGTGGTCCTGTTTGTGGTTTGCTGGCGTGAGTTCCTGCACGGGTGGCCTGTGTTGCTCTTGCTCCTCGGTCTGGGGATGGGCGCGTTCCCGCTGCTCTATTACAATCTGCATGCCCTGCCTGGCCAGGATTCGTGGTCGGTGCTCAATAGCATGCGTGGCTCACAGTTGAGTTGGAGCCAGAAAATAACAGGCTTGCTCAATACGATTCGGATCAGCATTCCGTTGATGACCGGTGAGCCTTTCTGTCCTCTGTATGGCAAGTTTGTCTACCTTGCTCCTGTAGTGCAGTATACGCGCCGCTGTCAGGTGCTGATGGATCTGTGGGGGTTTGGCTATTGCGCCGTCTTTTTGATCGCGCTCTGCCTGGCTTGTTGGACGCTCTGGCGCACATGGAGGCAGGGGCGGCAGGCGCCAGGAGAGGAACAGGCACAGCTTCAATGGCGGCGGGCAATCTTACACGCTGGCCTGCTCGGCGCCGCTTTGTTGACGATTTATATGTATGCATTTAGCAATGGTTCTCTACATGATCCTGACGTGCATGCACGGTATGTCATTGGTTTGCTGGTCTGTTTGCCCGCGCTTTTCTGGTGGCTCTGGCAGGGCATTACGGCGCAGATCGAGAAAAAGCGTTGGCCCGCACTGGTGGGCAAAGGCGGATGCGCCCTTATTCTGACCTATGTCCTTGTGATGTCGCTGATTGGCCCATTCCTGACCGCATTTGGAGAAGTGCCGCAGGCAATAGAAATTGCGCGTCGAAACGAGCGTATTGTGAACACGCTGGTTCAGCTTGGTGTGAAGAGCATCTACACCGACTATTGGGGGTGCAATAAGTTTTCGTTTCTCTCGCAGGAACGCATTGCCTGTGTCGGGGTGAGTGATGAGCTGAAGCCCGGGCGAAACCGCGTGCCGGGCTATCTGGAACTGGTACAGCATGATCCGAAGGCGGCATATCTGTTCTCGGCCTCCTCGAAATATGTACCGGGAACAGATATCTCGCCCGCCAATTCTGTTGTGCATAAAAACATTGAGCGTTACTTTCAGCAGACCGGGCGCAAATACAAGCGGATCTCGTTAGAGGGATACTGGTTGTATTTGCCCCAGTGAGCCAGTTGTCAATCTTTTGCGATGAGCTCATGAGACTCATCGTTTATAGAAGCCGTCCGCTTTGTTGGATGGCTTTTTTTATTGCGTGTCAGCAGCTCTCCAAGCTGAATCCCCGGGCGTTCAACCAGGAAGAAGAGCAACAGCATACAGGGAATAATCAGGAAAAGGAGCCAGGCACCGTAGCTCAGGTAGATGAGGATGTTGGGCCAGTGGTGCACATGGCTTTGAATCAATGGTGTCAGTTGTTGCAATAGCAGCAGATGCCACATATACAGGCCATATGAGAGCAGACCAATCCAGCGCAACGGTTTCCACTCAAAGGGCCGTTTCAGCCAGGCAAAACCGAAGAGCAGGGCCAGAACGCAGATGCCATAGCCCAGACCGTAGCCCAATTCGGAAACGTAGGCGAAATTGTCATTGAGCGCTCTGAAAATGTTGAGATCTGTGGCGAGCTTCGGGTGCATATCGTACTTCCAGAGGAACATACTGAGGAGTACCAGTAGCCCGATCACAAAGAGCAAGGGGCTGAGCTTTTGCAAACGGCGCTCGGTGTTTTGCTTGTGTTGCTTGGGAAGCGCTTGCACATAGATGTAGAGCGAACTGACCCACATACCAACCGCAAAGTTCTCAAGGAATTTGCCGTGCAGGCCTGCTTTCTCGATCGTGCCATATGAGAGCACAAGATAGATATGGGTGATAATAGGCGGAATGGCCGGTAGATTCCAGACATGCCTTTCAAATTGAAGCCCGACAAAGCGTGAGAATACGCCCCAGCTTGTCAGCAACAGCAAGAAGAACGAGAGCAGAAAGAAGCGTGAACGCGGAGTGGAACGAGACATGATTGCTCGCACCAGCAGGCCGATCCCGAGCGCGATAAAGGGAAGCCAGAGGTAGAATTGCCACTCGACTGCCAATGTCCAGAATGGACCGTTGATCTCCTTGAAGGTGGTCTTGCCCGAATCCATAAACATAGTGACAAATGCCAGTACACGGGGGAGGTTCCTGGGCTGAAGGTAGGCAGGGTGAAAAAGGAGAATCATGAGCAGGAGCGAGAGATAATAGGCTGGCAAGATGCGCATAATGCGCTTTACATAGAATCTCCAGAAAGAGGGCCATTTCTGTTGCTCAAAAAGAATGGCTCTCGCGTAGGGAAGAAATAGCAGGAAGCCCGAAAGAATAAAAAAAAGATTGACGCCCGTATCTCCTGCGTTGAGGATCGCCCCGAAGAAGACCGGGAGCTTGTCCATGCGCAGGATCTTGATATCCTGTACAAAGATGAGCATCATATGATAAGCAATAACAAAAAGGCAGGCCAGGGCCCGCACCCCATCCAACACAGCAATCGTGTTTTTCTGTTTCTTGCCTTCCAGTATAAGATCTAGTTTTGCTCTTGTACGTTGCAAAAAAGATTCTCTATTTTGGCTTACGGCGACTGGAGTAATCAAGGTTTTAGTGACTCCTCACATTTTACAGCATTAGGTCCTACTTCACCTGACACTGTAACAAACAGGGCCGAGGATTTGCAAGAATGCGAAATAAGGGTAGGAATATATTGCGGTATATTAGATAAAAATAACCGCTTCCGTCAGGTAGAAAGCGGTCATTTCTCTTCTTGTTTCTTTTATTTGCTTTTCTCTTTTGTGCCCTTTATAGGATCAGGCCAGGAAATGGGCAAACCTTCCAATTGCATGATCTTCAGAGCGTTGGTTGTGGGACAGGGGCCCACGTGCAGCTTATAGTCAAAGGTCATTTTCCCGTCAACCACCTCTTCCCGGAAGTGATAATTGCTTACCTGCGGCAATTCCTCGCTGAGTGTCACAAGCTCAAGGTCGTGAGTGGTCAGCGCACCGACACACCGCTTCTGCGCCAGTGCATAGATATAGGCGTGGCTGCCAATAAGCCGCTCGCGGTTGTTTGTGCCTTTGAAAATCTCATCGATAAGGAAGAAGATCGGGTAACGTGGTTGTGCTTCCAGCCGCTGAAGGAGTCCGCGCAGACGATGAACTTCGGCATAGAAATAGGAGAAGCCATCAGCCATTGAGTCGGTGACACGAATGCAGGCATAGAGCTCAAAGAGTCGGGTCTGAAATGAGCGAGCAACCACCGGTGCTCCGGCATATGCCAGACAGAGGTTAACGCCGATAGTGCGCAGGAAGGTGCTTTTTCCCGCCATATTGGAGCCGGTCAGGAGCATGATGTCACCGATGCGGGCAAAGCTGGTCGTGTTGGTCACACGGACGGCGGGATCGATCAGCGGATGACCGAGCTCTGTTGCCTCTAGCAGTGGCCCCTCCGCTTCAGCGGGAAGAAGTCGGGGCATAGTGTATTCCGGGTTGAGATAGGCGAAATTCGCCAGTGAACAGAGCGCTTCGAGCTCATACCATGTATCGAGCCATTGCGGCAGGTGCTCGCTGAGGTCGGCCTTGAACTCCTGAAGCCTGCGCGCGATGAAGGCATCCCAGGGCAGGAACGCATTGAAGAAGAGACTGCCTATCTGATCCTGAGTGAACCCCGAGAGAGAGGCAATCAACTTGAGGTTTTTCATCAACCGTGAGGGACGAACAGTGCCACTGTAGCAGGGATGACATATTCCCTGGAGCTTCGACTGCGGCGCAAAAGAGGTGCGTTCGAGAAAACTGAAGATGATGCCTAATCGCCTGAGTGTTTCACTCATGTAGGCCGTTTCTTCATACAGACCTGCACGATCAGAGGTTGTCAGGATTGACCAACCAATACAAAGAAAAAAGGGAATGGCTGTTAGCATCAGGGAGATATGGGCAACGATATAGGCAATGATCGTTCCGAGAAAGAGCGCTGTGAGCAGGAGCGGAACAATCAGCTTATAGAGGGGTATAGGTTTCATGGTCCTGGTGACCCAGTTTTGTAGCCTCTCGCTTACAAGATATTCGTTGCCATAGCTGACCGCATACTGTGAATGCTCGGCTAGCGCGGCCCGAAAATTGATCATTGGGGTCAGTTCCCGCACAAGCTGCTGGCGTTGAAGGATCGTATCACGGTCAGGTTCACGTGTTAGAAGCCATGAGCGCAGGCGCTCGCTTCCACCCTGGGAGGCTGCGGTATTGAGCAGTTCATGCAGCGAGTAGTCGCCGCTGATATCCAGGTCATTTTCAAAGGGGTGATCGCTCTGCTCCGCTTTGGGGCCTGTTGAGGGGATATTCTCCCAGTTGAGTGCAAGGCGGGCAAGCTGCTGTTGATGGTATTCGAGACGGCGCTGATAGCGTGATACACTCTGTTGATAGGCTTTATGCAGCCGCCAGTTATAGACGAAATAGAGAATAGCGCCGATGATGACAAGTACGCCAAAAAAATGGTTCCAGGCCAGCGCCCCCGCACAGAGAAAGAAGCCCAGGAAAACCGTGGCGAGCTGTTGCATACCATAAAAACGTTGGCGGTCCAGGCGTCGATCTATACGCTCTTGTAGTCGCTCCAGATGCCGTTGCAAGGCAGCCTGACGCATGTGTTGGGATATCATTTTGCAAGTGTCCTGTCTTTTCAAATGAAAGCTTGATGGGGTTTCTACTTTTTAAGTAGTACGTACAATACGGTTTCGGGTTGTGAGGGCTGCTGTCTCGAAGAGACAAAAAAAAAGCGCCTTTTCGGCGCGCATACAAAATGCCAAGGGCCGGAATCGAACCGGCGACACCAGCATTTTCAGTGCTGTGCTCTACCGACTGAGCTACCTTGGCGCGAGAATTAATATAACACGACTCGCTCTGGCCGTCAAGCCTTTTTGGACCCAATTTTTGAGCTTGTGGCAAAAACAGTGAGAAATCTGGCATGCTGGCCGAGGACCAGGCAGGCGACAAGCATGACCTTGTCGCCTGAGATGCGATGTATACGAACTACAGTATGGCACGGAGATAACGCCCGGTGATACTTTTCGGGTTATCTGCGATCTGTTCCGGTGTCCCTTCGGCGACAAGGTAGCCCCCCTGTTCACCTCCGTCAGGCCCCATGTCGATGATCCAGTCTGCCGTTTTGAGGACATCAAGCTCATGCTCGATGACCAGAACGGTATTTCCAGCGTCGACCAGCCGGTGCAGCACATTCAGCAGGTGCTGGGTATCCGCAAAATGCAGGCCCGTGGTTGGCTCATCAAGAATGTACAGAGTTTTGCCTGTTGCCATTCTGCTCAGTTCTTTGGCCAGCTTGATACGTTGTGCCTCACCACCACTAAAGGTGGTTGCGCTCTGACCGAGCGTGATGTAATCCAGGCCGACATCACAGAGGGTTTGGAGCATGCGAGCCAGCTTTGGGTTATCGTTGAAGAACGCAAGGGCTTCGCCAATGTTCATATTGAGCACATCAGCAATGTTCTTGCCTTTATAGCGGATCGCCAGAATATCTTCTGTATAACGAGAGCCATTACAATCTTTGCAGGTGACCCAGACATTGGGAAGAAAATGCATCTCGATAAAGATCTGTCCGTGCCCTTTGCAGTGCTCGCACCGTCCTCCCTCAACGTTGAAGCTGAAGTGCTCGGCTGTATACCCTTTTGCTCTGGCTGCCTCTGTCTTTGCGAAGAGCTGACGAATGGTATCGAAGATCCCGACATAGGTTGCGGGATTCGAGCGAGGTGTTCGTCCAATCGGGTCCTGCGTGATATTGATAACCTTATTCAACTGCTCAACGCCTTCCAGGCTGCGATAGGGGCCGCACTGCTCTGGTGTCGTGTGGTGAATAGCCTGCATCAATGCGGGATAGAGTGTCCCATTAATCAGGCTACTCTTGCCGCTACCGCTTACCCCTGTGATACAGGTAAGGAGACCAAGCGGAAAGCTCACATCCACACCCTTGAGATTGTGCAGGGTGGCTCCTTTGATGCTCAGCCAGCCACGCTGTGGAGAACGACGTTGTTTGCCGCGTGGCGATTCCACTTTGCACTTGCCACTGAGATATTGTCCGGTGATCGAGCGTGGTGCTTCGGTAATCTGTGCAGGCGGTCCAGCGTAAACCAGCTCTCCCCCGCGAACTCCGGCTCCCGGTCCTATATCGATAATCCAATCAGCAGAGCGCATCGTGAGTTCATCGTGCTCGACAACCAGAACCGTATTACCCATATCGCGTAAGTCGATGAGTGTTTCTAGCAACGTATGCAGGTCACGAGCATGCAGGCCAATAGAGGGCTCATCAAGCACGTAAAGGACGCCCACCAGGCCATCACCGAGCTGACTGGCAAGCCGGATACGTTGCCCTTCACCACCGGAAAGCGTGGGCGCGGCTCGATTGAGCGTCAGGTAATTCAGGCCCACCTTGAGCATGAAGCGTAAACGGCGCTGTGCTTCGTGCAGCGCTTCTGCCGCGATACCCCAGGCTTCATTGTCCAGCGTTTCTTCAAGCTCGGTGAGCCAGGCATACACATGCTCGATTGCCATATTGCTGATTTCATGGATATTCTTACCTCCCAGGGTGACAGCCCGGGCCTCTGCCGTTAAGCAGGTTCCCTGACAGGTCTGACAGATCTGCTGACTCATAAAGGTTGCATAGCGCTTGCGGCTGGTTTCCGACGTAGTATTGTGATAGAGTCTGTAGAGCTGCTGGACAAGGCCGATAAGCTTAGCCTCTTTCTCGAAAGACCAGTGCCCATTACTGCCATCGTACTCCATTTGCATCGGGATCTTATCTTCGGACCCATAGAGCAGGGCATCCCGGAAGTGTTGGGGAAGCTCCTGCCATGGCGTCTCAAGATCGATCTGGTAATAGGCTGCGATATCGTCCAGGTTACCAAGTGGCCAGAAGGTATGTGAGCGCTTACGCAGGCTGCCAAACCACTTGATTGCGCCATCGAGAATGGAGAGTGTTGGATCTATCAGC
>Ga0164243_10001708_pt1 | contig 36835 bp, 37 predicted proteins | sample OricompcompostOP_FD_108781 | JGI IMG/M metagenome (GOLD analysis project Ga0164243, IMG submission 108781) | Organic Plus compost microbial communities from Emeryville, California, USA - Original compost - Organic plus compost (OP) | ecosystem: Engineered > Solid waste > Mixed feedstock >...
CTTGCCCAGCTTGTTCAGGGCGGTGGCGAAATCCTCGCTGTGCCAGAAGTCGCCCGAGCGGCGCGCCATGCGCTTGTAGCGCACGATGTCCAGCGCCTTGACGAGGATGACGATCCAGGAGGCCAGCGACATGCCGACCAGCAGCACGGCGGTTGCCTTGGTGACGATATCGCCCTGCGACCACACGTGCATCAAGCCGAATTGGGAATCCATCGAAATACTCCAGCGAAAAAGGGGAAGAAATCAGTTCAGGACGAAGGCCAGCGGCGCGTTGAACGCGTATTCCTTGGCGCGTGCGGCGCCCGCGGGCAGGTTGATCGAGATGCGCGAGCGCAGGGCGGCCTCGCGTCCCGCGGCGTCGATGCGCTCGTAGCCACTGGACTTCACGACCGTGGCGCGCTTCGCGACGCCTTCCGAGTCGAAGATGATCCGCACGACCACGGTGCCGGACTCGCCCATGCGCCGGCTCATGGCAGGAAAGACCAGCGGCGGCTTGACCAGCCACTGCGCCTGCGTGCCGGTGAGTTCGACCTGGGCGGGCGGCGCCGGCGGTGCAGGGGGCGGGGGTGCCGGCGGTGCGGGCGGCGGCGGTTCCGGTGCCGGCGGCGGGGGATCCACCACGCCGACGGGCGCGTTGGGCGGCGGCGGCATGGGCTTGGGCTCGCGCACGGCCACCGGCCGCGGCGGCGGCTTCTTCACGACCTCCTTCTTGGGCGGAGGCGGTGGCGGCGGGGGAGGCGGCGGCGGTGCCGGACGGGGCGGCTCGACGATCTGGGCCAGGATCTCCACCGGGATCACCACTTCCGCGGCCTTGCGCAGCAGGCCGCTTTGCAGCGCCCACAGCGCGGCGGCGTGGAAGAGGATGACGCCGCCAGCGATGGCAGCGGTGCGGGAGATCCCCAGCGGCGAGGTGGGGGGCGAGGAGAAGCGGCTAGACACGTTCCACAGCAGTTCGGCCGGCAGCGCATGGTGCGCCCGGCGCAGACCGCAAGACAAGAGATCTATTTACGAAAAATCCACCAGACTGAGCCTGCCACGAAGATCAGGCTGCCGGCGAGAGCCGCGACGAGTTCCATGTGCTGCTTTGCGTGAGGGGGCTGGCAAGCTGGACCGCGCGGGGCTCGAAGTCGCAGCTCACGGCGGCGACAGGGTGCGAGGCGCTGCATTGCGCCACCACGTCGCGGGCGCAGCTTTCGCAGCGGCCGCACTGGGTGGCGACGCCGAGTTCGAACTGAACCTCGTCGAAAGTCATGCCCGCACGCGCATGCCGTGCGATCTCTCGGTCGGATACTCGGCGGCAGACGCAGACGATCATGGCGGGCAGCACAGGCTGGCTGGTTGGGATGCGACGATTATAAATAAGAATCCGTCGCATTTGCAATGTCTATCGCATGGCCGGATGCATTTGGCCGCCCCTCAGACTTTTTCAGGCCGCCTCAGACCTCGGCCCACATGCGCAGGAGGTTGTGGTAGCTGGCCGTCAGGGCCAGCGTCTCCTCCGTCTCGCCGACGCGGGCGCGCAGCTTCTGCAGGGCCTGGTCCATCTCGAACAGCAGGCCGCGGCGGGTGTCGTCGCGCACCATGCTCTGCACCCAGAAGAAGGAGCACACGCGCGCGCCCCGCGTGACGGGGTGGACGCGATGCAGGCTGCTGGAGGGATAGAGGATGAGGTCGCCGGCCGGCAGCTTGACCTCGTGCGCGCCGTAGGTATCGACCACCTCCAGCTCGCCGCCTTCGTAGTCCTCCGGTTCGCAGAGGAACAGCGTGCAGGACAGGTCGGTGCGCAGCTGGAAGCGGGTGCCCGGCACGTTGCGCACCGAGCCGTCCACGTGCAGGCCGTAGGTCTCGCCGCCCTCGTAGCGGTTGAACAGCGGCGGCACGAAGCGAAACGGCAGGGCGGCGGAGAAGAACAGGGGATTGTTCAGCAGCGCCTGCACGATCACCTCGCCGAACTGGCGGCCCAGCGGCGACATCTCGTCGAGCTGGCGGTTGCGCTTGACCTGTGCGCCCTGCGGGCCGACGGTGGCACGGCCGTCGACCCACTCGGCCGCATCGATCGCCGCGCGCATCTCGCGCACCTGCGCGGGCGTGAGCACCTGGGGGACGTGCAGCATCATTGGCGGATCACCTCGTTGTCGAAGAAAAAAGCCCCGCCGGGCGGGCGGGGCTGCAGTGTCGCACCGCGCTGCGCGGTGCGGCTTGCGCGGGATCAGAACCGGAAGTTGGCGCTGAGCATGGCCGAGCGCGGCGTGCCCATCGTGTAGCGGTTGCCGGCGTTGTTCAGGCGCGCGATGTAGAACTTGTCGGTCAGGTTGTACAGGTTCAACTGGATCGACACGTTCTTGTTCACCTCGTAGCCGATCATGGCGTCCCACACCGTGTAGCTCGGCACCGCCGGGAAGAAGGTGGTCGGGGTGATGGCGGCGTTCGAGGTGGAGCGCGGCTGCGTCGAGACGTAGCGTGCCCCGCCGCCGATGGTCAGGCCGAAGGGGAAGCGGTAGCTGGTCCACAGCGAGGCGCTGTTCTCCGGCGTCCAGCGGAAGGAGGCGCCGGTGTTGGAGGTCGTCCCTTCGAGGATCTTCGTGTTCAGGTGGGTGAAGCTGGCGATGACCTGCCAGGCCGGGGTGATCTGGCCCACCGCGCTCAGCTCGAAGCCCTGCACGCGCGACTTGCCATACACCTCCATCTCGCCGGTCAGCTCGTCCAGGCGGGCCAGCTCGTTTTTGTTGGTGGTGCGGAAGATCGCGCCGGCCAGGCTCAGGTGCCGGTCCAGCACGTCCCACTTGGTGCCGACCTCGATGGTCTTGGCCTTCTGCGGGTCCATGCTGAGGTTGTTCACGTTGGCCGCGGTGGTCGACGACGGGAACGAGAAGTTGCTCCCCGGCGGCGTTGCGCTGGTGGAGTAGGCGGCATAGATGCTGCCGTTGGGCGCGGGCTTGTAGACCAGGCCGATCTTGCCGGTCAGCAGGTTGTCGGAGGCCGACTGCGCGGCGTTGACGGTGCGCAGGCCGTTGGCTGCCGGGGCCGCCAGGTTGTTGTAGCTGGTGCGGTAGTGCTCGTAGCGCAGGCCGCCGGTCAACTGCCACTGCTCGTTGAACTTGATGGTGTCGAACAGGTAGGCGGCGACCGTGGTGACCTGGCCGTCGCTGGTGGCGCCGGTGGGCAGCACCGGCACGAAGGCGCGGTGCACGTTGGGCAGGTACAGGCTGTTGTAGGCCAGGTACGAACTGCCCGAGCGCACGCCGTTGGAGGCGTTGAGCACCGCGGCCAAGGTGGTGTTGTCCTGCTGCTCGCGCACCAGTTCGACGCCGCCGGTGAGCGTGTGCTTCACGCTGCCCGTCATCAGTTCGGCCGTGACGTTGGTCTGGTTGGTCAGGATCTCGTTGCGCTGGCCCTTGCCCTGCGGCAGCACGCGGGTCTGCCAGCCGATCGGGTTCCAGATGTCGGGTGTGAGCAGGCCGCTGCTGAACACGCCGGTGAGCACCAGGTCCTGCTTGGCACGGCCCCAGCGGGTGATGTTGGTCAGCTTGACGGTGGGCGAGAAGTCGTGCTCGATGCGCGCCGTGAGCATGTCGGCATCGACGTTGTCGTGGTCCGACAGGTAGCCGTAGTAGTTGCTGGTATCGGGCTGCGGCCCGGTGCCGCCGCGCGCCGCCAGCTGCGCCAGGTAGTAGCCGGGCAGGCCGGTGGTGGGCAGGCCGCCGTCCGGGCGGTTGCGCTGGTTCATGTGCTGGTACTGCACGTACACGCGGGTCGGCGTGTTCAGGCCGAAGGCGATGGAGGGTGCAATGCCCCAGCCCTTGTTCTTCACGTCGTCGCGGCCGGGAATGCCGCTGTCCTGGATCATGGCGTTCAGGCGGAAGGCCATGCTGCCCGATTCGTTGAGCACGCGGTTGAAGTCCACCGTGGCGCGCTTCTGGCTGTCGGTGCCGAAGCCCACGCTGCCGGCGATGAAGTTGGACGCCTGGGGCACCTTGCTCACCAGGTTGATGTAGCCGGTGGGCGCGGAGCGCCCGATGTCGGCGCCCGACGGGCCCTTGATCACTTCCACCGCCTCGGTGTTGAACATGTCGCGGGTGATCGAGCCGACGTCGCGCACGCCGTCCACGAAGATGCTGCCGGCGGCGTCATAGCCGCGCATGGTCACGGCGTCGCCGGTGGCGGTGTTGCCGTTCTCGCCCATCTGGAAGGTGATGCCGGAGGTGTTGCGCAGCGCCTCGGTCAGCGTGGTGGCGCCCTGTTCCTGGAGCACTTCCTTCTTGATCACGGTGATCGTCTGAGGCGTGTCCACCAGCGGCTGCGTGAACTTGGGGCTGGACACCGCCTCGGCCTTGAAGCTCTCCGCCGAATCCTGCACCTGCACCGGCGGGAGGGTGGCGGGATCGGTCGTCTGCGCCATGCCGGGCAGCGACAGCGCCATCAGCGTGGCGGCGGCGGTCAAAGGGGGAACGGCGCGCGCGACGGCGTGCTTGCGACTCTTGATGTAAGCCATGAAGGCCCTCCTCCGGTAAAGGTGGTATTCGAGGACTCGACGTGGCTTGCGCGGCGCCCTCGCGTGAAGGAGGGGGGCTGGCTGGTCGGGGGGTGGTCAGGGAAAAGTTCGCGGCGAACCGCGAGCCGTGCGAATGATAATGACTTGCAACAGCTTCTACCTCATTTATGTGAACTGCATCACATTTCGTTGCTGCATCGCAACACGGAGGCAGGCGAAAAGGAGCCTCAGTACACGTCGCGCCGGTAGCGGCCGGTGCGCTGCAGCTCGAGCATCGTGGCTTCGCCAGCGATCTGGCGCAGCGCCGCATCCACGCCCGCCGCCATGCCCTGCAGGCTGCCGCAGACGTAGATCGCGGCATCGCGGTGCAGCCAGGCCTGGAGTTCGTCCGCAGCCCGAAGCAGCTGATGCTGCACGTAGCGTCGCTCCGGCTGGTCGCGGGAGAAGACCATGTCCAGCCGCGCCAGCACGCCGCTGGCCTGCCAGGCGCTCAGTTCGTCGCGGCAGAGGAAGTCGTGCGCCGCCTGGCGCTCGCCGAAGACCAGCCAGTTGGGGCCGGCCCCGGTAGCGGCGCGCTCGCGCAGGTGGGCGCGCAGCCCGGCCAGGCCGGTACCGTTGCCGATGAGGATCAGCGGCCGGTGCGCGTTGTCTTCCAGCCGGAAGCTGCGGTGCCGGCGCAGACGCAGCGCCACGGTGTCGCCGAGGGTGAGCGTGGCGGTGAGCAGGCCCGAGGCGGCGCCGAGCCGCCCGTCGGGGTGGCGCTCCTGCCGGACGATCAACTGCAGTTCGCCGTCGCGCACGGTGGAGGCAATGGAATAGTCGCGCGGCCGCGTCGGATCGCTGTCCAGCCGGATCTGCGCCAGGTCGCCCGGTTCCCAGTGCGGATCGGGGCCACGCGGCGGCATGAAGCCGAGTTCGAACACCGGCCCGCCCTGGCTGCCCGGATTGAGCAGGGTGCGCGAGACCAGGCGCCACGGCGCGAAGTCGGCCGGCGTGTCATCGTCGCCGGCTTGTGTGTCGCCGGCCTCGGGCCGCAGGCGGCGGCGCCAGTCGGCCAGCGCTGCCGGTGCGAGGTTGTCGGCCTCGATGCGCTCGAACAGCGGCTGGGCGCCCGAGCCCTGCAGCCAGGCGTCGAGGCGGCGGCCGAAGCCGCAGAACTGCTCGTACTGCCGGTCGCCCAGGGCCAGCAGCGCATAGCGCAGTGCCGCCAGCGACCGGGGCGCTGCCGCCATCACCTGGTCGACGAAGACGCTGGCGCCGTCGGGCGCGTCGCCTTCGCCGTAGGTGCTGGCGATGAAGAAGGCCTGTGGCGCGGCGGCCAGCGTGGCGGCGTCCAGCGCGTTCAGGGCCAGCACGCGCACCGGCTGGCCGCCGGCGTGCAGCCAGCGGGCGGTCTGCCAGGCGAGTTCCTCGGCCTGGCCCGTCTGGCTGGCGTGCAGCACCAAGGTGGGCGCGGCCGCCGCGGCGACCGGCCCCGCCAGCGATGCCGCATCGGCCGCCGCGGCGGCGGCGCGGCGGCGCTCGCGCCACCAGATGCCGGCGCACAGCCCGGCATAGGCGGCCACGGCGGCGGCGGCGCCCAGCCAGCGAAGCAGGTCGGGGGAGTTCAAGTGGGGTTCGCCTGCGCTGCCGTCCAGGCCGCGCTTTCGCGCAGCCGCAGCGGGCCGTCCGCATCGCGTTCGGCGAAGAGCGCGGCCACGTCGTGGCGGTCGGCGAAGGCCAGGCCCTTGCCGGGCCCCAGCACGGTCAGCACGGTGGCCAGCGCGTCGGCATCCATGCAGGTGCCGTGCAGCACGGTGACGGCGGCCAGCGCGTGCGCGACCGGTTCGCCGGTGCGCGGGTCCAGCGTGTGCGACCAGCGCCGGCCGGCATATTCGCGCACGTGCCAGCGGTCGCCGGAGGTGGCCACCGCGCGGTCCGAGAGCGCGATGCGGCGCGCTGCGCCGTCACCCGGGTCGACCGCCACCTGCCAGGGCAGCCCGCCGGGGCGCCGTCCGGTGCCGCGCAGTTCGCCGCCCACCTCGAACAACAGGTCGTTCAGGTCCAGCGCGCGCAGCGCCTCGACGCCGGCGTCCACGGCGAAGCCCTTGGCGATGCCGGAGAAATCGAGCGAGAGCCCGCCGGGCTGGACGAGCCGGCCGTCGGCGTCGAAGCGCAGGCGGCGCCAGCCGCTGCGCGCGCGCGCAGCAGCGAGGGCCTCGGCGGATGGTGGCGCCGTCGTGCCCGCGGCCTCGGGGCCGAAGCCCCACAGCCCCACCAGCGCGCCCACGCCCGGGTCCAGCGCGCCGTCGCTTTCGGCGGCCCAGTGCAGCGCGCGGCGCAGCACCCGGGCGAAGGCGTCCGGCATCGCATGGGCCGTATCGGCCGGTGCGCGGTTGAAGCGGCTGATGAAGGAGCCGGGCTCCCAGTGGCTCATCTGCGCGACCACCTCGTCCAGCGCGCCCTGCACGGCGGACTCGATCGCCGCCAGCGGCAGCATGCGCGGGTTGGTCACCCGCAGCGACCAGGTCGTGCCCATGGTCGCGCCGGCCAGCCGCTGCAGGTGCGGCGGGTCGGCTGCGCGCGGCAGCGCAGGCGCGGCGTAGCCCGGCAGGCGGGCGCTGAAGTCCGGGCGGGCAGACAAGATCGGGCGGTGGCGGGCAGCGCCGCTTACGGTGCCACCTCGAGCGTCGCGGCGTAGCTCACGCGGCGCTCCTTGGCCTGCGGCACGGTGGTCTTGTCGTCGCGCACGCTGGCGTCCAGCCAGTACATGCCGGCGCTCGGCCAGGTCACGCTGAACTGGCCGTTGGCGTCGGTCTTGACCTTCAGTTCGTCCAGCTTGTCGCGGTAGACGGTGTTGCCAGCGGTGACGGTCACCTCCACGTCCTTGGCGGGCTGGCCGTCGAGCAGCAGGGTGAAGGTGGACTTCTCGCCCTTGACGTTGTCGGTCGGGCTGGCCGTCGAGATCATCTCCAGGCCCTGGCCGACCGGCTTGACGGGCGAGGGCTTGCCCACCGTCACGAAGGTTTCGACGCGGCCGGCGGACTGGCTCACGCGCAGCTCCTGCGCATCGGCCGGAATCTCCTTGGCGATCGTTTCCGGCGTGCCGCGGGCGCGCTTGTTCTGGCCGGTGGCCTTGTCCTTCCAGCTGGCGAACACGCCGCTGTTGACCAGCGCGATGCGGTAGGTGCCGGGCTGGGTCAGGTTCACGTCGAACACGCTGCGGTGCTTGAGCCTGGCCTGGTTCTCGGCCTTCACGACGGCGCCGTCGGGGCCGGTGACCTGCAGGTTGTCCAGGTTGGCCGGGAAGTGGTTGGCGACGAACAGGTCGTTGGAGACGGCGCCGTCCACCGTCACCCAGTCGGGCTTGGACAGCACGGTGGTCGAGGGCAGCAGCCACTGGTTGTGGGCCTGGGCGGCGAGGGCGGCGGTCAGGGTCAGCGCGGCGGCGGCGGTGCGCAGGATGGTCTTGTGCATGATGGGACTCCTCGTCGGGTGAAAGGGGGTGTTCAGGGCTTGAGTTCGAGCTGGATCTCGCCCAGCTCGTCCTTGCCCTTGGCGCCGAGCTGTTCGGCCTTGGCGGGCGGCCACTGGAAGGGCACGCTGACCACCTCGCGGCCGCCGACCTCGCGCGAGGCCTCGACCACCAGCTTGTAGCTGCCGGGCGCCAGCTGGCCCAGCGGCTTGGCGCCTTCGGTGAAGTTCAGCTGATGCTTGCCGGCGGGCTTGGTGGCGCCCGTCACGCCGTCGATCGGCACGCTCAGTTCGCGGCCGGTGCGGCGCCACCACTGGCGCAGGTCCTTCAGCCACTTGGTGCCTTCGCCCTCGGGGTTGTTGGTCTTGGTGCGGATGTCGTACCAGACGGCCAGCGTGGCGGCGACCGTGTTGTCCGGCTTCTCGATCCAGGCCGCCACGTAGGGGCGGTGGTATTCCGAGACGTTCAGGCGCGGGATCTCGATGTTCACGCCCAGGCCGGCGGCCACGGCCGGGCCGGCGAACAGCGCCGACAGCGCGATGGGAGCGAGAGGGTAGCGAAGGTGCACGGCAGTCCTTTGTGGAAGCGGGAAAACGGAGATCAGTGAATGAGCAGCAGCGCCAGCAGCAGCGGCGCCAGCAGGCCCAGGCCGACCATCGGCCAGGTGAAGGGGCGCTTGGCGGCGTGCATCTTGAGGATCAGCAGCCCGGTGACCGAGAAGACCAGCGCGGCGGCGGCGAAGATGTCGATGAACCAGCTCCACGCCACGCCCGTGTGGCGGCCCTTGTGCAGGTCGTTGAAGTAGGAGATCCAGCCGCGGTCCGTCAGCTCGTACTCGGCCTCGCCATCGGGCAGCGCGATGCGCAGCCAGGCATCGCCGCCGGGGCGCGGCAGGGAGACGTAGACCTCGTCGTCGGACCATTCGGCCTCGCGGCCCGCGGTGTCCACCTGCCACTGGGCCTGCACCCACAGGCTCACTTCCGGCGGCAGGGGGGCGCGGCCCTGGCGCTGCTGGCGCACCGCCGGCAGGGCGTTCTCCAGGCGCTCGCGCAGGGGCGGCGGCAGCGTGCCGTCGAGGCGGGTGACAGTGGGCCGGGCCTCGATCTGGCCGGCGTGGTTGAGCGTGATGCCCGTGATGCTGAACAGCAGCATGCCCACCAGGCACAGCGCCGAACTGACCCAGTGCCACTCGTGCAGGGTCTTGAGCCAGTAGGCGCGTCGGGAGGAGGAGGGAAGGGCGGAGGCGGCGGGCTGCATGGGCGCGCCGGATTCTAGCCACTCAAATGAGAACGGATTGCATTTGGGGCGCCTTGGGCCCTTGGCACGGAGGCGCGGACACGCTTGCCATCCCTGCATCGAATGCTATGGATTCGATAGCTGCAAAGTTCCGGTAAAGATATCAAGAAAAAAGGCCCCGAAGGGCCTGAGCTGGTCTGCCGGGCGAGATCAGTCCGCCTCGCCCATCTGCGACTGCAGGTAGTTGGGCAGCCCCACCTTGTCCACCAGATCGATCTGCGTTTCCAGGAAGTCGATGTGCTCCTCGGTGTCTTCCAGGATCTCCTGCAGCAGGTCGCGCGAGACATAGTCGCGCACGGATTCGCAATAGGCGATGCCGGCCTTGAGGGTGGTCTGGGCGTCCTGCTCGGAGCGCAGGTCGCAGGCCAGGATCTCGGGCACGTCCTCGCCCACCTGGAGCTTGGCCAGGTCCTGCAGGTTGGGCAGGCCGTCGAGCATGAAGATGCGGTCCATCAGCTTGTCGGCGTGCTTCATCTCGCCGATGGATTCCTCGTATTCCTTCTTCGCCAGCTTGTCCAGGCCCCAGTGCTTGAGCATGCGGTAGTGCAGGAAATACTGGTTGATGGCCGTCAGTTCGTTCTTGAGCTGCGCCTGCAGATGGTCGATGACCTGGGGGTCGCCCTTCATGTTGTTGTCCTTCATCAAAAACAGTTGCGGGCGCCATTGTCCCGACCGTGCCGGGGGCCGTACAAGTCAAGTCCCTGCGCGGGCGGTCTGCATGCGTTTGATGCTGAGACACGTTCGCACAACGCGGCAATCGTCATAGGCGGCAGGGTCATGATTAATAGTTGATTTCTATTGAATCGTCGATTTCAATGCATATAATCATGTCTCACCCGATTGTTCAACCTCCTCCACAGAAGGAAAGCACATGTCCGTCATCAACACCGAAATCAAACCCTTCAAGGCCACCGCGTACAAGGATGGCAAGTTCATCGACGTGTCCGATGCCGACGTCAAGGGCAAGTGGGCCGTCTTCTTCTTCTACCCGGCCGACTTCACCTTCGTGTGCCCGACCGAACTGGGCGACGTGGCCGACCACTACGCCGAGTTCCAGAAGCTGGGCGTGGAGATCTACTCGGTCTCGACCGACACCCACTTCACCCACAAGGCCTGGCACGACTCGTCCGAGACCATCGGCAAGATCAAGTACACGATGCTGGGCGACCCGACCCTGGCGATCAGCCGCAACTTCGAAGTCCTGCGCGAAGACCAGGGCCTGGCCAACCGCGGCACCTTCATCGTCGACCCGCAGGGCGTGATCCAGGCGCTGGAAATCACCGCCGAAGGCATCGGCCGCGACGCCAAGGACCTGCTGCGCAAGGTCAAGGCGGCGCAGTACGTCGCCTCGCACCCGGGTGAAGTCTGCCCCGCCAAGTGGGAAGAGGGCGCCGCGACGCTCAAGCCCTCGTTCGACCTGGTCGGCAAGATCTGATCGCCTTCCCATGACCGGCCCCCGGCTGGCTTTCGGGCACCGTATCGACGCCTTCCCGCCCTGGCGGACGGCGTCCGCCTGAACGCGCCAGCCCGGCGGCCTCGCTTCGAGCGCCGCCCCGAGTCGAGCCCGGGGGCACCGTACCCCGGGCTCTTGTTTTTTGAATGCCAGAGAAAGAGAGATCGCCATGCTCGACGCCGCCACCAAGGCCCAACTTGCCAGTTACCTCGAACGCATCTCGCAGCCCATCGAGATCGTCGCCTCGCTCGACGACACGCAGGCCTCGCAGGAGACCCGCGCGCTGCTCAAGGACATCGCCGAGTCGTCGAAGCTGGTGACCGTGGTGGAAGACAGCTCCGCCGGCACGCCGCACCGCACGCCCTCGTTCTCCATCAACCGCCCGGGCGAGAGCAGCGGCCCGCGCTTCGCCGGCCTGCCGATGGGCCACGAGTTCACCTCGCTGGTGCTGGCCCTGCTGCAGGTGGGCGGCTACCCGCCGAAGGTGGAGCAGGCGATCCTCGACCAGATCAAGGCCCTGGACGGCGACTTCGAGTTCGAGGTGTACGTCTCGCTGACCTGCCACAACTGCCCTGACGTGGTGCAGGCGCTGAACCTGATGGCGGTGCAGAACCCGCGCATCAAGACCACCATGATCGAGGGCGGCACCTTCCAGGACGAGATCAAGGAACGCCAGATCATGGGCGTGCCCACCGTCTTCCTCAACGGCACACAGTTCGGCTCCGGCCGCATGAGCCTGGAGGAGATCCTGGCCAAGATCGACACCAGCGGAGTGGAGCGCGAGGCCAAGAAGATCTCCGCCAAGGCGCCGTTCGACATGCTGATCGTCGGCGGCGGTCCGGCCGGCGCGGCCGCGGCCGTGTACGCCGCGCGCAAGGGCATCCGCACCGGTGTCGCCTCCGAGCGCTTCGGCGGCCAGGTGCTGGACACGCTGGGCATCGAGAACTTCATCTCGGTCAAGGAGACCGAGGGACCGAAGTTCGCCCTGGCGCTGGAAGAGCATGTGCGCCACTACGACGTGGACATCATGAACCTGCAGCGCGCCAAGGCGCTGGTGCCCGGCGATGGATTCATCGAGCTGCAGACCGAGAGCGGCGCGACGCTGAAGGCGAAGACCGTGGTGCTGGCCACCGGCGCGCGCTGGCGCAACATCAACGTGCCGGGCGAGCAGGAGTTCAAGAACAAGGGCGTGGCCTACTGCCCGCACTGCGACGGCCCGCTGTTCAAGGGCAAACGCGTGGCGGTCATCGGCGGCGGCAACTCCGGCGTCGAGGCCGCCATCGACCTGGCCGGCATCGTCGGCCACGTGACGCTGATCGAGTTCGACGCCAAGCTGCGCGCCGACGAGGTGCTGCAGCGCAAGCTGCGCAGCCTGCCGAACGTGACGGTGATCACCCACGCGCAGACCACCGAGATCACCGGCACCGACAAGGTGAACGGCCTGAACTACAAGGACCGCGGCACCGGCGAGGTGCATCGTGTCGAACTGGAGGGCGTGTTCATCCAGATCGGCCTGGTGCCCAACACCGAATGGCTCAAGGGCACGCTGGAGCTGTCGCGCCACGGCGAGATCGTGGTCGACGACCGGGGCCAGACCTCGGTGCCGGGCGTGTTCGCGGCCGGCGACTGCACCACAGTGCCGTTCAAGCAGATCATCATTGCCGCCGGCGATGGGGCCAAGGCGGCGCTGGGCGCCTTCGACCACCTGATCCGCACCTCGGCGCCGGCGGTCGAGCAGGACGTCGCCGTCGCGGCCTGAGCCGCCGCGGCCGGGCTGCCGGGCTCCGGCTCAGTAGCTCAGCCGCTCCGGCCGGATCTCCTGGAGGATCGTCGTCGCGATCTCCTCGATCGACTTGGTGGTGGTCGACAGCCAGCGGATGCCGGCCCGGCGCATCATCGCCTCGGCCTCGTTAACCTCGTAGCGGCAGTTCTCCAGGCTGGCATAGCGCGAGTTCGGTCGGCGCTCGTTGCGGATCTCGGCCAGCCGCTCGGGCTGGATGGTCAGCCCGAAGATCTTCTTGCGGAAGGGCACCAGCGCCGGCGGCAGCTGGCGTCGGTCGAAGTCCTCGGGGATCAGCGGGTAGTTGGCCGCCTTCAGGCCGTGCTGCATCGCCAGGTACAGCGAGGTGGGCGTCTTGCCGCTGCGGCTGACGCCCACCAGGATGACGTCCGCCGACTCCAGGTCGCGGTTGCTCTGGCCGTCGTCGTGCTGCAGGCTGAAGTCGATCGCGGCAATGCGGTCGTTGTATTCCTTGCTCTTGCTGATGTCGGAGAAGCGGCCGATGCGATGGTTGGACTTCATCGCCAGTTCGATCTCCAGCGGGCGCACGAAGGTGCCGAACATGTCCAGCAGCATGCCCTTGCAGCCGGTCTCGATCACTTCCAGCACCTCCATGTCCGCCAGGGTGGTGAAGACGATCGGCCGCATCCCCTCCACCTCGCCGGTGTGGTTGATCTGGCGCACCGCCTGGTGGGCCTTGTCCACGGTGTCGGTGAAGGGCAGCCGCACGTGGCGCGGCTTGATCTCGAACTGGGCGAGCACGGCGTTGCCGAAGGTCTCGGCGGTGATGCCGGTGCCGTCGGAGACGTAGAAAACGGTGCGGGTACGGGGCGTCACGATGGGGTTCCTGTCCTGCAGCGGCCCAGCAAGAGCCACGCCTACAATCCGCCCCATTATCGGGACCGAGTCTCCCGCCCCCACGCCACTCCCATGCAGCCCGGCCGCGCACCCAGAGCCAGAAGAACGATCGTGCCCCGTGCCCGCCTGCATGCCGCTGCGCCGCTTTCAACTTCCGGAGCCTTCCCATGTCTCAACTCTTCGACGCGACCGCCCTGGTCGTACCGTTTGAAAACCTGAGGATGACCGACGTCGAGGCGGTCGGCGGCAAGAACGCCAGCCTCGGCGAAATGATCTCGCAACTGCCGCAGGGCGTGCGCGTGCCCACCGGCTTCGCCACCACGGCGCATGCCTTCCGCCAGTTCCTGGCGCACGAGGGCCTGTCGGACAAGATCAGCCAGCGCCTGGCCACGCTCGACATCGAGGACGTGCGCGCCCTGGCCACCGCCGGCGCCGAGATCCGCGGCTGGATCGAGGCCCAGCCTTTCCCCGCCGATCTGGAAAAAGCGGTGCGCGAGGCCTTCGCCACGCTCTGCGCCGGCAACGACCAGGCCAGCTTCGCGGTGCGTTCTTCCGCCACGGCCGAAGACCTGCCTGACGCTTCCTTCGCCGGCCAGCAGGAGACCTTCCTGAACGTCGTCGGCATCGAGGACGTGCTGCACAAGATGAAGGAGGTCTTCGCCAGCCTCTACAACGACCGCGCCATCAGCTACCGCGTGCACAAGGGCTTCGCGCATGACGTGGTGGCTTTGTCGGCCGGCGTGCAGCGCATGGTGCGCTCCGACCTGGGGGCCGCCGGCGTGATGTTCACCATCGACACCGAATCCGGCTTCGACCAGGTCGTCTTCATCACCAGCAGCTACGGCCTGGGCGAGACGGTGGTGCAGGGCGCGGTGAATCCCGACGAGTTCTACGTCCACAAGCCGATGCTCGAAGCGGGCAAGAAGGCCGTGATCCGCCGCAACCTCGGCTCCAAGCTGATCCAGATGGAGTTCGCCACGCCGGAGGAGAAGAAGGCCAGCGGCAAGCTGGTCAAGACCACCGACGTCAAGGCCGAGCTGCGCAACCGCTACTCGCTGGCCGACGACGAGGTCGAGCAACTGGCGAAGTACGCCCTGGTCATCGAGAAGCACTACGGCCGCCCGATGGACATCGAGTGGGGCAAGGACGGCACCGACGGCCAGCTCTACATCCTGCAGGCGCGCCCCGAGACGGTGAAGAGCCAGCAGGCCGGCAAGGCCGAGCAGCGCTTCAAGCTGCTCAGCAAGGGCACGGTGCTGGCCGAGGGCCGCGCCATCGGCCAGAAGATCGGCACCGGCCCGGTGCGCCTGGTCAGCAGCATCGCCGAGATGGACAAGGTGCAGGCCGGCGACATCCTCGTCACCGACATGACCGACCCCAACTGGGAGCCGGTGATGAAGCGTGCCAGCGCCATCGTCACCAACCGCGGCGGGCGCACCTGCCACGCGGCCATCATCGCGCGCGAGCTGGGCATCCCGGCCGTGGTCGGCTGCGGCGACGCCACCGACCGCCTGAAGGACGGCACCCTGGTCACCGTGAGTTGCGCCGAGGGCGACACCGGCCACATCTACGACGGCCTGCTGGAAACCGAAGTCACCGAGGTCCAGCGCGGCGAGATGCCCGCCGTCAAGACCAAGATCATGATGAACGTGGGCAACCCGCAGCTCGCCTTCGACTTTGCCCAACTGCCCAACGCAGGCGTGGGCCTGGCGCGGCTGGAGTTCATCATCAACAACAACATCGGCGTGCACCCCAAGGCCATCCTCGACTACCCGCAGGTCGACGGCGACCTGAAGAAGGCGGTGGAGTCGGTGGCGCGCGGCCATGCCTCGCCCCGGGCCTTCTATGTGGACAAGGTCGCCGAGGGTGTGGCCACCATCGCGGCCGCCTTCTGGCCCAAGCCGGTGATCGTGCGACTGTCGGACTTCAAGTCCAACGAGTACCGCAAGCTGATCGGCGGCAGCCGCTACGAGCCGGAGGAAGAGAATCCGATGCTGGGCTTCCGCGGTGCGGCGCGCTACATCAGCCAGGAGTTCGGCGAGGCCTTCGCGATGGAGTGCGAGGCGCTCAAGCGCGTGCGCGAGGACATGGGCCTGACCAACGTGCAGATCATGGTGCCCTTCGTGCGCACCCTGAAGCAGGCCGAGCGCGTGACCGAACTGCTGGCCGGCCACGGCCTGAAGCGCGGCGAGAACGAGCTCAAGCTCATCATGATGTGCGAGGTGCCCAGCAACGCCGTACTGGCGGACCGCTTCCTGGAATACTTCGACGGCTTCTCGATCGGCTCGAACGACCTGACGCAGCTCACCCTGGGCCTGGACCGCGACTCCGGCCTCGAACTGCTGGCGGCGGACTTCGACGAGCGTGACCCTGCCGTGCAGGCCCTGCTGGAGCGGGTCATCCAGGCCTGCAAGGGCAAGGGCAAGTACGTCGGCATCTGCGGCCAGGGCCCCAGCGACCACCCCGACTTCGCCCAGTGGCTGGCGGGGCAGGGCATCGAGTCGATCTCGCTCAACCCCGACAGCGTGATCGACACCTGGCAGCGCCTGGCGCAGTCCTGACAGGCCGGCAGGCCGGCCCGCGCAGCGCGGGCCGCGCCGGATGTTGCACTGCGGCGACGTGTCGTGCGCACAAAGGCGCGGAAAGCCGCCCGGGAAATCCCTGTCAGCCTCGTGTAATTGAAAAAAATTGTGAGTTTGGTGCCAAACTCCTGCGGAACGCGTCGGCGTGAGCGCCAACTGGCGTTCCGCGCGGCGGTGCAGGACGGAGACCGCCATGATTCTTGTCAAGACCGAAATGGGCCAGCAGGTCATGAGGGACCGTTCGGTCCGGCTGACACCGCGCCAACGCTCCGCCTTCATCCTGTTCGACGGCCGTCGATCGGTGGCGCAGGTGCTGGACGCCGGCATGGGCGTGACCCAGGAAGACGTGGACCAGCTCGTCGACCTGGGACTGCTGGGCCGGCCCGCGCCGGGGGAGGAGGCGCCATCGGCCTCGCCTGCAGCGGCTGCCGCGGCGGTGCCTGCGGCCAGCGGACGCGAGCGCTACCAGACGGCCTATCCGATCGCCACCCAGCTCACGGCCAGCCTCGGGCTGCGCGGCTTCCGGCTCAATCTCGCCGTGGAGGCTGCAACCACCTACGAGGAACTGGCCGCCCTCCTGCCGAAGATCCGCGCGGCGGTGGGGCCGGACAAGGCGCAGGCCCTGGAGCGGGCCCTGCTGGGGTGATGATCCTGGCGCTGGCGCGCACGCTATAATCGTGGGCTTTTCCTTGCCACACCGCCTGGACGCGGCGGGTGGCTTCACGAACCCACAAGGAGTGCCATGCGTCACTACGAGATCATTTTGCTGATCCACCCGGATCAGAGCGAACAGGTTCCGGCCATGCTGGAGCGCTACAAAGGCATGATCGCCGCCGGCAACGGCAAGGTGCATCGTGTCGAAGACTGGGGCCGCCGCCAGCTGGCCTACCAGATCAACAAGCTGAACAAGGCGCACTACCTGTGCATCAACATCGAGGCCGACCAGGCCGTGATGGGCGAACTGGAACACGCCTTCAAGTTCAACGACGCCGTGCTGCGCCACCTGACGGTGCAGAAGAAGAAGGCCGACACCGGCCCGTCGTCGATGATGAAGACGGTCGAGCGCGAAGAGGCTCGCAAGGCCCAGCAGGCCGAGTACGCCGCCAACAACAGCTGATGTGGCGCGATCGGGTGCGGCCAACCAGCTCGTGCTGACGGCCTGCATCACCGAACTCGCCGCCTTGCGTTTCACCCCCGCCGGCCTGCCCGCCGTCGACCTGCGACTCGAGCACGAGTCGACGCTCGAAGAAGCAGGGCAGACCCGCCAGGTGAAGGCGGCCCTGAAGGCGGTGGCCTTCGGTTCGGTGGCCGAGCGGCTCGCACGGCAGGCACTGGGCAGCCAATGGCTCCTCAGGGGTTTCCTGGCCACGCCGCGCAACGCGAAGCACCCGGTCTTCCACATCACCGAGTTCCAGCAAGATTAATTTTCGAAAAGAGGTCCCGAAATGGCCACGTTCAAGAAATTCAACAAGGACAAGCGTCCCAAGCGCAACAGCCAGTCGCTGCTGTTCAAGCGCAAGCGCTTCTGCCGCTTCACCGTCGCCGGCGTCGAGGAGATCGACTACAAGGACATCGACACCCTGCGCGACTTCATCAGCGAGAACGGCAAGATCATCCCGGCGCGCCTGACCGGCACCCGCGCGATCTACCAGCGGCAGCTCAACACGGCCATCAAGCGCGCGCGCTTCCTGGCGCTGGTGCCCTACACCGATCAGCACCGCATCTGAGGAGAGGCCTGAACCATGCAAGTCATTCTTCTGGACAAGGTCGTCAACCTCGGCGCCCTGGGTGAGATCGTCAAGGTCAAGGACGGCTACGCCCGCAACTTCCTGATCCCCAGCGGCCGCGCCCGCCGCGCCACCGAAGCCGCCAAGGCGGAATTCGAGGCCCGCCGCGCCGAGCTGGAAAAGGCCGCTGCCGAAAAGCTGGCCGCCGCGCAGGCGCAGGGCGAGAAGCTGGCCGGCACCACGGTCAAGCTGACGCAGAAGGCCGGCGTCGACGGCCGCCTGTTCGGCTCCGTCACCAACCACGACATCGCCGACGAGCTGAAGAAGCTGGGCTACGACGTGGCCAAGTCGCAGGTGCGCCTGCCCAACGGCCCGATCAAGACCGTGAGCGACACCACCGTCAGCGTGCAACTGCACACCGACGTGGTGGTCGACATCACCGTCACGGTGTACGGCGAGACGGCGTAACAAGCCAGGCTCGTCCCCACCCGGAAAGGGCCGCCTTTGGGCGGCCCTTTTCTCTTGCGGCGCCAGTGGCAGGCCGGCAACGGTGCACAGTCTTCAGCGAGGCTTGCACCGGCTGTCCCCAGCGTTGTCCACAGGCCGCGTCGCCTCGCGCTTCTTTTTTGTAAGCAAGCGGCCTCGAAAGCGGCTGCGCGGGTGGACTGGCGGTGCCGGTCTGCCGACAATTTTTGGCTTGCCTTCCTGCGCCTCATGTCCGCTGTCTTCTCCTTCCCCGACGACCCCCGCCCCGACGACCGCCAGGTCGCGCAACTGCGCGTTCCGCCGCACTCCATCGAGGCCGAGTCCAGCGTGCTCGGCGGCCTGCTGCTGGACAACGGCGCCTGGGACCGCTGCGGCGACCTGCTGGTCGACGCCGACTTCTACCGCCACGAGCACAAGCTGATCTTCGCGGCCATCGGCCAGCTCATCAACGCCAACAAGCCGGCCGACGTCATCACCGTCCACGAGCAGTTGCAGAGCCTGGGCAAGTCGGAGGAGGTGGGCGGGCTGGTCTACCTGAACGCGCTGGCGCAGTACGTACCGAGCGCCAGCAACATCCGCCGCTACGCGGAGATCGTGCGCGAGCGCTCCATCCTGCGCAAGTTGATTTCCGCCTCGGACGAGATCGCTACCAACGCCTTCAACACGCAGGGCAAGGCGGTCGACAAGCTGCTGGACGAGGCCGAGCAGAAGATCTTCAACATCGGCGAGGAAGGCTCGCGGATGAAGCAGGGCTTCCAGAGCATGGAGTCCCTGGTGGTCGAGCTGCTCGATCGCGTGACCGAGATGGCCGACAACCCCAACGACATCACGGGGGTGCGCACCGGCTTCTACGAATTCGACAAGATGACCTCGGGCCTGCAGCCGGGCGACATGATCGTGCTGGCGGCGCGTCCCTCGATGGGCAAGACCTCGCTGGCCATCAACATCGCGGAGCACGTGGCGATCGAGGAGGGGCTGCCGGTGGCGGTGTTCTCGATGGAAATGGGCGCCGCGCAACTGGCGGTGCGTATCGTCGGCTCCATCGGCCGCATCGACCAGGGCCACCTGCGCACCGGCAAGCTGACGGACGAGGAGTGGCCGCGGCTGACCGAGGCCATCGAGAAGCTGCGCAACGTCTCGCTGCACATCGACGAGACGCCGGGGCTGACCACGAGCGAGCTGCGCGCCAATGCGCGGCGCCTGGCGCGGCAGTACGGGCGCCTCGGCCTGATCGTGGTCGACTACCTGCAGCTGATGAGTGTGTCCAGCAGCATGAGCGACGAGAACCGCGCCACGGCGGTGGGCGAAATCTCGCGCGGCCTGAAGATGCTGGCCAAGGAGCTGAAGTGCCCGGTGATCGCGCTGTCGCAGCTCTCGCGCGGCGTGGAGAGCCGCACCGACAAGCGCCCGATGATGAGCGACCTGCGCGAGTCCGGCGCCATCGAGCAGGACGCGGACCTGATCATGTTCATCTACCGCGACGACTACTACAACAAGGAGTCGAAGGAGCCGGGCGTGGCCGAGGTCATCATCAGCAAGCACCGCAATGGCCCGACGGGCACGGTGAAGCTGGCCTTCCTCAAGCCGCTGACCAAGTTCGAGAACCTGGCGCTGGGCACGGGCGACGACTTCTGATCGGGTGATGCCGCCGCGGCGGGCTATGGCTTCGCCGGCGGCACGCAGGCGGTGTTCTGTCCTGCCGGCTTGCGCATGAGCCGCAGCAGGTCAGCCAGCGTCTTGCCCGGCTCGTCGCGGAAGCGCTCGTCCAGCACCTGCACGGCGTCGATGCGGTCCACGCGAAAGCCGCGGAAATCGCCGCGCAGTTCGCACCAGGCCGACAGCGTCCAGACCTTGCCCCAGTAGAAGCAGCCCAGCGGGCGCACCGTGCGGCGGCTGGCGGCGTCGTTGACGTCGCGGTAGTCCAGCCGCAGCTTCTGCCGCGCCTGCACGGCTTCGCGCAGCGCCTGCAGGTGCGCGCGCGTGGCATCGTTCATCGCGATGGCCGGCGCGTACAGCGCCAGCGCCTCGGCCGAGACGCGCGCAGCGGGAGGCAGCACCGACAGGATCTTGCCCAGCGCGTTCTCGATGTCGCCCGCCATGGCGGCATCGACCCAGCTCTGGGCGAGCCGTGCCGCCGCCACCAGCGCCCGCGCTTCGTCTTGCGTGAACATCAGCGGCGGCAGCTCGAAGCCCGCGCCCAGGCGATAGCCGATGCCGGCCTCGCCTTCGATCGGCACGCCCTGGTGCTGCAGGTCGGCCACGTCGCGGTAGACCGTGCGCTCCGACACCTCCAGCCGCCGCGCCAGGAAGGCGGCGGTGGTGAGCCGCCGCCCGCGGATGAGCTGGACGATCTGGAACAGGCGGTCGGCACGGCGCATGGCGGGAGGGACAGGTCACTCGACGCCGATGTGGATCGTGAGGTCCGTGGGGCTGGTGTAGGCCTCGAAATCGCTGCGGTAGCTACGCCTGATCTCGGGGTGCGCCTCGAAGTAGCGCCAGATGCGCTGCCAGGCGTCCAGCACCGCCTGCGGCATCTCGCCGTGGGCCTCGAACACCAGGTAGTCGCCGGCCGCGACCTGCACCGTGCCGCCTTGCGACACGGCCACGCCGGCGATGACGTCGAAGGCCCCATCGGCGTCGGACTCGTAGTTCGCGTACACGCCGAAGTTGCGGTCGTCGGCGGTGCGGTGCGGCGTGCGAGCGTACACCTCCTCGGCGAAGAAGCGCTGCCAGAGGCCGCCGATGCGCATGGTGGCCGGGGCGTTTTCCTCGGCGTTGGTGGTGCGCACGCGCAGGCCCGCGACCGAGAAGGCCTCCTGCTGCTGACGTGTCGGTTCCATGATGTGCAGTCTCCCGGGTGATGTCACGGGCCGGATCGGCCAGGTCGGCCCGCAAGGCACCTCGCAGGCCTGCGCATAGCGTACATCTCGCTGCCGGGATGCGAGGCGGCCGCCGATGCCGGCGCGGGCCCGGCCGCGGCGCGGTCGCGTCCGCGCTGCGGGCGTCCGGCGCCGGCGGCCGCATGCGGGTCGTCACGGGCCTGCAGGAACAGGCGCAAGGGGAAGCGGATCGGCATGGCCTCAATCGGCGGCATGCAGGCCGACGAGGTTGCCGTCCGGGTCCTCGACATGGGCGAAATAGCCGATGCCGGGGGCGATCAGCGTGCGCGGCGTCACCACGCGGCCGCCGGCCGCCTGTGCGCGCGCGAGGGCGGCGTCGACGCTGGGTGCGCAATCCAGGTAGACCAGCGTGCCGCCGGCCGCGGGGCGGGGCTGGCCGGGCCGCAGCACCAGGCAGCCGCCGGCGCCGGGCTTCTCGTGGGCGAACACGGCCATGGTGTCGCCGCCCAGGTCCTCGGTGCCGAGCATCGCGCGGTCGAGCATCGCTTCGTAGAAGCGCTGCGAGCGCGCGAGGTCGGCGACAGGGATTTCGAACCAGGTGTTGGCGCTGTGCATGAAAGGCTCCTTGAACGTGTTGAGGAGCTTCGATGCTGCGCCGGGCCTCCTGACAGCGTCTTGTCAGGAGGCTGGCACCGGCAGGGTGGCTGCCCTACAGCACGTCGCTGGCGAAGTCCGCCAGCCGCGAGCGCTCGCCGCGCGCCAGCGTGATGTGGCCGCTGTGCGGCCAGCCCTTGAAGCGATCCACCGCGAAGGTCAGGCCCGAGGAGCCTTCGGTGAGGTAGGGCGTGTCGATCTGCGCCAGGTTGCCCATGCAGATGATCTTGGTGCCCGGGCCCGCGCGCGTGACCAGCGTCTTCATCTGCTTGGGCGTGAGGTTCTGTGCCTCGTCGATGATCACGTACTTGTTCAGGAAAGTGCGCCCGCGCATGAAGTTCATGCTCTTGATCTTGATCTTCGAGCGGATGAGTTCGTTGGTCGCGGCGCGGCCCCATTCGCCTGCGCCCGAGTTGTCGCCCTTGGCGAGGAACTCCAGGTTGTCGTCCAGCGCGCCCATCCACGGGCCCATCTTCTCCTCCTCGGTGCCGGGCAGGAAGCCGATGTCCTCGCCCACGCTCACCGTGGCGCGGGTCATGATGATCTCGGTGTAGCGGCGGTCGTCCAGCACCTGCGTCAGGCCCGAGGCCAGCGCCATCAGTGTCTTGCCGGTGCCGGCCGTGCCGGCCAGCGTCACGAAGTCGACCTCCGGGTCCATGAGCAGGTTCATGGCGAAGTTCTGCTCGCGGTTGCGGGTGGTCACGCCCCACACGGCGTTCTTGCCGGAGGCGTAGTCCTTCAGCGTGCGCAGCACCGCCGTCTTGTCGCGGATCTCGGTCACGCGAGCGTACATGCTCGGCTCGCCCGGCGCTTCGAAGTAGACGAACTGGTTGATGTAGAGGCTGGGCACCAGCGGCCCGGTGATGCGGTAGAAGGTGCTGCTGCCGGACTGCCAGCTCTCCACCGTCTTGCTCTGGCGCGTCCAGAAGTCCGCCGGCAGCGCCAGCGAACCCGAGTACAGCAGGTCGCCGTCCTCCAGCGCCTTGTCGTTCTGGTAGTCGTCGGCGGCCAGGCCCAGGGCGCGTGCCTTCACGCGCATGTTGATGTCCTTGGACACCAGCACCACCTCGCGCCGCTCGGCGCCGCTGCGCTCCTTTTCGTAGCGCGTGCGCAGCGCCTGCACCACGCCCAGGATCTGGTTGTCGGCCTTGCCCTGGGGCAGGCTCATGGGCAACTGGTACTGCAGCGGCTCGGTCTGGAAGAGCAGCCTGCCGCCGGCCTCCTTGTGGCCGGTGGAGTCGAGCTTGAGCCCCTTGCCGATGTCCGCGCCCTGCGCGCCGGCCAGCGCGTCCAGCGTGCGGCTGGCCTGGCGGCCGTTGCGGGCCACCTCGGTCGTGCCCTTCTTGTGGCCGTCCAGTTCCTCCAGCACGATCATCGGCAGGTAGATGTCGTGCTCCTCGAAGCGGAAGAGGCAGGTCGGGTCGTGCAGCAGTACGTTGGTGTCGAGCACGAAGAGCCGGGCCGGGCCATTGGCCTTGGCGCGGCGCGTGCGGGACGACGGCGCCTGCCCGGGCGTGGCGGCAGGCTGCGCGGGAACTGCCGGCTGGGGCTCGGTGGCCGGGCTGCGGGCTACCGCGGGACTGGCCGCGCCGCCGCCCTCGCGCCGGTCATCGAACAGCGCCAGCGGCTGATGGCTCCGGGCCGGGGTGTCCTCCGCGTGGCGCTCGGCCGCGTTTCGTCGGCTGCCCTTGGCGGCGGAACGCGCCGGCGCATCCATGGCGTCGGGCGAGAGCAGGGCGGCACGGCGGGTGGGGGCGGGAGGCAGGGGCATGGAGGACGGAACTCGTGGATTCAGGATGCACCGCAAGGGTGCGCAGTCCGAAAAACAAAAAAGCCGCCTGGAGACCAGAGCGGCTTCTTCGGGAGGATGCTGTCGCGGAAGTCAACGGCATGCGGCCCATTATGCACAGGCCGCGTGACCTGTCTGCCCTGCCGTTGCCCGCCGCCAACGACGACGTCAGGCGGCCTTCTTCAGCGCCTTCACTTCCTTGAGGACCTCGTCGACGTGGCCCGGTACCTTCAGGCCGCGCCACTCGGCCTTGAGGATGCCGTCGGGGCCGATCAGGAAGGTGCTGCGCTCGATGCCCTTGACCTTCTTGCCGTACATGATCTTGTTCTTGACCACGCCGAACATGTGGCACATCTTCTCTTCGGTGTCGGCGATCAGTTCGAAGGGCAGTTCCAGCTTGGCCTTGAATTCGTCGTGCGACTTCATGTTGTCGCGCGAGACGCCGAACACCGCGGCGCCGGCCTTGACGAAGTCCTTGTAGTGGTCGCGGAACTGCATCGCCTCGGTGGTGCAGCCGGGGGTGTTGTCCTTGGGGTAGAAGTACAGGACCACGATCTGGCCGAGATGGGAGGTGTTCGAGACCTTGACGCCGCCGGTCGCGCTGGCTTCGAATTCGGGAATGGGTTTGTTGACTACGATCGCCATGAAACTTGTTTTCTCCGCGTGAGTTCCCGAGATAGAACGCGAAACTACCCATCGCACAAGGCGCAGGGTAGTCCGGTCTGCAACCCGCTATTTTACCCCGAAACAGCTCTCACTCGCCATTCGAGGGGCGTTCGATGAGGAGCGCCGCCACGACGTGGCGGCCTTCGCCGGCCAGGATGTTGTAGGTGCGGCAGGCCGCCGCGGTGTCCATCGTCTCGACGCCGGTGCGCTGTGCGATCAGGGGCGCGATCCAGGCGGGGCGGGGGAAGCGGATGCGCTCGCCGCTGCCGAAGATGACGACTTCCGCGCCCAGCGCCGCGAGTTGCGCGAAGTGCTCGGCGCCGAGGTCCTCGAAGCGCTCGCAGGCCCACGGCAGGCGCTCGTCGCGCGAACCGAGCACCACGCTGGCCTCGACGCGCTCGCCGTTGATGGCCACCCAGCCCGGCCCGTGTGCGGTGACGGTCTGCACGTCGGGGCGGTCGGGCTGGAGCTTCATGGGAAGAGGGGGAAAGGCGGGCGCAGCGGCGGCACGCACCCGTTGAACTGTGCTCCAATTGTAGGTTTTCCCTGTTGACTGGCCCCTCGGAGGGACTTTGAAACCACTGAAGAAATCGGCCAAGCTGGCCAACGTGCTGTACGACGTGCGCGGTCCCATCGTGGACGCGGCGCGGCAGATGGAGGACGAGGGCCAGAAGATCATCAAGCTGAACATCGGCAACATGGCGCCGTTCGGCTTCGATCCGCCGGAGGAGATCCAGCAGGACATGATCCGCAACCTGCCGGATTCGGCGGGCTATTCGGACAGCAAGGGCATCTTCGCGGCGCGCAAGGCGGTGATGCACTACACCCAGCAGTTGGGCATCGAGGGCGTCACCCTGGAGGACATCTACCTGGGCAACGGCGCCAGCGAGCTGATCGGGATGGCCGTCAACGCGCTGATCAACGACGGCGACGAGCTGCTGGTGCCCATGCCCGACTACCCGCTGTGGACGGCGGTGACCTCGCTGTCGGGCGGCACCCCGGTGCACTACCGCTGCGATGAGGACAGCGGCTGGCTGCCCGACCTGGACGACATGCGCGCCAAGATCACGCCGCGCACCCGCGGCATCGTGGTCATCAACCCGAACAACCCGACCGGCGTGCTCTACCCCGACGACGTCCTCAAGGGCATCGTGGCGCTGGCGCGCGAGCACGGCCTGGTGCTGCTGGTGGATGAGGTGTACGACAAGGTGCTGTACGACGGGGTGAAGTTCACCGCGATGGGCAGCCTGTCGACCGACGTGCTGACGCTGACCTTCAACTCGCTGTCCAAGGCCTACCGCTCCTGCGGCTACCGGGCGGGCTGGATGGTGGTGTCGGGCCCGAAGGCCGACGCCGGCGACTACGTCGAGGGCCTGAACATGCTGGCCAACCTCAAGCTCGGCTCCAACGTGCCGGGCCAGTGGGCGATCCAGACGGCGCTCGGCGGCTACCAGAGCATCCACGACCTGGTGAAGGAGGGCGGGCGCCTGCGCCGCCAGCGCGACCTGGCCTACGAGCTGATCACGGCCATCCCGGGCGTCACCTGCGTGAAGCCGCAGGCGGCGCTGTACATGTTCCCGAAGCTGGACCCGAAGGTCTATCCCATCGAGGACGACCGCCAGTTCTTCATGCAGGTGCTGCGCGAGACGCGCGTGATGCTGGTGCAGGGCTCGGGCTTCAACTATCCCGACAACCAGCACTTCCGCATCGTCTTCCTGCCGCACGAGGAGGACCTGCGCGAGGCGATCAACCGCATCGCGCGCTTCCTCGAGCGCTACCGCACGCGCTTCGCCTGAGTTTTCCTGCGGGCGCGGCCCATGCGCCCTGTTTCCCTGACTGAAAAGACTGCATCCATGAAACCCATCCAGGTCGGCCTTCTGGGCATCGGCACCGTCGGCGGCGGCACCTTCAAGGTGCTGCAGCGCAACCAGGAAGAGATCAAGCGCCGCGCCGGCCGCGGCATCGAGATCACCATGGTGGCCGACCTGGACACGGCGCGCGCGCAGGCTGTGGCGGGCGTGGGCGTGAAGGTGGTGGGCGACGCACGCGAGGTCATCGCCAACCCGGACATCGACATCGTCATCGAACTGATCGGCGGCTACGGCGTGGCCCGGACGCTGGTGCTCGAGGCCATCGCCGCCGGCAAGCACGTCGTCACGGCCAACAAGGCGCTGCTGGCGGTGCACGGCACCGAGATCTTCGCCGCCGCGCATGCCAGGGGCGTGATGGTCGCCTTCGAGGCCGCCGTGGCCGGCGGCATCCCGATCATCAAGGCGCTGCGCGAGGGCCTGACGGCCAACCGCATCCAGTGGATCGCCGGCATCATCAACGGCACCACCAACTTCATCCTCTCGGAGATGCGCGACAAGGGGCTGGACTTCGACGTCGTGCTCAAGGAGGCGCAGCGCCTGGGCTACGCCGAGGCCGATCCGACCTTCGACATCGAGGGCGTGGACGCGGCGCACAAGGCCACGATCATGAGCGCCATCGCCTTCGGCATCCCGGTGCAGTTCGACAAGGCGCACGTCGAGGGCATCACCAGGCTGGCCTCGCAGGACATCCGCTATGCCGAGCAGCTCGGCTACCGCATCAAGCTGCTGGGCATCACCAAGCGCGTGCCCAAGGGCATCGAGCTGCGCGTGCACCCGGCGCTGGTGCCGGCCAAGCGGCTGCTGGCCAACGTGGAGGGCGCGATGAACGCGGTCGTCGTGCACGGCGACGCGGTGGGCACCACGCTCTACTACGGCAAGGGCGCGGGCAGCGAACCCACCGCCAGCGCGGTGATCGCCGACCTGGTGGACATCGCGCGCCTGCACACCGCCGACGCGGCGCACCGCGTGCCGCACCTGGCCTTCCAGGCCGACGCCATGAGCGACACGCCCGTGCTGCCGATGAGCGAGGTGGTGACCAGCTACTACCTGCGCCTGCGCGTGGCCGACGAGGCAGGCGTGCTGGCGCGCGTCACCTCGCTGCTGGCCGAGGCCGGCATCAGCATCGACGCGGTGCTGCAGCGCGAGGCCGACGAGGTGGGCGGCGAGGGTTCGACGCAGACCGACCTGATCATCCTCACGCACGACACGCGCGAAGGCACGCTGGACGAGGTGCAGGCCCACTTGCAGAGCCTGCCCAGCGTGCTGGCGCCGATCGTGCGCATCCGCAAGGAAGAGTTGAGCTGAGCGCCATGAGATACCTCTCCACCCGCGGCGACGCCACGCCGCGCCGCTTCTGCGAGATCCTGCTGGAGGGTCTGGCGCCGGACGGCGGCCTGTACATGCCCGAGCGCTATCCGCAGGTCGATGCGGCGACGCTCTCGACGTGGCGCGGCCTGCCGTACCACGAACTGGCCTTCGAGATCCTGTCGCTGTACATCGACGACATCCCGGCCGACGACCTGCGCGCGCTGTGCGCGAAGACGTACACGGCGGAGGTCTTCGGCAGCGAGGACATCACGCCCCTGCGCGAGCTGGAGGACGGCGTGTACCTCGAGGGCCTGTCCAACGGGCCCACGCTGGCCTTCAAGGACATGGCCATGCAGTTGCTGGGCAACCTGTTCGAGTACGAGCTGGGCCGGCGCGGCGAGGTGCTGAACATCCTCGGCGCCACCAGCGGCGACACCGGCAGCGCGGCCGAGTACGCCATGCGCGGCAAGCAGGGCGTGCGCGTGTTCATGACCTCGCCCGACGGGCGCATGAGCCCCTTCCAGCAGGCGCAGATGTTCAGCCTGCAGGACGCCAACATCCACAACATCGCCATCGCCGGCGTGTTCGACGACTGCCAGGACATCGTCAAGGCCGTGAGCAGCGACTTGGCGTTCAAGCGCCAGTACCGCATCGGCACCGTCAACTCGATCAACTGGGCGCGCCTGCTGGCGCAGGTCGTCTACTACTTCAAGGGCTGGTTCGAGGCGACCGGCCCCCAGGGCGGCGAAGTGAGCTTCACGGTGCCCAGCGGCAACTTCGGCAATGTCTGCGCCGGCCACGTGGCGCGCATGATGGGGCTGCCGATCCGCCGGCTGGTGGTGGCGACCAACGAGAACGACGTGCTCGACGAGTTCTTCCGTACCGGCGTGTACCGCGTGCGCGGCGCGGCCGACACGCACGAGACCTCCAGCCCGTCGATGGACATCAGCAAGGCCAGCAACTTCGAGCGCTTCGTGTTCGACCTGGTGGGCCGCGACGGCGCCCGGACGCGTTCCCTGTTCGCCGACGAGGTCGGGCGCACGGGCCGCTTCGACCTGAGCGGCGACCCGGCCTTCGCCGACGCGGCCGCGAAGCTCGGCTTCGCCAGCGGCCGCAGCACGCATGCCGACCGGCTGGCGACGATCCGCGACACCGACAGGCGCTTCGCCGTGCTGGTGGATACGCACACCGCCGACGGGCTGAAGGTGGCGCGCGAGCACCGGGAGCTCGGCGTGCCGATGGTGGTGCTGGAGACGGCGCTGCCGATCAAGTTCGCCGCCACCATCGTCGAGGCGCTGGGCCGCGAGCCGGACCGGCCGGCGAAGTTCGAAGGCATCGAGCAATTGCCCCGGCGCGTGGTGCGGATGCCTGCCGATGCCGAGGCGGTGAAGCGCTACATCGCCGAGCATTGCGCCTAGCGAAGCCCGGCGGCGCGCCGCCGCCCACAACGAGCAGCAGACGATGAAAGTGATCGCCTTCGCGGGCTACTCCGGCGCCGGCAAGACCACGCTGGTGGAGCGCGTGATCCCCGAACTCCGGCGCTACGGGCAGCGCGTGTCGGTGGTCAAGCACGCGCACCATCGCTTCGACATCGACCACCCGGGCAAGGACAGTTGGCGCCACCGCGAGGCGGGCGCCTTCGAGGTGCTGGTCGCGTCCGACCGGCGCCTGGCGCTGATGCGCGAGTTCGAGCAGCCGGCCGAGCTGGACGTGCATGCGCTGCTGGCCGAGCTGCGCGCGGACGTCGACTGGGTGCTGGTCGAGGGCTTCAAGCTGAGCAGCCTGCCCAAGATCGAGGTCATGCGCCGCGTCGAGCCCGGCCAGGCGCCGCGGCCGGCGCTGTACCCCGGCGACGCGCGCATCTGCGCCATCGCCACCGACCGTCCCGATCACCTGCCTGCGCCCACCGATTTGCCGGTCTTCCACCTGGACGATGCCCCCGCCGTCGCGCACTGGCTGCTGGCCGGCAGCGGGCGATTCCACTACAACCCCGAGAGCCATGGCTGACCCGAAACCCCCCCGACCGCCGCTGATGTCGCTGGACGACGCCCTGGCGCGCCTGCTGTCGCATGCCGCGCCGCTGCCGGGCGCCGACGAGGCCTCGACCTTCGAGGCGGACGGCCGCGTGCTGGCGCAGGACCTGGTGGCCGGCCTCACGGTGCCGCCGCGCGACAACAGCGCGATGGACGGCTACGCCGTGCGCAGCGCCGACTGCGCCGCCGCCGATGCCGTGCTGCAGGTGGCGCAGCGCATCCCCGCCGGCACCGTCGGCCAGCCGCTGGCGGCGGGCACGGCGGCGCGCATCTTCACCGGTGCTCCGGTCCCCGAGGGCGCCGACGCCGTGGTGATGCAGGAGGACGCCGAGGCGCTGCCGGCCGAGGAGGGGGCGCAGGGCCTGGGCCGCGTGCGCATCCGCCAGGTGCCGGCGGCCGGCCAGCACATCCGCCGCGCCGGCGAGGACGTGCAGGCCGGCAGCGTGGTGCTGCAGCGCGGCACCCGTCTCACGCCGCAGGCCCTCGGCCTGGCGGCCAGCATCGGCTTCGCCAGGCTGCCGCTGGCGCCGCGCCCGCGCGTGGCGCTGCTGTCGACCGGCGACGAGCTGGTCATGCCCGGCGATGTGCCGCCGGAGCAGATGCCGCCCGGCGCCATCTACAACTCCAACCGCTTCTTCATGCGCGCGCTGCTGCAGCGCCTGGGCTGCGAGGTGCAGGACCTGGGCCTGGTGCCCGACCGGCTCGACGCCACGCTGGCGGCGCTGAGCGCCGCTGCCGCGCGCAACGACGTGGTCATCACCACCGGCGGCGTTTCGGTCGGCGAAGAGGACCACGTGCGCGCTGCGGTGGAGACGCTGGGCACGCTGGAGCTGTGGTCCGTCGCGATGAAGCCCGGCAAGCCTTTCGCTTACGGCTCGATTGCGAGGCAATCGAGCCGACGCGATGCGCCGAGTGTGGGCACCCCCCCTGTGCCCCCCCGCCAAGCGAGGGGGGGCATGGACGTCTCGACGGCCTGTCACGTCTGCGGCCTGCCCGGCAACCCCGTCTCCAGCTTCATGACCTTCATGCTGCTGGTGCGCCCCTTCCTGCTGGCGCTGCAGGGCGCCGCCGCCCTCGCGCCGCCGTCCTTCGAGATGCGGGCCGACTTCGACCTGCCGCGCGCCGACCGGCGCCGCGAGTTCCTGCGCGTGCGCTGCAACGCCGAGGGCGGGCTGGACCTGTTCCCCAACCAGAGTTCGGGCGTGCTGACCTCCACCGTATGGGGCGACGGTGTGATCGACCATCCGGCCGGCCGGACCATCGCCCGCGGCGACAGCGTGCGCTTCATCCCCTTCGCGGGCTGGCTGGCATGAACCTGACGGTGCGCTATTTCGCCTCGGTGCGCGAGGCCCTCGGCCGCGACAGCGAGGCCGTGCAGACCGATGCCGCCACGCTGGGTGCGTTGCGCGACGACCTGATCGCCCGCGGCGAACCCTACGCCGGCGCGCTGGCGCGCGGCCGGGCCGTGCGCATGGCGCTGGACCAGGTCATGAGCACGGATGCCGCCGCGCTGCGCGAAGGGGCGGAGGTCGCCTTCTTCCCGCCGGTGACGGGCGGCTGATTCAGGCGCCGGCGGGCGGTTCGTTCGCCGGACCGAAAGCGACAAGGACATCGTCCGCCTCGCCGTCGCCCGCGAGGAATTCGACGTCCACATGCTGCCCCAGGTTCACCGGCGCGCTGCGGCGTCCTCCGGGGCAGACCAGCACGCCGCCGACGCGGTACCAGTGGCGCGCGGGCCGGTGCTTGCCGCTGCGCGGCGTGCGGAAGCACTCGGTCACCGGCCCGGTGAGCGTCGCCAGTCGCAGCCCGCGGCCCGCCCGACGCCGGACCTGCAGCCAGCCGAGCGCAGCGATCGCGCTGCAGGTCAGCAGGCCGATCGCCAGCGTGAGGCCGAGCCGGCCGGCATCGAAGCCGCCCGCGAAGGCCAGGGGCAGCGTGCCCGCCGGCAGGGCCAGCGCGAGCACGAGGATCAGCTCGCGCGCATGCCATGCGGCGCGGCGATGGTCCCCGTCCTCCGACGGGCGGGTGCGGCGCGTGGCCGGCGGCGCCTCGGGATAGTGCGCCTCCAGCAGCAGGCCGTGCTGCGGCGCGATCGGCAGCCAGTGCAGCGCGATCTCGGTGCCGGCAAGGTGCTGGAGCCGGTCGATGCGCTGCTCCGGCGCCAGGCCCGGCCCGTCGAAGGGGCCGGCCAGCGGCCACAGGTGCAGCACCTCGCCGTCGACGGTGTAGCGCAGGCCGCCCTCGTCGGCGGCCTCCAGGGCGTGCAGGCGCCCGTGCGTCACCTGCTTCGCGCCGCCCGCCATCGCCTCGGCCAGCGGCCGCCACAGGCGCGCGCGCTGCCGGAGCAGCTTGCGCAGCAGGAGGCAGACGAAGAGCAGCACCGTGGCCAGCAGGGCGGCCAGGACGATGCGGTCGCTGCCTGCGGGGCGCCCGTGCAGCGCCAGGCCCAGCGGCGCGCTGCAGGCCAGCAGCAGGACGGCGCCGCCGAAGCCGAGGCGCGCTTCCAGGCGCCCCGCGGACAGGGCGTGGCGCAGCGCACGCAGGTTGTCGGGCGAAAGCGGGGCGGGCTGGGCGGGCGGCACGCGCGGCATTGTGCCGGGCATGGCACGGCCGCCGGGCGCTCACTGGACGGACACGCGGGCCAGCAGCCCGGCCAGGCGCCGGGCGAGCGCGTCCGAGGCGCACGTCATCGGCGCGCGCAGTTCGTTCGCCATCTCGCCCTGCTGCGCCAGCAGCGCCTTGAGCGGGCCCGGGTTGGGCTCGGCGAAGAGGGCGTCCACCAGCGGCTGCAGGGGCTGCCACAGCCGGCGCGCCTCGGCCAGGCGGCCTTCGCGCAGCAGCGCGACCATGCGGGCCCAGCGCGCCGTGTGCAGGTGCGCGCTGGCCGCGATGGCGCCCGCGCCGCCTTCGGCCAGCGTGGCGAAGACCTGCGCGTCCTCGCCCGCCAGCACCTGCAGGCGCCCGTCGGCGATCAGGGCGCGGGTCTTGCCGGCATCGCCGCCGCAGTCCTTCACCGCCACGATGCGCGGGTGCGCCGCGAGGGCCAGCAGCGTTTCGGGCGCGATCGTGACGCCCGTGCGGTAGGGGATGTCGTAGAGCAGCACCGGCACGGCGCTCGCGTCGGCGATGGCCTCGAACCAGGCCAGCAGGCCGGCCTGCGAGGGACGGATGTAGCTCGGCGCGGACACCAGCAGGCCGGCCACGCGGTCCGGGCCGAAGCGGCGCACGCGCTCGAGCATCCGGCCCAGGTGCTGGCCGGACAGGCCCATGATGCGGGGCACGGCGGGCGCGGCTGCCGCCACCGTCTCGAGCACGGCGGCCTGCTCCGTCTCGTCCAGCGCGGCCGCTTCGCCGGTGGAGCCGCAGACCACGAGGCCCGCGATGCCCTGCGGGGCGAGCCGCCGGCACAGGGCAGCGAGGGCGCCGTGATCGACCTGGCCGCCGCGCAGGGGCGTGACCGGCGGGATCCAGAGGCCGGAGAAGTCGGCCGGGGAGGATGGGAGGGACATGTCGGGGTTCCTTTGCAAAGACGCATCACGATGACCGATGGGGGACCATCGGCGGACGGGCGCAGTGCGATGCAGGGAAGGCCGACCAGGGGCGGGTGGCTGTCCGCGGCTCCGTCGCTCATCCGACGACGGAACCGCAGCTCCGGTCAGACGAGCTGGGGTTTTTCGGCTTTGGCCGCTGCCGTGCATGCGGGCGCCGGATCCTGGAGGACCAGTGCCAAGCGCAGTGCGGACGAGCGGGAAGCCACGGGACGAGTCTAGCGTCGGCGCGGCTGCATCCGTGCGGCGCGGATGCCACAATTTGCCGATGACCCCGTCTCCGGCGCCGCGCGTGCGCATCCAGACCCAGGACTTCGACCTCGCCGCCGAAGTCGCCGCGCTGCGCGCCGGCGATGCGCGCGCAGGCGCCGTGTGCAGCTTCGTCGGCACGGTGCGCGACCGCAGCGACGGCGAGGCGGTCGCGGCCATGGAACTGGAGCACTACCCCGGCATGACCGAGAAGGCCATCGAGGCCATGATCGACGAGGCGCAGCGGCGCTTCGGCATCCTCGGCGCGCGGGTGGTGCACCGGGTGGGCCCGCTCCTGCCGCTGGACCAGATCATGATGGTGGCCGTCACCTCGGCCCACCGGGGCGAGGCCTTCCAGGCCTGCGAGTTCCTGATGGACTACCTCAAGACCCAGGCGCCCTTCTGGAAGAAGGAGTCCACGCCCGAGGGCGCGCGCTGGGTGGACGCGCGCGTGGCCGACGACGAGGCGCTGGCGCGCTGGGGCATCCAGGCCGCCAACGCGCCGGACTGAGGGGCCGGCTCAGGGCGCCAGCCCGGTCGAGGTGCCGAGGGCGGCCGCCTCGGCGGCGCAGCCGGCCGCCGGCGGCACCAGGCCCCTGGCGCGGGCGTCGGCGACCTCGGCCCTGGCGGCGGCCACCTGGGCCTTGAACACGGCGTTCTCGTGCAGCCGTGCCACGGTGGCCGAGCCCATCAGGCGGCCGGCCTCGATGTCGCTCTTCCAGTGCACGCCGCAGACGCCGCGGCTCTGGGCGAAGGCGCGGCCGCGCTGCAGCAGCGCGTCGGTGCGGTCGGGCGCCACTTCCGTCAGCACCAGCGCCCAGGCCCAGCCCAGGGCGGAGTGGCCCGAGGGGTAGGAGCCGTCCTTGCGCAGGGCCGCTTCGTCGTTCGGCGTGCAGGAGCCGGTGTTGAAGGCCACGAAGGGCCGGGTGCGCTGGTACTTGTCCTTGGCCTTGTAGGTGGACAGGCCGGCGTCGGACAGCGTCCGGCGCAGCAGCATGTTCAGGTGCGGGGTGTTCCGCTCGGAGATGTCGACGCCCAGCGCGCAGGCGAAATGGCCGGCGGCCTGCGGGAACCGGAGCACGGCGTCCTTCGTGGCCTGGGCGCCGCGCGGGCCGCTGCGCAGGGCGGTCAGGGCGCGGAAGGCCTCGCCGTCGGCGGCCAGCGCGGCCGAGCCTTCGGCCGGCGGCGGTGGCAGCAGCGCCAGGCTGTCCGGCAACTCGGCCCGCGCCAGGTAGCCGTTCAGGTAGCCGGAACCCGGGCGGGACTCGCCCACCTCGGCCACCGTGGTCGGCGGCGGGGTGGTGCAGGCTGCCGCAAGCAGGCAGGCGGCCAGCGTGGCCGCGGGGAGCAGGAAGGGGCGCATGGCTTGTCTCCGGATCGCAGTGGTGGCGCGGCGATGCTATCGGCCGCCACGCCTGCTTCGGCGTAACGGACGGGACAGGAGACGGGGCGCCGCCCGGTTATTGCGGCTGGAAGCCGCTGGCCTTGATGATGCCTTCCCAGGTCTGCGTGTAGGTGCGCACGCGGCCGGCGAACTGGCCCTGCGGCTCGTAGGCGACGTTCAGGCCCATGTCGGTCAGCTTCTTCTTCACGTCGGGCATGGCCAGCACCTTCTGCAGCGCGGCACCGAAGCGGTCGACCACGGGCTGGGGCGTGCCCACGGGCGCGAAGATGCCGTACCAGGGGTAGTCGGTCAGGTTCTGGAAGCCCAGCTCGGTGAAGGTGGGCACGCCGGGCAGCAGCGGGTCGCGCTTGGCGCCGATGGTGGCGACGATGCGCACCTTGCCCTGCTTCTGGTACTCGATGAAGTCCGGCACCGAGGCGATGCCCGAGGAGATCTGGTTGCCCAGCATGTCCGCCGTCATGGGCGCGCTGCCGCGGTAGGGCGCGGCCTGCACGTCGATGCCGTACTTCTTGGCGATGAGCTGCACCAGGAAGACGGGGATCGAGCCCGGTGCGGGCACGCCGATCGTGTCCTTGCCGCCCTTGGCGGTCTTCACCCAGTTCACGTACTCCTGCATCGTCTTCGCCGGCGTGGCGCCGGAGACGGCCAGCACGTTGGCGAAGGTGGCGAAGCCGGCCACCGGCGTGAAGTCGCTGGCCGGGTCGAAGCCGGGGTTGCGGGTCACCTGGGGCAGGATGGAGATGCTGTGGTCGTGGGTCAGGAAGAGGGTGTGGCCGTCGGCGGGCGCGGCCTTCAGCGCCTGCGCCGCGATCTGGCCGCCGGCGCCGGCGCGGTTCTCGACCACCACGTTGGTGCCCAGCTCGTCCTTGAGCTTCTCGGCCAGGACGCGGGCGATGGCGTCGGAGCCGGCGCCGGCCGGGAAGCCCACCAGCAGGCGGATCGGCGTGCCCGCGGGCTGGGCCGCGGCCAGGCCGGCGGCGGCCAGCAGCATGCCGGCGGCGAAGGTGCGGCGCAGCAGGCGCGAGGCAAAGGGGAGGGAAGAGGCAAGGGGCATGGGGCGAACTCCGGGAGAAAAGCGCAATGATGCCGAAATTGCTCGCACGAAACGCGCCCGCCGCGGCCGCAAAGGCGGTTGATCGAGCGCAAGCGCGGCTTCCGCCGGCAGCCTTTTGCCGGCCGGCCGGGTTGAATCGTGCTGCGAGGGCCCCATATCCGCTGCAATCCCGGAAGTTCCTTCATCACCATGCGACAAGACAAACTGACCACCAAGTTCCAGGAGGCGCTGGCCGACGCCCAGTCGCTGGCCCTGGGCAACGACAACCCCTACATCGAGCCCGTGCACCTGCTGGCCGCCATGCTGCGCCAGGAGGACGGGCCCCGCGCCCTGCTGGAGCGCGCCGGCGCCAACGTGCCGGGCCTGTCCGCCGCGGCCGAGAACGCCATCAAGCGCCTGCCCCAGGTGCAGGGCGGCGAGATGGTGCAGGTCGGCCCCGACCTGGCCAAGCTGCTGCAGGCCACCGAGAAGGAGGCCATCAAGCGCGGCGACCAGTTCATCGCCGGCGAGCTGTTCCTGCTGGCGGTGGCCGACAGCAAGGCCGACGTGGGCCGCATCGCCAAGGAGAACGGCCTGACCCGCAAGAGCCTGGAGGCGGCCATCGAGGCCGTGCGCGGCGGCCAGGGCGTGGACAGCGCCGACGCCGAGGCGCAGCGCGGCGCCCTCAAGAAGTACACGCTGGACCTCACCGAGCGCGCCCGCCAGGGCAAGCTGGACCCGGTGATCGGCCGCGACGAGGAGATCCGCCGCGCCATCCAGGTGCTGCAGCGCCGCACCAAGAACAACCCCGTGCTGATCGGCGAGCCCGGCGTGGGCAAGACCGCCATCGTCGAGGGGCTGGCGCAGCGCATCGTCTCGGGCGAGGTGCCCGATTCGCTCAAGGGCAAGCGCGTGCTGTCGCTCGACATGGCGGCGCTGCTGGCCGGCGCCAAGTACCGCGGCGAGTTCGAGGAGCGGCTGAAGGCCGTGCTCAACGAGCTGGCCAAGGACGAGGGCCAGACCGTCGTCTTCATCGACGAGCTGCACACCATGGTGGGCGCCGGCAAGGCCGAGGGCGCGATGGACGCCGGCAACATGCTCAAGCCCGCCCTGGCGCGCGGCGAGCTGCACTGCGTCGGCGCCACAACGCTCGACGAATACCGCAAGTACATCGAGAAGGACGCTGCGCTGGAGCGCCGCTTCCAGAAGATCCTCGTGGGCGAGCCGAGCGTGGAAGCGACCATCGCCATCCTGCGCGGCCTGCAGGAGAAGTACGAGGTGCACCACGGCGTCGAGATCACCGACCCGGCA
>Ga0164243_10001709_pt1 | contig 36832 bp, 32 predicted proteins | sample OricompcompostOP_FD_108781 | JGI IMG/M metagenome (GOLD analysis project Ga0164243, IMG submission 108781) | Organic Plus compost microbial communities from Emeryville, California, USA - Original compost - Organic plus compost (OP) | ecosystem: Engineered > Solid waste > Mixed feedstock >...
CCGCCTCCTGCACCAGATGATCCCGGTGCGATCGTTCGATCGCGCCGGGATCGTCGTTTTTCCGGGCTGTTCTGGGGGGCTGGTGCGCGCCCGAACCGGCACCGGAGCCGTCCCCTCCGGGACGCCGGGCTGCCGGTGCCGTGCAGCGCGCTGTTGGGCGCTGAAAGCCGCGTGTGGGCGCTGTCAGCGGGCAGGTGGGGAAAACCCCGCCGATGACGCGCTACGGCGGCTGTGCGGGCGCGCTGCGGGCTCCGCGCCGGGCCGCGCGGGAGGAAGCCGGAATCCGCGGCGGAATCGGGAAATCCGGCGAACGGCGGGACGGTTCCACGGACACCGCGCGGATACCGCATTCCGGCGGGGCATTCGGCCGCGCGGGGGAGGGCGGAAATGCGGGGAATGCCGCGGCGGAAATCGTGTTCCGCATCCGCGGCGCCGCGAGAACCCCGCTCGCGCGGGAGACTCGCGGCCACCGCGGAAGGGAATCCGCCGCGAGCGGCCTCAGATCGACAACGGGTCCGGCAGGTAATCCGCGGCCACCAGCCGCATCCGCGGGCCGGAACCGTTGCCGGAGTTCGGCTCCGGGGCGAACCGCAGCGTCCACACGCTGCCCTTGCTGCTGACGACCTCGTCCGGGCGCAGCCCCGCCTCCGCGGTCAACCGGCCCACGACGTCCGGGATCACCCCGCCCTGGCTGCACACCACCGCGGTGCCCGCGCCGGCGGCGATGCGCAGCAGCCGCCGCACACCGGCGTCCGGGTCGGACTTGTAGCCCTCCTCGGACAGCAGCGGCTCGTCGGCCACCTCGATGCCGAGGTCCTCGGCCACCGGCCGCACCGTCTGCGCGCACCGCACCCGAGGGGCCGCGCAGACCCGTTCCGGGCCGTACAGCGGGAGAATCCGGTGCAGCGCGTCGCGCTGGCGCTCACCGAGCTCGGACAGCGGGCGGAGGGTGTCGTCGGGGCCGGTGAACTCCTCGCGCGAACCGGCCTCCGCGTGCCGCACCAGCAGCAGCGTCACCGCGTCCGCGGGCAGCGCGTCGAACGCGTCCAGCACCTGCGCGTCGTGCGGGTAGGTCAGCACTTCCCGCGCCTGCGCGGTGTCCAGCCAGCGCAGCTCGTCCACCTCGTCGTTGGGCGCGAACGCGCCGTGCCCGCAGCGGGCCGCGAAGTAGTCCACCCGCTTGCCGGTGCGCCCGCCGCCCTTGGCCGGCACCGAGTAGCGGACCGGCACCAGCGGGCCGGACAGCACGCAGCCGTAGCCGGTCTCCTCCAGCACCTCCCGGGCCGCGGCCTGCGCCACGGACTCGCCCGGGTCCAGCTTGCCCTTCGGTAGCGACCAGTCGTCGTAGCGCGGGCGGTGCACCACCGCGATCTCCGGGGTGCCGTCGTCGGCGGGCCGCCACAGCACCGCCCCCGCGGCGCGCACCGTCACCGGCTCGCAGGGCGAGCAGGCCCGCCCCGGTTCTTCCTGGGTCGTCATGAAACCTTCGCCCCGTGCCTGCGCAACATCTCGGTCTGGTGGTCGCGGACCTGCTCACCGCTGCGCGGTGAGGCCTCCCAATCGCCCTTGGCGTTGAGCACCCAGCAGCGGGTCTGCGGGTGCAGCGCGGAATCCATTGTCTCGTCCAGCTGCTCGGTCAACTTCGGGTCGGTCAGCCGCACCTGCGCCTCGATCCGGCGGTCCAGGTTCCGGTGCATCATGTCCGCGCTGCCGATCCAGCGCTCGTCGATGCCGACGAAGTGGAACACCCGGGAGTGCTCCAGGAACCGGCCCAGGATCGAGCGCACCTCGATGTTCTCGCTCAACCCCGGAACACCCGCCTTCAGCGCGCAGATCCCGCGCACCACCACCGACACCGGCACGCCCGCCAGCGAGGCGCGGTAGAGCGCGTCGATGATCTGCTCGTCCACCAGCGAGTTGCACTTCATCCGGATGCCGCAGGACAGCCCGTTGCGGGCGCGCTCCGCCTCGGCCTCGATGCGCTCGACGATGCCGGTGCGGATGCCCTGCGGCGAGACCAGGATGCGCCGGTAGGTGCCGTGCCGGGCGTAGCCGGTGAGCACGTTGAACAGGTCCGTCAGGTCCGCGCCGACCTCCGGGGCCGCGGTCAGCAGGCCCAGGTCCTCGTAGGTGCGCGCGGTCTTCGGGTTGTAGTTGCCGGTGCCGATGTGGCAGTAGCGGCGGATCGTCGACCCCTCCTGGCGCACCACCAGCGCGGTCTTGCAGTGCGTCTTGAGCCCGACCAGGCCGTAGACCACGTGCACCCCGGAGCGCTCCAGGGTGCGCGCCCACTGGATGTTCGCCTGCTCGTCGAACCGCGCCTTGAGCTCCACCAGCGCGACCACCTGCTTGCCCGCCTCGGCCGCGTCGATGAGCGCGTTCACGATCGGCGAGTCGCCGGAGGTGCGGTACAGCGTCTGCTTGATCGCGAGCACGTGCGGGTCCGCGGCGGCCTGCTCGATGAACCGCTGCACCGAGGTGGAGAACGAGTCGTACGGGTGGTGCACCAGCACGTCCTCGTCGCGCAGCGTGGAGAAGATGCTCTTCGGCGTCTGGCCCTCCGCGAAGGCCGGGTGCGTCGCCGGCACCACCGGGGAGCTCTTCAAGTCCGGGCGCTGCAGCTTGTCCAGCTGGAACAGGCAGGACAGGTCCAGCAGGCCCGGCACCTCGACCACGTCGTGGGTGTCCACCTCCAGCTCCCGCAGCAGGAGTTCGAGCATGGTCTCGCTCATGGTGTCGGTGACTTCCAGGCGCACCGGCGGGCCGAAGCGGCGGCGGGCCAGTTCCCGCTCCATCGCCTGCAGCAGGTCCTCGTCCCGGTCCTCCTCGACCTCCAGGTCGGCGTTGCGGGTGACGCGGAAGATGTGGTGCTCGCTGACCTCCATGCCGGGGAACAGCTTGTCCAGCTGCGCGGCGATGAGCTCTTCCAGCGGCAGGAAGGTGGCCTGCTCGTCCTCCCGGTCGGACTCCACCCGGATCAGCCGCGGCACGTTGTCCGGCACCTTGACCCGGGCGAACCGGCGGATGCCCTCCTCGGGGTCGGTGACCATCACCGCGAGGTTCAGCGACAGCCCGGAGATGTACGGGAACGGGTGCGCCGGGTCCACCGCCAGCGGGGTCAGCACCGGGAAGATGTGGTCCTCGAAGTAGCGGCCGAGCTCGCGGCGGTCGGCCTCGGCCAGCTGCGCCCAGCTGAGGATGCGGATGCCCGCGGCGGCCAGCTCCGGGCGCAGCTCGTCCAGGAACACCCGGCCCAGCTTGTCGGTGAGGTCCTGGTTGCGGGCCGCGATGCGGGCCAGCTGCTCGTGCGGGGTGAGCCCGTCGGCGCTGCGCACCGACAGCCCGGTCTCGTCGCGGCGCTTCAGCCCGGCCACCCGCACCATGTAGAACTCGTCCAGGTTGGACGCGAAGATCGCCAGGAACTTGGCGCGCTCCAGCACCGGCTGGGAGCGGTCCTCGGCCACCGCGAGCACGCGGGCGTTGAAGTCCAGCCACGACAGCTCGCGGTTGAGGTAGCGGTCGTCCGGCAGGTCGGTGCTGGCGGCCGCGCGGGTGACCGCCGGGGGAGCGGCGGGCACGCGGGCGCCCTCGCTGTCGGCGGTGGAATCCCCGTTGGTGCGGCGGGAAGCGCGCACGCGGGAGGCCGGCTGCGGCGGCTCCGGTTCGGCCGGCGGCGGGGGAGGCGGGGTCTCCTGCCGCGCGGCGGAGCGGGCGGCGGTGGCCGCGCGGGAGCGGGTGGTCTTCGGGCCGGTGGGCTTGGCGGCGGGGGACTTCTGCGACTTGGTGCCGGGCTTGGTGGTTCCGGACTTGGCCGCGGAGGTCTTGGTCGTGGTCTTGGTGGCAGCGGCCTTGGAGGTGGCGGCCTTGGAGGTGGCGGCCTTGGCCGCGGAGGTCTTGGTTCCACTGGTTTTCGCCGCGGTGCTGCGGGTCCGGCCGGTCTTCGCCGTCCCGGACTTCGCCGCCGCCGTCTTGGCCTGGGTCGCCTTGGCGCGGGCGGTCTTGGCCGGAGTCGCCTCCGGCTGCGCGCTCGCGGGCTGCGCCGGAGTTCCCGCGGCGCTCGCCGCGTCGCCGGTCGATGCAGCGGAGTTCGACCCGGTCGACTTCCGGCTCGCGCTCGTGCCGGTGCCGGCGGAGGTCTTGGCGCCGGTGCTCTTGGTGGCACCAGTGGTCTTGCTGCCGGACTTCATCCGCGCCCCGGACGCGGACCCGGCGGCGCCGGTGGACTTCGCGCGGCCGCCGGACTTCCCCCCGCGCGCCGACTTCCCGGTCTCGGAACCACCAGTGCTGGTCGCTCCGGTGCCGGCCGATCCCGCGCGGGCCGAGCTGCGGCCAGCCGCGGTCGACCCGGCGGTCGACGAGGAACGGCCGCGGACGGGTCTGGTGGGCTCGCGATCGCTGCTGTCCGTGCTCACCGCACCATTGTCACTCATCCGGCGGTCTCGGCTCGACCATTGTCATCTGGAACACCACCGGTAACGCGGGTGTTCGCGCACCACGCGGCGGTGCGCGGGCCGAGCCCGATCTGCTGCGCGCGCCGCAGATCCTCCGCGGTGTCCACATCGCAGCGCAGCGAATCCCGCGGCCCGGTCAGCGCGCGGGCGCCGGAATCCACGTGCGCCGCGGCGGAATCCGGGCCGAACCGGGGCGCGAGCGGTTCCCCGGGAGCGGCCAGCAGCAGGGTGGTCCCGGTGCCCTGCCGGTCCGAAGTGAACGCGCGCCCCGCACCCGCATCGCGCAGCGCGTCGGCGAGGTCTTCCGGCCGCAGCGCGGGCAGATCCGCCTGCAGCGCCCCGATCCGCTCGGCCCCCCGCTGCCGCAGCACCCGCTCGCCGTGCTCCAGCGCCGCGTTGAGCCCGGCGGCCGGATCGTCGGTCACCACCTCGGCGCCGAGCGCGGCCAGCGAGGCCGCCAGCCGCGGATCCGAGCTCACCACCAGCACCTCGCGCACCCCCGCGGCGCGGCGGGCCGCTGCCACTGTGTCGTGCGCGACCGCGCTCACCAGCTCCGCGTGCGCCGCCGCGGGGCGATCACCGCGCAACCGGGTCTTCGCCAGGTGCAGCGGTTTGATCGGCACCACCAGGGACGCAGCAACGCTCATGCCGCCATCCTGCCGCCCCTCCGGAGGCGGCCACCGCCCGGCGGTGCGGCGGCGTGCGGCAGGTAACTTGACACCGCTCACGGGCGAGAGGAGACGGGCGTTGGCGGAACCGGTAAGCCTCAAGCGGGCGCGCAGGAGCACCCGGGAACGGCCCAGGACGCTGGCGGGCCGGTTCTGGCTGCGGCTGGCGGCGATCGTGTTCTACCCGATCACGGTGCTGCTCACCCGCGTGCGGGTGAGCGGGCTGGCGAACATCCCGGCCACCGGCCCGGTCGTGCTGGTGCTCAACCACATCTCGCACCTCGACCCGATCTACGACGGGGTGCTGGTGCACCGGGCCGCGCGGATCCCGCGGTTCATGGCGAAGAACACGCTGTGGAACGTGCCGGTGGTGCGCAACCTCCTCGACGGCGTCGAGCAGATCCCGGTGTTCCGGCAGACCGCCGACGCGCAGAAGGCGCTGGAAGCCGCGCACGAGGCCCTCGAAGGCGACAAGGTCGTGATCATCTACCCGGACGGCACGGTCACCCGCGACCCGGACGGCTGGCCGATGCAGCCCAAGCCCGGTGTCGCGCGGCTCGCCCTGGAGCACGACGTGCCGATCGTGCCCGCCGCCCGCTGGGGCACCCGCGACGTCTACGACCACTACGCCAAGCGGTTCCGCCCGTTCCCGCGCAAGACCGTGCACATCAACGTCGGCGAACCGCTGGACCTGGCGGACTACCGGGGCAAGCCGGTGGACAACCAGCTGCTGCGGGAGGTCAGCGAGCTGGCGATGGGCCGGGTGCGCGACCTGCTCGCCGAGGCCCGCGGGCAGCGGGCGCCCGAGGGCTTCTACAGCCCCCGCCGCCGCGCGCAGGGCGACGATGAGCGGGCCTGAGCCGCTGCGCCGGGTCACCGTGCTCGGCTCCGGCTCCTGGGGAACCTCGTTCGCGAAGGTGCTCGCCGACGCCGGCAGCGAGGTCACCGTGTGGGCCCGCCGCGCCTCCGTCGCCGCCGAGATCAACGAGCAGCACCGCAACGAGGGCTACCTGCCCGGCGTCGCGCTGCCCGCCGCGCTGCGCGCCACCGACGACGCCACCGCGGCGCTGCACGGCGCCGACGCCGTGGTGGTCGCGGTGCCCAGCCAGTACCTGCGGGAGAACCTCGCCGGCTGGCAGCCGCTGCTGCCGCCGGGCGCGACGCTGGTCAGCGTGTCCAAGGGCGTGGAGCTGAGCACGCTCAAGCGGATGAGCCAGGTCGTGGCCGAGGTCGCCGACGTGCCGATGGACCAGGTCGCGGTGTTGTCCGGCCCGAACCTGGCGATGGAGATCGCCGCCGAGCAGCCCACCGCCACCGTGATCGCCTGCACCGACCACGACCGCGCGGTGGCGCTGCAGCAGGCCTGCTCGACGCACTACTTCCGGCCCTACACCAACACCGACCTGGTCGGGGTCGAGGTGGCCGGGGCGTGCAAGAACGTGATCGCGCTGGCCTGCGGCATGGCCGCCGGGCTCGGCTACGGGCAGAACACGATGTCCTCGCTGATCACCCGCGGGCTGGCGGAGACGACGCGGCTCGGGGTGGCGCTGGGCGCGGAGCCGATGACCTTCGCCGGGCTGGCCGGGCTGGGCGATCTGGTGGCGACCTGCACCTCGCCGCTGTCCCGGAACCGCACCTTCGGCGAGCGGCTGGGCCGCGGCGAAACCCTGCAGCAGGCGCAGGAGGCCACCCACGGGCAGGTCGCGGAGGGCGTGAAATCCTGCTCGTCGATCCGGGAGCTGGCAGCGCGGACCGGGATCGAGGTGCCGATCACCGAGGTCGTGCACCGGGTGTGCCACGAGGGCCTCGCGCCCGCGCCCGGGGCCGCGCTGCTGCTCGGCCGGGAGCGCAAAGCGGAGTGAGCCGGGAGGTTGCGGTGACGGAGTTCGGCGACGGGACGCGCTGCGTGCACGGCGGCCACGGCGAGCCGAGCGCGGGGCGGCCGCTGGCGCCCGGGCCGGTGTTCGCCGCGCCGTACCACCTCGGCGAGTCGGCGGACTTCTACGGCCGCGCGGGCAACCCGTCCTGGCGCGCGCTGGAGGAGGCGATCGGCGATCTGGACGGCGGCAGCTGCGTGCTGCTGCCCTCCGGCATGGCCGCGATCAGCACCCTGCTGCGCAGCGTGCTGCGCGCCGGCGACCGGCTGGTGCTGCCCAGCGACGGCTACTACGCCACCCGCCAGTTCGCCCGCGACGAGCTGGCCGAGCTGTCGCTGTCGATCACCGAGATCCCCACCACCGGCCCGTGGCCGGACGAGGTCTTCGCCGGCGCGCGGCTGGTGCTGCTGGAAACCCCGTCCAACCCGGGAATGGACGTCTGCGACATCGCCGAGCTGTCCCGCCGCGCGCACGCGGCCGGGGCGCTGCTGGCGGTGGACAACACCACCGCGACCCCGCTGGGGCAGCGGCCGCTGGCGCTGGGCGCGGACTTCTCGCTGGCCAGCGACACCAAGGCGCTGGCCGGGCACAGCGACCTGCTGCTCGGGCACGTCTCCACCGCCGACGAGCAGTGGGCCGAGCGGCTGCGCAAGGCCCGCACGCTGTCCGGGGCGATCCCGGGGCCGTTCGAGACCTGGCTGGCGCACCGCAGCCTCGGCACCCTCGACCTCCGGCTGGCCCGGCAGGCGCAGAACGCGGCCGCGCTGGTCGAGGCGCTGCGCGAGCACCCGGCGGTGAGCGGGCTGCGCTGGCCGGGCGCGCCGGACGATCCGGCGCACGCGGCGGCGGCCGCGCAGATGCGGCGCTGGGGCGGGGTGTTCCGCTTCGAGCTGGCCGACGCGGCCGCGGTGGAGCGGTTCGTCTCGCGCAGCCGGCTGCTGGCGCACGTGACCAGCTTCGGCGGGCTGCACAGCACCGTGGACCGGCGGGCGCAGTGGGGCGATCCGGTGCCGGAGGGCTTCGTGCGCTTCTCCGCCGGGTGCGAGGACACCGACGACCTGGTCGCCGACGTCCTGCACGCCCTCGCCTGACCCGGTCGCCCTGATCACCGCCCAGGCGGTGAGCACTGCCCGCACCTGCCGCCCCGGCCACGCCGAGGATTCGTCCCTTCTGGACACCGGTCCAGGCCGGATCGCCGTCCGCGCTGACCGCTGGTGGCGCCGATCGCTGTCCGCGCCACCGGCCGCGGCGGTCGCCGGATGAGCCCGGCGCTGTGCGCCCTGGCCGCCGGCGAGCACTGCCCACATCGGCCCCGGCCTCGCTGATCGGTCGGAGGGCCGATCCAGGGCCGGTCGTGGTTCCGAGCTCGTCCGCCCGTCTGATCGCCGTCCGCGCTGACCGCGACGACCGCCGCCCGCGGAGATCACCGGCCGCGCGCCCGCCGGTCGGACCGGCCCTACGGCCATCAGTGCCGCGGCGATCACCGGCCGCCGGGATCGCCGGGCCCGCCGCTTGCGGGCCGCTGAGCACCGCCGGAGCTGATCACGGGGAGCGCGGGGCCGCTGCTGCACCGGAGTGTGAGATCAGGCGGGGCGAGCTTGACGGGTTACCCGCCGTGCTGGTTCAGTACGCGGCGTGTTGTTCCGCGCCATGACCGACGGCCGAGGTCACATCGACCTGCGCCGGGTGGCGAGCGCGCTTTGTCCGCAGCGGTGATCGACCCCGCTGCGCTCTCCCCGGTGGCCTGAGCCCGCGGTTCCCCGCGCTCGGCCCCGATCTCCGCTCCCGCGTCCACGTCGCCGCGCCTTCGCGCGCGCTCGCGGTGGCGGTGCCCTCCCGCGCGTTGCCCGCGTCCGACTTCGACCGCACAAGGACTTCCCGTGTTCGCAGTTCCCCCCAACACCCTGGCCGCCGAGGCCGACCGCTCGCTGGCCCACCCGGTCCGGCTGGCCCGCGAGTTCGCCGCCGACCGCCGCTCCTGGGCGCACCTGCTGCGCTACGACCCGGTGCGCCGCTGGGCCGGTCTGCTGGAGCGCACCGAGCACCACGAGGCCTGGCTGCTGAGCTGGCTGCCCGGCCAGCACACCGAACTGCACGACCACAGCGGCGCCACCGGCGCGTTCACCGTGGTCTCCGGTTCGGTCAGCGAGCGCGTCGTGCGCAGCACGCCGGCCGGGCCGGTGCAGGAGTGGCGGACCCTGGAGGCGGGGCAGTCGCGGGTGTTCGGGCCGGACTACGTGCACCAGGTGCGCAACGATGGCCCCGACCCGGCGATCACCGTGCACGTCTACCGGCCCGCGCGGGCGCGCATGACGACCTACGCGCTCGATCCGGTCGAGGGGCTGCGCCGGACCTGACGCGCCCCGAACCCGCTTGAGCCGAACCCGCCGGCGGCAGGACTCGAGCGGGGCCGGACCTGACGGCGGCCGGATCTGGCCGCAGCCGGACCTGGGCGGGCCCGGGCTCGAGCGGGCCGGACCGGATCGGCGGGGTGACGTGCGGCTCCTCCGGCCGGGCTGCGCCGCTCCCGCCGGCCGGCCGGGTGGCAGCATCGGGTCGACCGACCCGCCGGAGCCGGAGCACCCATGCCACCCACGCCGAGTTCGCCGCTGCTGGAACCGGCCGTCGAGCTGCGCCGCGACGACCCGCGGCCGCTCGCGGTGCAGCTGGCCGACGCGCTCCGGCACGCCGCCGCGAGCGGCCAGATCCGCGGCGGGGACCGGCTGCCGTCCACCCGGGCGCTCGCGCGGCACCTGGGGGTGAGCCGCACGGTCACCGCCGCGGCCTACGAGCAGCTGCACGCGGAGGGCTGGATCGCGGGCAGGCACGGCTCCGGCACCTACGTCACCACGACCCCGCCGGGCGCGGAATCGGCCGCGCAGCCCGCAGTGTCCGATGCGGACGAACCGGAGCCGCCGGCGATCAACCTCACCCCGGGCGCCCCGTGGGTCGGCGGCATCGACCGCGCCGCGTGGCGCCGGGCCTGGCGGGCCGCCGGTGACCGCGAGCCGGACGACCGGGTGCACCGCGCCGGGCTGCCGGAGTACCGGGAGGCGGTGGTGGAGCACCTGCTGCGGCACCGCGGCATGGTCACCGGCGGCCCGCACCTCGGCACCGTGCTGGCGACCGGCGGCACCACCTCGGCGGTGCTGGAGATCGCCGCCGCGGCCCTGGAGCCCGGCTCCGCGGTCGCCGTGGAGGAACCCGGCTACCAGCGGGCTGTGCACGCGTTCCGCGCCGCCGGGATGCGGGTGGTGCCCGCGCCGGTCGACCACAGCGGGATCGTGGTCGACGAGATCCCGGCCGGCGTGCGCGCGGTCTACTGCTCCCCGGCGCACCAGTACCCGCTCGGTGGCCGGCTGCCCGCCGAGCGCCGGGTCGCGCTGGTGCAGCGGGCGCGGGCCGAGGGCTGGCTGATCGTCGAGGACGACTACGACGGCGAGCTGCGCTACGACGTGGCCCCGCTGCCGGTGCTGGCCGCGATGGCCCCGGACGTGGTGGTGCACCTGGGCACCACGAGCAAGATCCTCACCCCGACCCTCGGCGTGGGCTGGATGCTCGCCCCGAACCGGGTCACCGCGGCGGTGCTGGACCACCGGGAGCGCACCGGCACCCGCCCGGCCGCCGCGGGCCAGCGGGTGCTGGTGGAGTACGCCCGCAACGGCGACCTCGGCAGGCACCTGCGGCGGCTGCGCCGCGAGCTGTCCCGGCGGCGCGGGCTGGTCGTCGACGGGCTGGCATCGGCCGGGCTGGAGGTGTTCGGCGACGAGGCCGGTGCGCACGTCGTGCTGCCGTTGCCGGACGGCGCGGCCGAGCGGCGGTTGATGGACCGGGCGGCCGAGCGCGGCATCGTGCTCGACGGGCTGCACCGGCACCACGACGGCACCCCGGTCTGGTTCGGCATCGCCTTCGGCTACGCCGCGTGCTCGCGCGCTGACCTGGAGCGATCGGTCGCCGATGTGGCCCGGTGGCGCGATCGGGAGGTCGCTGGCGAAGCGCGCGCGGCCCGGTAGGGTCCCGCGCATGACTCAGCGCAAGACCCGGGTGGCCGTCGTCTTCGGCGGTCGCAGCCCCGAACACGGCATCTCCTGCCTCTCCGCCGGCAGCGTCCTGGCGCACCTGGACCGGGAACGCTTCGAGGTGCTGCCGGTCGGGATCACCCGGGACGGCGGCTGGGTGCTGGGCACCGGCGACCCGGAGCAGCTGCAGCTGCAGGGCCGCCGCGAGCCGGAGGTCACCGGAGGCACCGCGATCGCGCTGCCCGGCGACGCGACCCGCCGCGAGCTCATCCACGTCGACCCGGCCCGCGGCGGCGAGGTCCTGTCCGGTGTGGACGTCGTTTTCCCGGTGCTGCACGGGGCTTTCGGCGAGGACGGCACCATCCAGGGCCTGCTGGAGATGGCCGACGTGCCCTACGCGGGCCCGGGCGTGCTGTCCAGCGCTGTGTCGATGGACAAGGAGTACACCAAGAAGCTGCTGGCGGCCGAGGACCTGTTCGTCGGCACCTACGAGGTGCTCCGCCGCGATCAGTCCACGTTGGACGAACAGCAGCGGGAGCGGCTCGGCCTGCCGGTGTTCGTCAAGCCCACCCGCGCCGGCTCCTCGGTCGGCATCACCAAGGTCACCGACTGGGCCGACCTGGACGCCGCGATCGCCGAGGCGCGCCGCACCGACCCGAAGGTCATCGTCGAGGCCGCGATCACCGGCCGCGAGGTCGAGTGCGGGGTGCTGGAGTTCCCGGACGGGCGGGTGGAGGCCTCGCTGCCCGCCGAGCTGCGGGTCACCGGCGAATCCGACTGGTACGACTACGAATCCAAGTACCTCGACGACGTCACCGAGTTCGACATCCCGGCCAAGATCGGTGACGAGGCGATCGAACGGCTGCGCGCCGCGGCGGTGCGCGCCTTCCGCGCGCTGGACTGCCAGGGCCTGGCCCGGGTGGACTTCTTCGTCGCCGACGACGGCGAGCTGATCGTCAACGAGGTGAACACCATGCCGGGCTTCACCTCGATCTCGCTGTACCCGCGGATGTGGGCGCAGACCGGAGTGGACTACCCGACGCTGCTGACCACGCTCATCGACACCGCGCTGGCCCGCGGGACCGGACTGCGCTGAGGACCGCTGCTCGAACGCGGCGGGTTTGCCCGAGCAGTCGGCACCGCCGCTGGGCGCGACGCCGGCGAAAGCTCGCCGGGCCGGAGGGTCACGGGAAGACGGGCTTGCGGGGCAGGTTCGCGCGGATCAGCGCGGACAGGTCCTGCACCGGCCCGGTCCCGGAATCGGCCGGCGCGGTCAGCGCCACGTACACCGGCCGGTCCACCGCGATCCAGGACGCGTCGCCGCCCTCCTCCAGCCGCAGCCAGCTCACCCCGGAGACGTCCACCAGCTGCGAGGTCGGGGTGAGCTCCGCCGGCGCGGGCAGCCCGCAGCGCACCGTCAGCGGGTCGTGCCCCGCATCGCCCCAGGCGACCGCCCCGGCGGGCGCGGGCTCGGCGAGGGGGCGGCGCGGCACCGCGGCCCCGTGGATGGTCAGCTGCTGCGGGAGCTTCGCCAGCAGCCCGGTGCACTCCGGCGATCCGGCGGCGGGGGAGGGCACCGGCGGCAGCGCGAGCGGGCCGGTCCGGCGCGCGGCCTGCTCGGCGGCGAGCTGCTCGGCCCGCTGCTGCTCGGCGTGCCGGGAGTACAGCCCCAGGCCGATGACGCCGAGCGCGAGCAGCCCGCACAGCACGAGCGCCACGACCAGAACCGGCCGCGGCACTCCCGGGTTCTCCGGCGGTTGTTCGTCGACCACGGCGCCCACTACAGCACGGCCGCCGGGCCGGGAGCGGAAGGACCCGTCAGAGGTGTACGACCGGACACGTCAGCGTCCGCGTGATGCCCTCGACGTTCTGGATGTTGGCGACCACCATTTTGCCGAGCTGGTCGACATTTTCCGCCTCAGCGCGCACGATCACGTCGTACGGGCCGGTCACGTCCTCGGAGGTGATCACGCCCGGCGCCCCGGAGATCTCGGCGGCCACCGCAGCGGCCTTGCCGACCTCGGTCTGGATGAGGATGTATGCCTGAACCACGGCGTGCCCCTTCGTCTAGCGCCTTCGCGGGGGAGGAGACTGGCAGGAAACTACCCCATCGGTCCGCGGGGGTGCTCAAGATTGGGAGGTCTGACGTGGGTTCGGACACTTCGGCGCAGGACCAGACCGTGTCCGAGGCCGGTGAGTTCGGCCTGATCCACCGGGTGACCTCCGGCAAGGAGCAGCCCCCCGCGACCCTGCTCGGGCCCGGGGACGACGCCGCGGTGCTCGCGGCCCCGGACGGCCGGGTCGCGGCGACCACCGACGTGCTGGTCGAGCAGGTGCACTTCCGGTTCGACTGGTCCTCGCCGCACCAGGTGGGGCGCAAGTCGGTGGCGGTGAACCTGTCCGACCTCAACGCGATGGGCGCGGTGCCGACCGGGCTGCTGGTGGGGCTGGGCTGCCCGCCGGACACGCCGACGAGCCTCGTCGACGAGCTGTCCGCGGGGATGTGGGAGGAGGCCCGCCGGGTCGGTGCCGGCATCGTCGGCGGGGACGTGGTCAGCGCGGGCGCGCTCACCATCTCGATCACGGCGCTGGGGGATCTGCAGGGCCGCACGCCGGTGACGCGCTCGGGAGCGCGGCCCGGTGATCTCGTCGCGGTGGCCGGCCGGCTGGGCTGGGCCGCGGCCGGGTTGGCCGTGCTGGGGCGGGGTTTCCGCTCGCCGGTGGCGGTGGTCGGCGCGCAGCGGGTGCCGGAGCCGCCGTACTCGGCGGGGCCCGCGGCCGCGGACGCGGGGGCGACGGCGATGGTCGACACCTCGGACGGGCTGCTGGCCGACCTGGGGCACATCGCGGAGGCCTCGCAGGTGGGCATCGACCTGCGCGGGGAGCTGATCGAGGTGCCGCAGCGGCTCACCGAGGTGGCCTCGGCGCTGGGCGCGGACGCGCGGCACTGGGTGCTCACCGGTGGTGAGGACCAGGCGCTGGCGGCGACGTTCCCGGCGGGCACCGAGCTGCCCGAGGGCTGGCGCACCATCGGCGAGGTCGCCGAGGGCAGCGGGGTCACCATCGACGGCGCGCCCTACGAGACCGCCCCCGGCTGGGAGCACTGGCGCTGAACCGGAAGAAGGGCCGGCGGGCGCATCGCCCACCGGCCCTTCTCACGTCCGCCGCGATCAGCTCGCCGGAGCCGCCGCGGAGTCCCGCTCGTCGCCCTGCGACAGCGGCGTGCGCGCCGTCTCCTTCATCATCAGGATCGGCACCATCGCCACGACTGCCGCGCCCATCAGGTAGTAGGCCGGGAAGAACGTGTTGCCGGTGCTGGTGATCGAGTCGTTGATCAGCGGCGCGGTGCCGCCGAACACGGCCGTGGAGATGTTGTAGGCGATGCTGAACGCGCCGTAGCGCACCTTGGTCGGGAACATCGCCGGCAGCGTCGCCGCCAGCGGCCCGATCAGCTGCACGTGCCCGACGCCCAGCAGCGCCAGCCCGAGCAGCGTCGTGATCATCGACCCCTGCGCGATGAGCAGGAACGCCGGGATCGGCAGCACCACGAAGCAGATCGCCGCGGACAGGAACATCGGCTTGCGCCCGACCCGGTCCGACAGCGCCCCGGCCGGCGTGACCAGCAGCATCATCAGCACCACCGCCAGCAGCAGCGGCACCAGCACCTGCTGCTCCTGCCCCTCCGGGACGTTGAGCGTCTGGGCCAGGTAGGTCTCCATGTAGGTCAGGATCGTGTAGTTCGCGATGTTGATCAGGATCACGATCCCGAACACCAGCAGCAGCGGCCGCAGGTGCTGCCGGAACAGCGTCTTCAGCGGCGAGCGCGCGATGTTGCCGGTGTGCTCGAGGTCCTTGAACGCCGGGGTGTCCTCCAGCTTCGACCGCAGGTACAGCCCGATCAGCCCGAGCGGGCCGGCGATCAGGAACGGCACCCGCCAGCCCCAGGACTCCATCGCCTCGGCGGGCAATCCCAGGATGAGCAGCGTCGGCACCAGCGCGCCCAGGCCGAATCCGGTGAGCGTGCCGAATTCCAGCCAGCTGCCGTAGAAACCGCGCTTGCGCGTCGGCGCGTACTCGGCGATGTAGGTGGCCGCGCCGCCGTATTCACCACCGGTCGAGAAGCCCTGCAGCATTCGGCACAGCAGCAGCAGGATCGGCGCGAAAATTCCGATCGTGTCGAAGTTCGGCAGCAGCCCGAGCACGAATGTCGAGCCGGACATGAGCAGGATCGTCACGGCCAGCACCCGCTGCCGCCCGATCCGGTCGCCCAGGGGCCCGAAGAACAGGCTGCCCAGCGGTCGCAGCAGGAACGAGATCGCGAAGACCCCGAACGCCGAGACCGTTTCCCACGGTCCCGGGAAGAACTGGTGGCCGACGTAGCTCGCGACGTAGGCGTAGACCCCGAAGTCGTACCACTCGGTGGTGTTGCCGATCGCTGCGGCGCCGACCGCGCGCCGCAGCAGTGACCGCTGTTCCGGCGTGATTTCGTCCGCTTCTTGTGCAGTCATGAGGCTCTGTGCCACCTCCGGGTCTTAACGTCCACGGTGCGTGAACACGATTGGAGTACATGGAACCTAGCCGAGTGATCGGCCGCTGGCCACCAATATGCGGATGTGTGTCCGTTTCGATAAATGTTCAGGGCGCGTAAAACTCCGGTCCGGAGGCGTCCGGGTACCCGCTGCGAACGGTGCTGCGCAGCACCCCCATTGCTGATCACGGGCAGCGATCGGTTTTCGCGAGACGGGTCCCAACATCGACTTGTCAGGGGAACATGATGACGCCGCGCCGTGTTCTGCGCCACGTCGCCGGACCGATCCGGTCGCGGGCGGGGTCCGGCCCGGGGCGCGGGAGCGCGCGGGCGGCTCGCTAGGCTGCGCGCTCATGGCACGTCCGTTGCACGAGGTGGTCGAGGCAGGCTGGGCCGAGGCGCTGGAGCCGGTCGCGGGGAAGATCTCGGAGATGGGGGACTTCCTGCGCGACGAGGTCGCCGCCGGGCGGGAGTACCTGCCGGCGCCGCACAACGTGCTGCGGGCGTTCCGCCAGCCGTTCGCCGACGTGCGCGTGCTGATCGTCGGGCAGGACCCCTACCCGACGCCGGGGCACGCGGTGGGGCTGAGCTTCTCCGTCGCCGAGGGCGTGCGGCCGCCGAAGAGCCTGGTCAACATCTTCCGGGAGTACTGCGACGACCTCGGGCACCCGCAGCCGTCCAGCGGTGACCTCACGCCGTGGACCGAGCAGGGCGTGCTGCTGCTCAACCGGGCGCTGACCGTGCAGCCGGGCAAGCCCGCCGCGCACCGCGGCAAGGGCTGGGAGGCCGTGACCGACCAGGCGATCTCCGCGCTCGCCGCCCGCGAGCAGCCGATGGTCGCGATCCTGTGGGGCAACGACGCGCGCAGCACCCGCAGGCTCATGCCGGGCGTGGAGTGCCTCGAGTCGGTGCACCCGAGCCCGATGTCGGCCGACCGCGGCTTCTTCGGTTCCCGGCCGTTCAGCCGCGCCAACGAGATCCTGCGCCGCGCCGGCGCCGAACCAGTGGACTGGAAACTGCCCTGAGCGCGGCGCCGACGGAGCGTGAGCGCAATCGATTTCCACGCCTGCCGCGGCGCCCGAATCGGCGGATGGACCGGCCCGCGGCGCGGTCGTACATTGGCGGTGCGGTGGACTTGTGCTCGCCGATGGAAGAAGGCTTGTCATGGGTGCCGGGCCGGTCAGCGAAGGGGTGCTGGCGCGTCTGAAGCGCAGGGTGTGGCCGGGGGCCAACCCGCTGCGGCGCCGCACCGACCTGTTCGAGCCGGTCGCGCTGCTGGTGGTGGCGCTGCTGGGCGCCGTGGCGCTGGTGGCGGCCGGGATGGTCGGGCAGGCGGTGCTCGCCGACCGCAAGGCCGAGGTCGAGGCCGAGCAGGCCGCGCGGCACCAGGAACCGGTCCGCGTGCTCGCCGACCTCAAGGGCGACGACCCCACCTCCCGCGCCGTGGCGGTCGGGTGGGAACCCGCACCGGGCGACCGGCACTACGCCGTGGTCGAGGTGCCGATCAACGGGCCGCTGCCGGCCGAGATGTCCATCTGGGTCGACCACGATCAACGGCCGGTCCCGCCGCCGCGCACGCCTTCCGAAGCCGCGCAGGCCGCGGGGACCGCGGGCGCCGGAGTGCTGCTGGGATCAGCGGTCGGCACGGGGCTGCTGTACAGCGGCGCGCGGTGGTACGTGCGGCGCCGCAGATTGGCCGCGTGGGAGGCCGAGTGGTCGCAGGTCGGCCCGAAGTGGCGGCACTACCTGCCCTGACCGCGGGCGCGCAAAAACCCCGGCCGGCATCGCCGGACCGGGGTTTCCGCTGCTCGTCAGCGCTCAGCCGCGGGTGACCTTGCCCGCCTTCAGGCAGGAGGTGCACACGTTCATGCGCTTGCGCTGGGACAGACCGAACTTGGCGTGCACGGTCTGGATGTTCGGGTTCCACCGGCGGCGGGTCTTCCGGTGGGAGTGGGAGACCGAGTTGCCGAAGCCCGGCCCCTTGCTGCAGACGTCGCAGACGGCGGCCACGTCAGACACCCCTAACTTTGCGTTCGACGTCCTCCCACGCCCGCGGCGGGGAGCCTGAGTTCGGTTGCGGCGATGGATCCGCGCGGGCGCGGCCCGCGCGGTGGTCCGCCGGACTTCCGCCGGTCTCTGCAGCCATGCGGATGCCCTGGGCCATCGCCACCCAAGACCCGACAAGGCTACCCCACGGCCGTTCGCGCCCTTCGCCCACCTGCCGGAACCGCGTGATCGCGCGGCCGCGGCGCCCCGCAGGACGAGATCGCCGACCGGATCTTAGGCTGCGCGGCGTGGCTGGGAGTCCGGAAGTGCTGCAGGTGCTCGACGGGGCCGCGGCCCGCCGGTGGGCGCGGGAGGCCGTGGCGGGGCTGGCCGCGGACCGGGCGGCGCTGGACCGGATCAACGTCTACCCGGTCGCCGACGGGGACACCGGCACGAACCTGCTGCACACGATGCGGTCCGCGGCGGATTCCGTGGAGGACGCCGCGGAGGGCGCCGACACCCCGGGCGGTGTGCTGGGGGCGCTGGCCGCGGGCGCGCTGGCCGGGGCGCGCGGCAACTCCGGGATGCTGCTCTCGCAGGTGCTGCGGGGGCTGGCCGAGCGGCTGCGGGAGGCCGGCGAGGTCGACGGCCCGGGCCTGCGGGAGGCGCTGCGGCACGCCGACGAGCTCGCGCGCGCGGCCGTCTCCGAACCGGCCGACGGGACGCTGCTGTCGGTGCTGCGCGCGGCCGCGCTGGGGGCGGTGAACTGCGCCTCCGACGAGCTGCCCGCGGTGGTGCGGTGCGCGACCGAGGACGCGGTGCGGGCGCTGGAGCGCACTCCCGGCCAGCTGCCCGCGCTGGCCGACGCGGGGGTGGTCGACGCCGGAGGGCGCGGGCTGCTGGTGCTGCTCGACGCGCTGCACGCGGTGGTGCACGGAGTCCGGCTGGCGCCGGAACCGCCGGAGGGCGCGGTGCGCGCCCCGGCCGAGCACGACGGCTACTCCTACGAGGTCATGTACCTGCTGTCGGACGCCGCCCCGGACGGGCTGGACAGGCTGCGCGGCGAGCTGTCCGCGATCGGCGACTGCGTGTCGGTCGTCGGCGACGGCGGTCAGGCCTGGGCGGTGCACGTCCACTGCGACGACATCGGCGCGGCGATCGAGCGCGGCATCGAGACCGGGCGGGTCAGCAGCATCCAGGTGGTGCGCTTCGCCGACCAGACCGCCTCCGGGCCGCACCGGTTCGTCACCGGGCACGCGGTGCTGGCGTGCGTGCGCGGCGGCGGGCTCGCCGAGCTCTACTGGGCGGAGGGCGCGCACGTGCTGCGGCGCGGCCCCGAGCCCCCGGTCGTCGACGAGCTCGTCGCGGCCGTCGAGGACACCGGTGCCGCGCACGTGGTGGTGCTGCCCAACGACGAGGGTGTCACCGAGATCGCCGAGCTCGCCGCCGAGCGGGCGGTCCGCCAGGGCCGGGACGTCGTGGTCGTGCCGACCGCTTCGCCGGTGCAGGGGCTGGCCGCGCTGGCCGTGCACGACGCCGCGCGCCGCCGCCCGGACGACGCGGTGGCGATGGCCGAGGCGGCGGCCGCGACCCGCCGCGGCGAGCTGCGCATCGCCGATGCCGAGGCGCTGACCTGGGCGGGGCGCTGCACGCCGGGGGACGTGCTGGGGCTGATCGACGGCGAGGTGGTGCTGCTCGGCAGCGAGCTGGCCGCCGCGACCGGCGAGCTGCTGGACCGGCTGCTGGCCGCCGGGGGCGAGCTGGTGACCGCGCTGATCGGCGCGCAGGCCCCGGAGGGGCTGGCCGAGCACCTCACCGCGCACCTGGCCCGCACCCGGCCGGAGGTGGAGTGCTCCTGCTACCCGGCCGGGGAGCTCGGCGCGGCGGTGCTGCTCGGCGTGGAGTGAGCCGCCGGTTTCGTCCGATCGGGCGGTGGAGCGGTGGTGCTAACGTCGTCGGCACCATGCCGGTGACCTTGGAACTCGCTGCTCAGCGCCCGCGGCGCGCGCAGGTGGCCGCGCTGCGCGGGCCGGCCGGTGCCGGGGTGGGGCGCCTGCCCGTCGCGGTGCCGGACACCAGCGCCGGCGCAGCAGTGCTAGGCGACCGCGCGATCGCGGCGGCGGTGCCGCCCGACGCGGGCGCGCAGCGCGGTGCCGACGTCCGACTCGGGGGCGACCGGGGTGGTGCCGATCGGCGCGGAGTTGACCGGCCCGGCCCCCACCGGCCCTGCCCAGAGCGGCCCTGCCCCGACTGGCCCGGACCCGACCGGCCCGGACCCGGCCGGCGCTCGCTCGACCGGCGCGGTGCCGCCTCGCACAGCGTCCACCGGGACGGCGTTGATCAGCGCTGGACCGACCCGCAGAGCTTCGTGCGGCGCTGCGCCGACCTGGGGCGGGACCGGTGCGGAAGTCGGCTCGGCGCCGATCGGCACACCGTCGACCCGCGCGGCGTGGATCAGCGCTGCGCCGGCCTGCACGGGGCCGACCTGGTGGGCGTTGACCAGCGGTGCGTCGACCCGCGCATCGTGCTTCGGCACGGGGGTGGCCGGTGCTGCGTTCATCAGCGCGGGGCTGAGCGGCGCAACGCCGAGCGGCACGGCGTCGTTCAGCGTGGTGCTGATCTGCACAGCGATCAGCGGGGTGGTGCCCACTGGCGCAACGTCCACCGGCGCGGTGCCGATCGGGACGGCGTGGACCAGCGGTACGTGGACCGGCGCGATGTTGTTCAGCGTGGTCCCGACCGGCACGGCGTTGATCGGCACAGCGCTGACCGGCACAGCGCTGATCGGTGGAGCGCCGGCCGGCGGGGTGTTGGTCGGAGAGCGGGCCGGTGCGGAGGCCGCCGGTGTGGCCGCATCGAGGGGAGCGAGGGGGCGGAATGACGTTCCGGACTCGGTTCGCCGCGTGGGGCGCGGCGTGGGCTGCGGCGGTGGCCGGGGTGCTCGCGCTCGTGGCGCTGGTGTTCGCGCCGCGGCTGCCGGAGCCGATCGCCAGCCACTGGGACCTGGCCGGCACGCCGGACGACTCCGCGGAGCTGTCCTGGTTCGTGCTGGTGACGCTGGGCCTGTGGGCGGTGCTGGCCGGGATCGGGCTGATGACCGGGCTGGCCGGCGCGGGCCGGCAGGCGGCCGGGGTGGCGCTGCTGGTGGCCGGCGGGGTGTTCGTGTGCGGGGTCCTCGGCTCGACGGTGTGGGCGAACCTGGACGTGCCGGACTGGCAGCAGGCGAGGGCGCTGAACTGGCAGGTGTTCGCGGTGCTCGGGGTCAGCGGGCTGGCCGGCGCGGGTGGGCACCGCCTGGCGGCGAACGGTTGCGCCGGACGTGCCCGCTTCCGCGGGGAACCGGCGGCGCGGCTGCGCGCGGGTGAGCAGGTGCTGTGGACCTCGGCGGTGACGAACCGGCCGATGCTGGCCGGGGCGCTGGTCTCGCTGCCGGCGGGCGGTGCGCTGGCCGCGCTGGGGGAGTCGTGGGTGCCGGGCGCGGTGCTGGTGGTCTGCGGGCTGGCGCTGCTGGTGCTGTCGTCGGTGCGGGTGCACGTCAGCGATCGGGGCCTGGCGGTGGCGTTCGGGCCGATGGGATGGCCGGTGCGGCGCATCGACGTGGGCGAGATCGCCGCGGCGCGCGTGGAGCGGCGGCGGCCGGTCGAGGTCGGCGGCTGGGGCTACCGCGGGCTGCCCGGCCGGGCGACGATCATGCTGCGCGGCGGGGAATGCCTGGTGGTGCGCCGGAAATCGGGCGGCGAGCTGGGCATCAGCGTGGACGACGCGGAGCGCGGCGCGGAGCTGCTCAACGCGCGGCTGCGGTGAGGTGGCCGACACGCCGCCGCCGCGTCAGCGGGGTTCGCTAGGTTGCCCGCGGTTGACTTCGAGGCAGGAAGCCGCAGCGAGACGGGTGGGGCGGAATGACCACATTGGATACCGGACTGGATCGGGTGCTCGGCGCGAAGACCGCCAAGGCGCTGGAATCCGCGCTCGAACTGTCCACTGTGGGCGATCTGCTGCGGCACTACCCGCGCCGCTACGCCGAACGCGGCGAGCTGACCGCCATCGCGGGCCTGGAGATCGACGAGCACGCGACCGTGCTGGCCAAGGTGGAGCGCGTCACCAAGCGCAGCATGAAGTCCCGCCGCGGCACCATCGTCGAGGCCCGCATTACCGACGGGCACCGCTCGCTGCTGTGCACCTTCTTCAACCAGGCCTGGCGGGAGCGGGAGCTGCTGCCCGGCCGCCGCGGCATGTTCGCGGGCAAGGTCACCGCCTACCGCGGCGCGCTGCAGCTGGCCCACCCCGAGTACCAGCTGTTCGACGCCGAGCAGGACGCCGGTGCCGCTGCCGAGGAGTTCGCCGCCGCGCTCATCCCGGTCTACCCGTCGGCGCAGGGCCTGCCGTCGTGGTCCCTCGCGCGCTGCGTGCGGCAGGTGCTCGACACCTGGGACGGCGCGCAGGACCCGCTGCCCGAGCAGCTGCGCACCGAGCACGGCCTGATGGGGCTGGAACCGGCGCTGCGCAAGATCCACCAGCCCGCCGACCAGGCCGAGATCGCCGCCGCGCAGAACCGGCTGAAGTGGGACGAGGCGCTGGCCGTGCAGCTGGTGCTGGCCCGGATGCGCGCGGACACCCACGAGCGCCCCGCGCCCGCGTGCGCGCGCCGCGACGACGGGCTGCTGGCCCGGTTCGACGCGGCGCTGCCGTTCGAGCTCACCGCCGGGCAGCGGGAGGTCGGCGAGGAGGTCGCCGCCGACCTGGCCACCGAGCACCCGATGAACCGGCTGGTGCAGGGCGATGTCGGCTCCGGCAAGACGCTGGTGGCGCTGCGGGCGATGCTGCAGGTGGTGGATTCCGGCAGGCAGGCGGCGATGCTCGCGCCGACCGAGGTGCTGGCCGCCCAGCACGCGCGCTCGCTGGCCGACCTGCTCGGCGACCTGGGCCGGGCGGGGGAGCTCGGGGCGGCCCCGGAGGCCACCCGGATCACCCTGCTCACCGGCTCGCTGCCGGCGGCGCAGCGGAAGAAGGCGCTGCTGGAGGCCGCTTCCGGGGAGGCGGGCATCGTCGTGGGCACGCACGCGCTGATCCAGGACCGGGTGTCGTTCGCCGACCTGGGCATGGTGGTCGTCGACGAGCAGCACCGCTTCGGCGTGGAGCAGCGGGACGCGCTGCGCGCCCGCGGTGGCTCGGACATCGCCCCGCACGTGCTGGTGATGACCGCGACGCCGATCCCGCGGACCGTGGCGATGACGGTGTACGGCGATCTGGAGACCTCCGCGCTGCGCGAGCTGCCGCAGGGCCGCTCGCCGATCAGCACCAGCGTGGTGCCCGCGGCGGAGAAACCGGCCTGGCTGGACCGCGCCTGGGCCCGCGTGCGGGAGGAGGTGGCCGCCGGCCACCAGGTCTACGTGGTCTGCCCGCGCATCGGCGACGACGAGCAGAACCCGCCGAAGAAGGGGAAATCCGCCAAGAAGTCCGAAGTGGACGACGGCGCGGAGGACGCGGGCGCGGACTCCGACGAACGCCGCCCGCCGCTGTCGGTGCTGGAGGTCGCGGACAAGCTGGCCAACGGCCCGCTGTCCGGCCTGCGCCTCGGCGTGCTGCACGGCCGGATGCCCGCCGACGACAAGGACGCGGTGATGCGCGGGTTCGCCGGCGGGGAGGTCGACGTGCTGGTGGCCACCACGGTCGTCGAGGTCGGCGTGAACGTCCCGAACGCCACCGCCATGGTGATCATGGACGCGGACCGGTTCGGCGTCAGCCAGCTGCACCAGCTGCGCGGCCGCGTCGGCCGGGGCACCGCGCCCGGGCTGTGCCTGTTGGTCACCGAGGCCCCGGCCGGCACCACGACGCGGGAGCGGCTGGACGCGGTCGCCTCCACCACCGACGGGTTCGAGCTGGCTCGGCTGGACTTGGAGCTGCGCCGGGAGGGCGATGTGCTGGGCGCGGCGCAGTCCGGCCGCAAGTCCGGGCTGAAGATGCTCTCGCTGCTGCGCGACGAGGACGTGATCGCCGAGGCGCGCGCGGCCGCGCAGGGCTTCGTCGCCGCGGATCCGCAGCTGCGCGAGCACCCGGGCCTGGCGGGCATGGTCGCCGAGCTCGTCGACGCCGACAGCGCCGAGTACCTGGAGAAGTCCTGAGGGCCGGCGCGGAGCCGCGCGCGGCGATCTGCCTCCGCGCGCGCTGCTGACCCGCGCCGGCACGGCGAACCCGCGGCGACGCCGGCCGCTCGCTGGAAGCGGACGCGGCCTCGCCGCATTCCCCGGGCAAAGCGCCGATCGGAGCCGTCGCGCTCGGCCGTCCGGCCCCGCCGCCCGCGCCCGCCGCGGCCGCGCGTGTTGATCATCACGTCCGGTGCGGCGGGCGCCGCCGCCGGACCGGGGACGCAGCACGCATCCGCGCGCACGGTGCGCTTCCGGGAACGGTGCTGATCTCATCCCCACGCGGAAAATTGCGCGATTCTTCTCCTCGGGCGGGCTTGTGCCCGGGAGGTTTCTGCGCAGCTCAGCGCGCTGGAATGAGGTGCGTCACTTTTCGGGCCTCTCGGAGCGCGGAATTTTCGCGGTACGGTTTCCGAACCGTCCGACACCTGCCCAGGAGGTAGCCGGCATGTTCCGCAAGGTCCTCGTCGCCAACCGTGGCGAGATCGCCATCCGTGCCTTCCGCGCGGGCTACGAGCTCGGCGCCGGAACGGTGGCGGTGTTCCCGCACGAAGACCGCAACTCGTTGCACCGCCTCAAGGCCGACGAGTCCTACGAGATCGGCGAGCCCGGCCACCCGGTGCGCGCCTACCTGTCCGTCGAGGAGATCGTGAAGGCCGCGCGCCAGGCCGGCGCCGACGCGGTCTACCCGGGCTACGGCTTCCTGTCCGAGAACCCGGACCTGGCCCGCGCCTGCCACGAGGCCGGGATCACCTTCGTCGGGCCGAGCCACGAGATCCTGGAGATGACCGGCAACAAGGCCACCGCCGTGGCCGCGGCCCGGGAGGCCGGGGTGCCGGTGCTGGACTCCTCGGCGCCCTCGTCGGACATCGACGAGCTCATGTCGGTCGCCGAGAACATCCAGTTCCCCGTGTTCGTCAAGGCCGTCGCCGGCGGCGGTGGCCGCGGGATGCGCCGGGTGGACGAGATCGGCGCGCTGCGCGAGGCTCTGGAAGCCGCGATGCGCGAGGCCGAATCCGCCTTCGGCGACCCCACGGTCTTCCTGGAGCAGGCCGTGATCAACCCGCGGCACATCGAGGTGCAGATCCTCGCCGACGGGCAGGGCAACGTGATGCACCTGTTCGAGCGGGACTGCTCGGTGCAGCGGCGGCACCAGAAGGTCATCGAGATCGCGCCCGCGCCGAACCTGGACCCGCAGCTGCGCGAGCGGATCTGCAACGACGCCGTCGCGTTCGCCCGCAAGATCGGCTACGTCAACGCCGGCACCGTCGAGTTCCTCGTCGACGAGCAGGGCCGGCACGTGTTCATCGAGATGAACCCGCGCATCCAGGTCGAGCACACCGTGACCGAGGAGGTCACCGACGCCGACCTGGTGATGTCCCAGCTGCGCATCGCCGCCGGGGAGACGCTGGCGGACCTGGGGATGTCGCAGGAGACGATGCAGCTGCGCGGCGCGGCGCTGCAGTGCCGCATCACCACCGAGGACCCCACCAACGGCTTCCGCCCGGACACCGGGATGATCAGCGCCTACCGCTCGCCGGGCGGCGCGGGCATCCGGCTCGACGGCGGCACCGCGTTCGCCGGCACCAGCATCAGCGCGCACTTCGACTCGATGCTGGTGAAGCTGTCCTGCCGCGGGCGGGACTTCCCGACCGCGGTCGCCCGCGCGCGCCGGGCGGTGGCCGAGTTCCGCATCCGCGGCGTGGCCACGAACATCCCGTTCCTGCAGGCGGTGCTGGACGATCCGGACTTCGCCGCCGGGCGGGTCACCACCTCGTTCATCGAGGAGCGCCCGCACCTGCTGACCGCGCGGCACTCCGCCGACCGCGGGACGCGGCTGCTGAACTACCTCGCCGACATCACCGTGAACCGGCCGAACGGGGAGCGGCCCACCACCCCGGACCCGGTGTTCAAGCTGCCCGAGGTGGACCTGCAGGCCCCGCCGCCGGACGGGTCCAAGCAGCGGCTCACCGAGCTCGGCCCGGAGGGCTTCGCCCGCTGGCTGCGGGAGTCCGACGCGGTCGGCGTCACCGACACCACCTTCCGCGACGCGCACCAGTCGCTGCTGGCGACCCGGGTGCGCAGCCGCGACCTGCTGGCCGTGGCCCCGCACGTGGCGCGGATGACCCCCGAGCTGCTGTCGCTGGAGTGCTGGGGCGGCGCGACCTACGACGTGGCGCTGCGGTTCCTGGCCGAAGACCCGTGGGAGCGGCTGGCGAAGCTGCGCGAGGCCGCGCCGAACATCTGCCTGCAGATGCTGCTGCGCGGGCGCAACACGGTGGGCTACACGCCCTACCCGACCGAGGTGACCGAGCACTTCGTGCAGGAGGCCACCGACACCGGCATCGACATCTTCCGGATCTTCGACGCGCTCAACGACATCGAGCAGATGCGCCCGGCGATCCAGGCGGTGCGCGACACCGGCAAGTCCGTCGCCGAGGTCGCGCTCTGCTACACCGGCGACCTGTCCGACCCCGGCGAGAAGATCTACACGCTGGACTACTACCTGCGGCTGGCCGAGCAGATCGTCGAGGCCGGCGCGCACGTGCTGGCGATCAAGGACATGGCCGGGCTGCTGCGCGCCCCCGCCGCGACCAAGCTCGTCACGGCGCTGCGCCAGGAGTTCGACCTGCCGGTGCACCTGCACACCCACGACACCCCGGGCGGCCAGCTGGCCACCTACCTGGCCGCGATCCAGGCCGGGGTGGACGCGGTGGACGGCGCGACCGCCTCGATGGCCGGCACCACCTCGCAGCCGGCGCTGTCGTCGATCGTGGCCACCACCGACCACACCGAGCGGGCCACCGGGCTGGACCTGCAGGCGGTGTGCGACCTGGAGCCGTACTGGGAGTCGGTGCGCAAGGTCTACCAGCCGTTCGAGGCCGGGCTGGCCTCGCCGACCGGCCGGGTCTACCACCACGAGATCCCCGGCGGGCAGCTGTCGAACCTGCGCACCCAGGCCGTGGCGCTCGGGCTCGGGGACAAGTTCGAGGAGATCGAGGCGATGTACGCCGCGGCCGACCGCCTGCTCGGCCGGCTGGTGAAGGTCACCCCGAGCTCCAAGGTCGTCGGCGACCTCGCGCTGCACCTGGTCGGCGCCGGGGTGGACCCGGCCGAGTTCGAGGCCGACCCGCGGCGGTTCGACATCCCGGACTCGGTGATCGGCTTCCTGCAGGGCGAGCTGGGCGAGCCGCCGGCCGGCTGGCCGGAGCCGTTCCGCAGCCGCGCGCTGGAGGGCCGCACCGCGGGCCGCCAGGTCGCCGAACTGTCCGAAGAGGACCGCAAGGGGCTGGCCGAGGACCGGCGCGGCACGCTGAACCGGCTGCTGTTCCCCAAGCCCACCCAGGAGTTCACCGAGCACCGCGAGGCCTACGGCGACACTTCGCTGTTGCGCAGCAAGGACTTCTTCTACGGGCTGCGGCCGGGCGAGGAGTACTCGGTCGACCTGGAGCCGGGCGTGCGGCTGCTCATCGGTCTGGAGGCGATCAGCGACCCGGACGAGCGCGGCATCCGCACCGTGATGGCGGTGCTCAACGGCCAGCTGCGGCCGATCCAGGTGCGGGACCGCTCGGTGGCCACCGACCTGCCGGTCGCGGAGAAGGCCGACCGCGGCAACCCGGGCCACGTGCCCGCCCCGTTCGCCGGGGTGGTGACGCTGGCCGTGAGCGAGGGCGACAGCGTCTCGGCCGGGCAGACCGTCGGCACCATCGAGGCGATGAAGATGGAGGCCGCGATCACCGCGCCGCAGGCCGGGCAGGTCAAGCGGCTGGCGATCGGGAAGGTGCAGCAGGTCGAGGGCGGTGACCTGATCATCGAGCTGGCCTGACGGCGGAACCTTCGAGCGGGGGCGGGCTGCGGCTCGCCCCCGCTTCGCGCGTTCCCGGGGCGTGCGCTCGGCGTTGTGCGGCCCGTGATCGACCAGCCACGGAAGTGGATCTTGAATTGCCGGACCCGGCCGGTATCGTCACGTACCGCGCGGCCGCGCCCCAGCGCGCCGCGCTGCCGCGAGATCGGGTTCGGTGGTGCCGGCACCGCCGGGGCGACCTGGAGGGACCGGCCGTGACACTGCTGCCCCGCGGGGCCGACCTGACCCGGTCCAGCGCCTCCCGGGTCTACGACTACGGCCTCGGCGGCTCGCACAACTTCGCCGTCGACCGCCGGGTGCTGGACGCGATCAAGGAGGTCTACCCGGCCACCCCGCAGCCCGCGGTGGACAACCGCGCCTTCCTCGGCCGCGCGGTGCGGGCCTGCCAGCGCGCCGGGATCCGGCAGTTCCTCGACCTCGGCTCCGGGATGCCGACCGTCGGCAACGTGCACGAGATCGCGCAGCGGGGCGATCCGCAGGCGCGCGTGGTCTACGTCGACGTCGACCCGGTCGCGGTCGCCCACGGCCGCGCGATCCTCGGCGCCGACCCCGGCACGGCCGTGCTGGAGGCCGACATGCGCGATCCGGAGCGGATCCTGCGGCACCCGGACGTGCGGGACCTGCTGGACTTCGACCAGCCGATCGCGGTGCTGATGGTCGCGATGGCGCACTACCTCGCCGACGAGGACGGGCCGCAGCAGGCGCTGGCGACCTACCGCGGCGTGATGCGGCCCGGCTCGCTGCTGGTGTTCTCGCACATGACCGCCGACGACCACCCGGAGGTCCGGCGCACCGCGGAGATCTTCAACGCGGCCAGCGCCGACCGGCTGGTGCTGCGCAGCCGCGCGGAGATCGACCGGCTGCTGGCCGGGTTCCGCTACCTCGAGCCCGGGCTGGTCCACCCGGCGGACTGGCGCCCGGACGGGCCGCTGCAGCCGGGGCACGAGCCGGCGCGGGCGGCCTGCTACGCCGCGGTCTGCGAACCCGCGGACTGAGTCCGGTCAGCTTCGGGCGGGCCTCCCGCTGTTCCGGCCCGCGGACCGCGCGCGCCGTTCCGCGGAATTCCCGCGGCGGCCGGGTGAGCACATTGCGTGGCCAAGCAAATGATTCTGCCGTGCTCCATTTCACCGCGGGACGCCGTTTTCCCGGGTGATTGCGGCGCCGCGTCCGATTTCCCTTCGGAAACGGGCCCGCAACGTGTCCGAACACCAGTGCCTATGGCACGGTGGAGTGAACTGCGCCCCGCAGGAAATGCAGAAGGGAACGATCGTGCGCAACTCCACCAAGCACGCCGGGAGGCTGGCCGCCGTGGCCGCCCTCGTCTTCGGCGGCGCACTCACCGGAGCCGCGGCGCACGCGGACGCCGGCGACATCACGCCGTGCGGCAACACCGCGAAGGCCTGCGTCGACCTGTCCAGCAAGCAGGCTTGGCTGCAGTCCGGCGGCACCGGCTACTACGGCCCGGTGCCGATCACCTCGGGCAAGCCCGGCGCGGACACCCCGGTGGGCACGTTCAAGGTGCAGTGGAAGGACGCCGACCACCGCAGCGGCGAATTCGACCAGGCCCCGATGCCGAACGCGGTGTTCTTCACCAACACCGGCGTGGCCTTCCACGAAGGCAGCCTGCAGCAGGAATCGAACGGCTGCGTGCACCTTTCCACCACCGCGTCGAAGCGGTTCTTCGACGAGCTCAACCCCGGCGACGAGGTCCAAGTCGTGCAGTGATCGAAATCTGCCGGGAAAGACGACCGCTCGGGGCGCGCGCCGCCCCGGGCGGTTTTTTCGTGCGCCGGGCGTGCGGCCGCGAGACCGGCTGCGAATTGCCCGCGGCCGGTGCGCGAAGATGACCGCGTGACACGGATCGTGGCCGGCAGCGCGGGCGGGCGCCGCATCGAAGTGCCCCCGCGCGGCACCCGCCCCACCTCGGAGCGGGTGCGGGAGGCGGTGTTCAGCGCGCTGGAGGCGACCGTCGACCTGGACGGCGCGCGCGTGCTCGACCTCTACGCCGGATCCGGCGCCCTCGGCCTGGAGGCGCTGTCCCGCGGTGCCGCGCACGCCACCTTCGTCGAAGCCGACCGCCGCGCCGCCCAGATCGTGCGCCGCAACGCCGAAGCCCTCGGCTTCCGCCGCGCCTGCCGCATCGCGCAGGCCAAGGCCGAGACCGCGCTGGCCGACCCGCCGGACGAACCGTTCGACGTGGTGCTCGCCGACCCGCCCTACGACCTCGACCCCGCCCGGCTCGGCCAGGCGCTGCGCGAACTCGCCGCCCGCTGGCTGGCCCCCGGCGCGGTCGTGGTCCTGGAGCAGGCCGTGCGCGCCGGTGATCCGCCGTGGCCGGACGGCCTCGACCCCGAGCGCACCCGCCGCTACGGCGACACCGCCGTGCACCGGGCGGAATTCCGCGGCACGGCCCCGTGATCCGCGGCCGGTGACCCGCGCCACGTGCGCCCTGAGCAGCGGGTGGGCCGGTGCTAACGTCCCGGCTCATGAGGCGTGCCGTGAGCCCGGGCTCCTACGACCCCGTCACCAACGGCCATCTCGACATCATCGAGCGGGCCTCCGGGCTGTTCGACGAGGTCGTCGTCGCCGTGCTGGTGAACAAGAGCAAGAAGAGCCTGTTCACCGTCGACGAGCGCATCGAGATGCTGCGCGAGGTCACCGAGCCCTGGCCCAACGTGCGCATCGACTCCTGGCACGGCCTGCTGGTGGACTACTGCAACACCAACGGGATCGGCGCGATCGTCAAGGGCCTGCGCGCGGTCAGCGACTTCGACTACGAGCTGCAGATGGCGCAGATGAACCAGCGCCTGTCCGGGGTGGAGACGCTGTTCATGTCCACCAACCCGCAGCACAGCTTCCTGGCCAGCTCGCTGGTCAAGGAGGTCGCCACCTACGGCGGCGACGTCTCCAGCCTGGTCCCGCCGAAGATCGAGCAGCGGCTGCTGGAGCGCATCGCCGAGCGCGCCCAGGAGGGCTGAGCCCCGCCGGTGGTTGAACGGCGGGTTGCCGCCGCCCGCCGCCGCGCCACCGCCGGGTGAACTGTGCGCGGCGCGGGCTTCGTGTTCACGACAACGCCGCTGATCAGCCCGGCCCCGGCGCTAGCGTCCGGCGCATGAGCATCTCGTCGAAAGCCATGAAGGTCCTGCTCGCCGGACTGCTCGCGATCGCGGGCCTGTTCGGCGCGTCCACCGCCGCGGTCGCCGCCGCGCCCGCCTCCGCCCCGGTGCTGGCCCAGGCCCCGGCCTGCGGGGACACCGCCGGGTTCCAGAAGGTCAACCTCTCGGCGCTGCCGAAGGAGGCCACCGACACCGTCAACCTGATCAAGTCCGGCGGCCCGTTCCCGTTCCCGCAGGACGGCCAGGAGTTCACCAACCGCGAGGGCATCCTGCCGGACTGCGGCGACGGGTACTACAAGGAGTACACCGTGATCACGCCCGGCAGCGACGACCGCGGTGCGCGCCGCTTCGTCGTCGGCGAGAAGGGCGAGTACTTCTACACCGAGGACCACTACGAGTCCTTCAGCCTCACCAACATCAACGCCTGACCTCCGGGCGCACGGCTCCCGGCGCGGAGCCCCCGACCGGCACCCGCCGCCTCCGTCGCGGCGGGTGCCGCCGCATGTGGCGCTGATCATCTTTTCGGGGGAGCGGTGCCCGGCGTACGGGTGAAACGGGACACGCGCGGCGAGGTTCCGCCCGGCCCGCCGAGGTCGGCGGCACACTGGAGCGCGGCCGACCCGTGATCGCCGGGGGCCGGGGCGGGGCGGCGGCGCGTGCTGGCATGCTTTCGCCGCGGAGGGCTACGACGGCAGGGAGATCGAGGTGTACCGGGTTTTCGAGGCGCTCGACGAGCTCGTCACGATCGTGGAAGAGGCGCGCGGCGTGCCCATGACGTCGAACTGCGTCGTCCCGCGCGGAGACGTGCTGGAACTGCTCGACGACGTGCGGGACGCGCTGCCGCAGGAGCTCGACGACGCCCAGGACGTGCTGGACCACCGCGACGACGTGGTCTCCAAGGCCGAGGCCCAGTCCGGCAAGGCGATCGGCGAAGCCCGCACCGAGGCCGACCGCACCCTGGCCCAGGCCCGCTCCGAGGCCGAGCAGATCCTCGCCGACGCCCGCGACCAGGCCGACCAGATGATCACCGACGCCCGCGCGCAGGCCGAGGAGTCCGTCTCCGCCGGCCGCCGCGAGTACGAGGACTACGTCGGCCGCGCCCAGTCCGAGGCCGACCGGATGGTGCAGGCCGGCCGCGCCGCCTACGAGCAGTCCGTGCACGAGGGCCGCACCGAGCAGTCCCGGCTGGTCGCCGAGACCGAGGTCGCGCAGGCCGCGCACAGCGAGGCGCACCGCATCGTGGAGAACGCCAAGGAGGAGGCGGAGCGGCTGCGCAGCGAGTGCGACGCCTACGTCGACTCCCGGCTGGCCGACTTCGAGGACCTGCTCAGCCGCACCCTGCGCACCGTCGGCCGCGGCCGCCAGCAGCTGCGCAGCCCGGTCGGGGTGCCGTTCGACTACGAGGACGCCCGCGCGGCCACCGGCGGCGGCCCCGAGGAGAACTGAACGTCCCGCCAGGCCCGATTCCGGGTGGTCGCCGCGGTTGGCGTACGCTGGATCCGCTGGCCGTGGGAAGGTCCGCCCGTTTCCGGGCACCGGACACCAGTGGTCGCACCGCCGGTCGGATCGACGGCCGGCACCCGCCGGAACACCAGCGCGAAGCTGGTCCCCCTCTGCAACGAGATCTGTGATGTCCGAGAACCGTGATGCCGCACGCGCCGCCCAGGTGGGTCCGTGGGTGCTCGACACCCGCGAGATCGGGCACCGCGCGGGCAGCAGCCGCCAGTACACCCGCAGCGCTCCGGCGCCCGCCGGGTTCGGCCTGGACCTGATCGGGGTCGCCGAGGGGGAGCCGATCGAGCTCGACCTGCTCGCGGAGTCGGTCGTGGAGGGCGTGCTCGTGTCGGGCACCGTCTCCGCGCGGCTGACCGGGGAGTGCGCGCGCTGCCTGGACCCGGTCTCCGACGACCTGGAGATCGAGATGCGCGAGCTGTACGCCTACCCGGACAGCACGACCGACGAGACCACCGACGAGGACGAGGTCAGCCGGGTCGTCGACGAGCTCATCGACCTGGAACCGGCGGTGCGCGACGCGATGCTGCTGGCGATGCCCACCTCTCCGGTGTGCTCCGAGGACTGCCAGGGCCTGTGCGCCGGGTGCGGGGTGAAGTGGGCCGAGCTCGCCCCCGATCACACCCATGAGACGATTGACCCTCGCTGGGCCGCGCTGCGTGAGCGGTTCGGCGGAAACGAGGAGGAGAACTAGCCGTGGCCGTCCCCAAGCGCAAGATGTCCCGCTCCAACACCCGGCACCGCCGGTCGCAGTGGAAGGCCGCTGCGCCGCAGCTGGTGCAGTGCTCCAACCGGTCCTGCCGGGAGCAGAAGCTGCCGCACGTGGTCTGCCCCGCCTGCGGCCAGTACGACGGCCGCCAGGTCGTCCAGCCCGCCTGACGCCCGCGGATCGCGGCGTGGGGGGAAAGCAGTCCCGGAACCGTGATGCTGCGGACCGGACCCCGTTGCTGAAGGCGCTCGGCGTCGACATCGAAGCCGAGCTGCTGACGCTCGCCCTGACGCACCGCTCCTACGCCTACGAGAACGGTGGCCTGCCGCCGAACGAGCGGCTGGAGTTCCTCGGGGACGCGGTGCTCGGGCTGGTCATCACCGACCGGCTGTACCGGGAGCACCCGGACCTGCCGGAGGGGCAGCTGGCGAAGCTGCGCGCGAGCCTGGTGAACATGCACGCGCTCGCCGGTGTGGCCCGCGAACTCGGCGAGGGCGGCCTGGGCGAGCACCTGCTGCTGGGCCGGGGCGAGGAGCTCACCGGTGGCCGGGACAAGGCGAGCATCCTGGCGGACGGCCTGGAGGCCGTGCTCGGCGCGGTGTACCTGCAGCACGGGATCGACGTGGCGCGCGAGATGATCCACCGCCTGTTCGAACCGCTGCTGACCGAGGCGCCGCAGCGCGGCGCCGGGCTGGACTGGAAGACCAGCCTGCAGGAGCTGACCGCCGCCACCGGTCGCGGCGTGCCCGAGTACCGGGTGGAGGAGCACGGCCCGGACCACCGCAAGGAGTTCAACGCCTTCGTCTCGGTGGCGGGCGAGACCCTCGGCGACGGGGACGGCCGCACCAAGAAGGAAGCCGAGCAGAAGGCCGCGCAGGCGGCGTGGCGCCGGCTGTCCGAGCTGGAGAAGCAGGCGGACTCCGCCGGTTCGGCCGCGGACGAGCAGGCCGCGGAGGACTGAGGTCCGGGCGCTGCACCGCGCTGCGGTGCTCGCGAGAAGCATGTGTCGAGTCGGTCCGGCGCCGGCGGTGTGCAGCACCGCGGGCGCCGGACCGAGTCGTGTCGGCGGAGGAGTGCGGGCGTGCCCGAGTTGCCCGAGGTGGAGACGATCCGGCGCGGCGTGGCCGAGCACGCCGCCGGCCGCACCGTGGCCGAGGTCGAGGTGCTGCACCCGCGCGCGGTGCGGCGGCACGTGCCCGGCCCGCGGGACTTCGAGGCCCGGCTGGTGGGCCGGTCGGTGTGGTCGGCGCAGCGCCGCGGCAAGTACCTGTGGCTGGAGCTGGGCGAGCCCGCCGACACCCAGTCCACCGAGTTCGTCGGCACCGCCGGGGGCGGCGTGCCGGGCGAGGCGCTGCTGACGCACCTGGGCATGAGCGGGCAGCTCAAGGTGCAGCCGGAGGGCGCGCCGGACGAGAAGCACCTGCGGGTGCGGTTCCGGTTCACCGACGGCGGCCCGCAGCTGCGGTTCGTCGACCAGCGCACGTTCGGCGGGTTGAGCCTGGCCGAGCTGGTCGACGTGGACGGGGTGGCGCTGCCGACGCCGGTGGCGCACATCGCCCCGGACCCGGTGGAGAAGGTCTTCGACGCCGAGGCGGTGGTGGCGCGGCTGCGGTCGCGGCGCACCGGGATCAAGCGGGCGCTGCTGGACCAGTCGCTGATCTCCGGCATCGGCAACATCTACGCCGACGAGGCGCTGTGGCGGGCGAAGCTGCATTGGGCGCGCCCGACGGAGACGCTGACGCGGCCGGCGGCGCGGCGGCTGCTGGCGGCGGTGCGCGAGGTGCTGGACGAGGCGCTGGCGGCCGGGGGCACCTCGTTCGACGCGCTGTACGTGAACGTCAACGGCGAGTCCGGCTACTTCGACCGGTCGCTGGCGGTGTACGGGCAGGCGGGGCGGCCGTGCCCGCGCTGCGGGGCGCTGGTGCGGCGGGATTCGTTCATGAACCGCTCGTCCTACACCTGCCCGGTCTGCCAGCCGAAACCGCGCAACGCGCACTACTGACGCCCCAGCCGCAGCAGGGTTGTGGCGTGGGGTGGGAGGTCGGTGCTCAGCGGGCCGGTGGTGCTGGTGCGGTGCCCGGTCCAGAGGTCGCGGGTCGGGTAGGTGCCCGGGGGCAGGCCGAGGGTGCGCAGGTCGGTGGTGATCCGGGCGGGGGCGTCGCCGCGGTTGTAGAGGGCCACGGCGGTGCCGTGCTGCAGCGGGCGCACCCAGACCTGGTGGTCGCCGCCGGTGACGCGGCGGGCCGCGCGGCCGAGGGGGTCCTGGTCGACGGCGATGACCTCGGGGTCGGTGAGCAGGTCGCGGGCGGCCGGGCTGGTGCGCGCGGGATCGTTCCCGGCGATGAGCGGGGCGGCGAACATCGCCCACATGCTCAGGTGGGTGCGGGCCTCGTCGTCGGTGAGCCCGGCGTAGCCGTTCACGTCGTGCACGCCGACTTCGAGCATGTCGGGGTCGGGCCAGCAGCCGGGGCGGGCGCGATCGGTGAGCCCGCTCTGGACTTCGATGATGTCGCGGACGCCCATCGGGTGGCTGTTGCCGCGGTCGGTGCGCCACACCGGCTGGATGTCCTCGGTGGTGCGGGACAGGTGCGCGATGTCGCACCAGGACGCGGTTTCCCCCGGAGCGCCGGGGAAATTGCTGTTCGGGTTGATGCTGTAGAGGATCGGGCGGCCGGTCGCGGCCAGCGCGTCGCGCATGGTGGTGAACGCGGCGCGGGCGGTCGCGGGTGATCCGGCGCCGTGGCACCAGTCGTACTTCAGGTAGTCCACGCCCCAGGAGGCGAACGCGCGGGCGTCGCGCGCTTCGCGGTCCCCGCTGCCGGTGCGGCCGGGGTAGGCGCCGGTCTGCTGCGCGCAGGTCTCGTCGTTCGGCGACATGTACAGGCCGAACTTCAGCCCGCGGGCGTGCAGGTAGTCGCCGAGCGCGGCCATGCCGGCGGGGAACCGCTGCGGGTCGGCGAGCAGGTTCCCGGCGGAGTCGCGCTGCGGCCGGTACCAGCAGTCGTCCACCACCACGTACCGGTAGCCCGCGTCGCGCATCCCGCTGCGCACCAGCCCGTCCGCGGCGCGGCGGATCTTGCCCTCGTCGATGTCGCAGCCGAAGGTGTTCCAGCTGTTCCAGCCCATCGGCGGGGTCGCAGCGGGGCCGACCGGCAGCGCGGCCGGGGGCGGGGATGCGCGCGGGGCGGCCCCGCCGGCCGCGGCGAGCACGGCCAGCAGGGCTGCGGTGAGGGCGATTCCTCGTGGCATCAATGCTGTTCCGCGCAGTCGTAGAGGCGTTCGTCGCCGGGCTGGGCCGGAGGGTCGCCGTAGGCGGCCGGGTCGACGGCGGTGCAGTGCCGGGCCGCCCAGGCCATCGCGGCGTCGACGACGCGGGTGTCGACCTTGCCGCCGATCGCGCGCACGCCGGAGCTGCCGCTGGTCCAGACGTAGCGCAACCGGCCCTGCTCGACGTCCTGCTGGAGCTGCCGGGCGGTGGGCGCCGGGTCGTTGCCGTTGTAGCCGCCGACGGCCATCACGGGCTGTCCGGTGTCCAGGATGATCGGGGCGGCCACCATCGCGCCGACGACGGCGACGAGCCAGGTCTCGCCGCGGTGGTGGGTTCGCAGGTAGCCGACCGCGCCCGGACTGGGGCCGGTGGAGCCGGTGAACCGGGAATTCCCGTGCTGCGACTGGGGATTCGAGCCGGGTGTGGTGGGGATTCCGCGCTGTGCCGGGGAATTTCCGCCGCGCCGGTGGTGCGTCCCGCCGCCCATCGCCCCGCCGGACGGTCCCGCTGCGGGGAAAGTGGCCTGGACCGGGGTGCTCAGCGGGGTCACGGCGTAGGCGGCCGGGCCGGTCAGCGCGGCGACGAGCCCGGCCGCGGTCGCGGCGGTGACCAGCCTCCTGCGGCGCGGGAACACCAGCTGCAGCCCGAGAACTCCGGCCGCCAGCACCGACACCACCGCGACCGGCAGGC
>Ga0164243_10001710_pt1 | contig 36828 bp, 38 predicted proteins | sample OricompcompostOP_FD_108781 | JGI IMG/M metagenome (GOLD analysis project Ga0164243, IMG submission 108781) | Organic Plus compost microbial communities from Emeryville, California, USA - Original compost - Organic plus compost (OP) | ecosystem: Engineered > Solid waste > Mixed feedstock >...
CCAGCACCTTCGTGATCGCCGCCGTCAACGTCGTCTTCCCATGGTCAACGTGACCAATCGTCCCAATGTTGCAGTGCGGCTTCTTCCGCTCAAACTTCTCCTTCGACATCGCTCTTCCTCTGTGTTTGACGGCCTTTGTTCGTGAAGGCGCTAGAACACTACTGACAATTCACCACCAGCAACTCCGCACCCGAGGCGCGCGTGCCAACCCAAAACATCATCCCCGAGAGGATTCCGGCCATGGCGCGGTTTGGAGCGGGTGATGGGAATCGAACCCACGTAACCAGCTTGGAAGGCTGGGGCTCTACCATTGAGCTACACCCGCACAACCATCCGACCCATGCAACCATCCGACTGCGCCGCGCAGCCATGGTGGAGGGGGTAGGATTCGAACCTACGTAGACGTACGTCGGCAGATTTACAGTCTGCTGCCTTTGACCGCTCGGCCACCCCTCCATTCGGCCAAAGCCTCAGGGAATTGCCGGGCACTATGAAGATTTGAGGAAGCTTGTCAACCAAATTTCAACCCTTCTGCCACCCCTTTATGTCCGGGGTTCGGGGGTGTTCCGCACGCCCGGTTGCAAAGACCCGACCGGCGAAATATAAGGATCGCCATGACCCCGCGCAAGCCCGCTGCCCGCCGACGGAATTCTTCCTCCAAACCGTCGCACCGATCCGGTGCCCAGGGCGGCGGCCATGCCGTGCGGCCAGCCATTCAGGCCAAGGGCTACTGGCTCTACGGGCGGCATGCGGTCTTCGCCGCCCTGGCCAATCCAAGGCGGCGCAAATACCGGCTTCTGGCGACCGGGAACGCGGCGCGCGATCTGGGCACGCTGCCCCCCTCCCTCGCCGTCGAACTGGTGCGCAGCCCCCGCGATATCGACACCCTTCTCCCCCAGGGGAGCGTGCACCAGGGCCTGGCGCTGGACGTCGCCCCGCTGGACGACCTGAACCTGGACGACCTGTTGCAAAGGCTGGGGCGCGAGCCGGCGGTCATCGTGGTGCTGGACCAGGTGACCGATCCGCACAATGTGGGCGCCATCCTGCGCTCATCGGCCGCCTTTTCCGCCGTCGCCGTCATCACCACCGAGCGGCAGGCCGCGGCGGAGACCGGCGCGCTGGCCAAGGCCGCCTGCGGAGCGCTGGATATGGTGCCCTACATTTCCGTGGTCAATCTGGCGCGGGCGCTGGAGGAACTGGCCGATGCGGGCTTCTGGCGCGTGGGGCTCGACGGCGAGGCGGATATGCTGCTGACGGACGGCATCAACGATCCCCGCATCGCCCTTGTGATGGGTGCCGAGGGCACTGGGCTGAGACGCCTCACGCGCGAATATTGCGACGTGCTGGCCAAACTGCCCATCTCCAGCGCCATGGAGAGCCTCAACGTCTCCAACGCCGCCGCCATCGCACTTTATGAGTGCGCCCGCCGTGGCAATTCCTGACCAACTGGTATAAACTGCCGGCTGACCTTCATTTCCGTGGGCGGAGCGGCTATGGGGAATTCCAGACTGACCATTCTGGTGAGTGTGCTCCTGGTGCTCGGCGCCGTGGCGGTGGCGGCCTGGTTCCACCAGTCGTCCGTGGCCCATGAGGATGGTGAGGCATCCGTGGCGGCCACGCCGGACCCCGGCTGATCGATCAGGCGCCGTCCTCTTCGTCCTCATCCGGCTTGTAGGTCAGGTAGACGATACCCAGCAGCACGGCGGTGGATGCCGCAACGAGCAGCCAGTACCGGTTGCCCGCCAGATTGTATGTGCGCGGCACATAGGTCACCACGGCCACGAATATCCCGAGCACGCCCCAGCCCTGCCAGTTGCGCGGACCGATGCCGAAGCCGAGACGTCTTGGGCCAAACCATGCGGGACGTTTCATGCGAATCTCCTTCGCGGCGTATCATCGACGCCCCCGCCAAAGGCGTCAATGCCGATCTTTCCAGCCCGGTTCCCCGGTGAGCGGGCGACCGCCACTGCCGCCCCCCGTCCCCGCTCCCCGCGAAAGTGGTTGATTTGAGCGCCTGCCGGCCCTAGTTTGCAAGCCGTTCCAGGCCGCCATTCGGCCCGCCTGGCTTGCCCTTGGGCCGGCTTAGCTCAGCTGGTAGAGCAACCGCCTTGTAAGCGGTAGGTCATCCGTTCGAATCGGATAGCCGGCACCATTTTCATTTGGTCCCCAAGCGCGGCTGGCATTCACGCTCGGTTCAGCTATACAGTGTAGGCTCAGGGCCAGGTATCTGAATGGTTTCAACAAAAATGAGATTGTGGGGCTTGCAGGCGATATTTGCTGCGCTGGTGTCGGTTTGCGCCCTGGTGGCGTGCCACGGCACTGCCATGGCACAGGACGAGGATACCGCCAGCGAAAGCCCCGCAGACAGCGCCATCGAGAAGGACAACGGCGTCCGCCCTCTGCAGGAGCGGTGCATCCCCCTGCGCCGCGTGCGGAACGTCCAGATCGTCGATTCCCAGACCATCATCTGGGAAGTGGCCGGCGGCCCCATCAATTATTACAAGATGACGCTGACCAGCAAATGTCCCGGCCTCACCAGCCGCGATGCTTTCGTGCATTCCAGCTCCGGTTCCCGCCTGTGCGATGTGGGCGAATGGATCCGGGTGGCCGGGGGCACGCGCGCCATCTGCACCATCGACCGCATCGAGCCCTACACCCCGCCCGACGCGGCGGCAAAGGACGGGCAATCCCCTCCGGACGAGAATTCCAGCAGCGGAAAATAACCTATTTGGTTATTTTTCTGGATTTTTGGACAGGAATGTGCTAGCGTTCCCGGCATAATTCACCATTTCGGTCATCATGCCCTCACAGAAGAGCGGTTGCCGGCTTTCGGGCCCGGCCGTGCCAATTCGTGAGGCCCGGAGATAGTGCCATGCCCCTGCCGCTCATTCCCGCCGCCATCGGTATCGCCGCCGAGTTCCTGCCGGGCCTGGTGCGCCATCTGGCGGGTGACAAGGCGGGCGATGTCGCCCGCTCCATCACCCAAGCGGCCACGACGGTGACCGGAGCCCCCACGCCCGAAGACGCCATGGCGCTGCTGGCCGGCGATCAGGACAAGCAGCGCGAACTGCGCCAGCGCCTGGCGGAACTGGAAGTAACGCTGGAACAGGCGGCGCAGGCCGACCGCCAGGACGCCAGGGCGCTCACCCGCAGCCTGGCCGCCGAAAAGACGGCCATCGCCTGGGCGGCCCCCCTGCTCTCGGCCATCATCCTCATTTCCTTCGCGTTCATGGTTTATCTGGTGGTGGTCACGCCGCCTGAGGATTCGAGCCAGGTGGCGCAAATCCTCCTCGGCGCGCTGGCCAGCATGGCCGTACAGGTGACCAATTTCTGGCTCGGCTCCAGCCGCTCCAGCCAGCACAAGACGCAACTTCTGGCGGGCCTGCCGGTGGGCCGTCAAAAATCCTCGGGTGGCGCAGGCGAGTGATGTATGGTTAATAAATCTGAAAGCCACGGCTCCTAATCTGGCCACAGTTGCCCCGCAGTCTCGTTGGACGGCGGGGCTCATGCTCGAACCGGAACAAGATTGTGCGCCTCTACCTGCAGCTTCCCTTCCTCGCCATGGCTTGTGTTTTCCTGTCTTCGTGTGGAGGTGGCGGCAACGGCGGCACATCATCGCCCACCACCGATATCCCCGACCCGCCGACGGCATCCGATCCCGACCCCGATCCCGTGATCAACTACGACACCGCCGAATACCGCCGCAACTACGGCCTGGGCGCGGTGAACAGCATCACCGCTTATGAAGCCGGCCTGAGCGGCGACGGCGTGACGGTGGCGACCGTGGACACCGGCATCGACCTCAAGCAGCAGGACCTGGACGCCAACATCTCCCGCAAGAGCATCGACCTGCAAAGCAATACTTATGACGGCGTGCAGGACGAATATGGCCACGGCACCTGGGTTGCCGGGATCATCGCCGCCGAGAAGAACAATGTCGGCATACACGGCGTGGCCTTCAACGCGCAGGTCATGGCCATACGCGCCGACAAACATTCGGACTGCACGGACGGCTGCTCCTTCTCCGACAGCGACGTGGCCAGGGGCATCGATTACGCCGTGGCGAACGGCGCAAAGGTGATCAACCTCAGCCTCGGCAGCGACCGGACCATCAATCCCGCCTCCGGGCTGGGCCAGTCGCTTATCCACGCGGTGGATGCCGGCCTTGTGGTGGTCATCGCCGCCGGCAATGGCGACGACAACGAGATCGGCATGGCCGAGCCGGACGGCTTCGCGCAGTTCGCCGCCAATCCCGACGTCAAGGGCGGCATCATCATCGCCGGGGCGGTGGACAGCGCCAACCAGATGGCGAGCTTCAGCAACAAGGCGGGCACGGGCGAGACGCAGGACGTCTACATGGTGGCGCCAGGAGAGCATATTCTGACCACCGATCTGACAACCAGCGACGAGGACCGCAACCAGCTCGCAATGATCTACGGCACCTCCGCTGCCGCGCCCTACATCGCGGCGGCCGCCGCCATCCTGCTGGAGAAATTTCCCAATCTCGACAACCGTCAGGTGGTGCAGATTCTTCTCGATTCCGCCAAGGATCTCGGTGCCGCCGGACCGGACGAGGAATTCGGCCAGGGGCTGCTGGACATCGCGGCGGCCATCCAGCCCAGCGGCACATTGCAGATTTCGAGCGCCGGCGGCCAGAGCATGGCGCTGCAAGGCAGTCTGCTCACCAGCCCGGCCATGGGCGGCGGGCTTGCCACGGCGGCGGGCCGGGCGCTCGCCTTCGACCGCTACGACCGCGCCTATAACGCCTCCCTGGCCAGCCGCTTTCAGGCGCCGGCCAGCCGTTTCAGCCTGGCGCAGGCGGCGGACCGCATGAACCGCATCAGCTCCAGCCTCTCCATGGGCGACCATGGCCTGCGGCTCGGCATCTCGGCCACGGATACGGGCCGATACCATGCCTCCACGTCGCTGGAGATACAGGCGCGGGACGGCAATGAGCGCTCGGACATGACCATCGAGGCTGCCATCACGCCCCGCCTCTCCTTCTCCATGCAATCGGGCTCCACGGCCGGGCGGACCGCCGCCACTGGCGACCTGGCCCTGACCGCCAGGGCCATGGACCCGGCATCCCAGCTCAGCGCCAGCGGGCAGCGGGCCGGGCTGACCTTCGCCCTGACGCGCCATCTGGACGTAGGCACCGTCGCCTTCATGGGCGACCGCCCAAAAGCCGACGATCTGGACCCGACGCTGGACGACCCCCGCCAGTCCGGCGGCGCCCTGACCCTGCGCCGGTGGCTGGGCCGGACGGCCCATCTGGACCTGGAAGCCGGGCGCATGTTCGAGAGGGGCAGCACGCTGGGGCTGACTGGCTCCGGCATCTTCAACGGCATCGAGGGCGCAGCGACGGATTATATCCGCTTCGGCGGCGGCGTGGCCGTCGGCAGCCTGCGCCTCGATGGCGCCTATATGGCCAGCCGCACGGGGACCGAGCTGAACGGCGGCAGCGTCTTCGCCGGCTTTGACACGCTGAAGGCAAACGGCTGGTCCCTCTCCCTCACCGATCAGCGGTTCGCGTCACGAGGCCATGTTTTCGGCCTGCACATGGCGCAGCCCCTGGCCGTCACCTCGGGTGCGGCGACACTGCACCTGGCCACCGGCTGGCAGGACAGCGCGCCCGTTTATACGGACCAGCGGGCGGACCTGAGCGCCACCGAGCGGGAAACCAGCTTCGAGCTGTTCCACCGCTATGCGGCATCGGACACTCTGTCGCTGCAAACCAATTTCATCTATCGGCGGAATCCTGATAACCTCGCCCGATCCGGTGACGAGGCGGCGGTCTTCCTGCACCTCGCCACCGCGCTGTAACGGTACTCACTTTCGTCACTCGCCGACTTGATCGGCGAGTCCAGGGTTGCTGGATTCGCCGGTTAAACCGGCGAATGACGAGGAGCGACGGAGGAACCATGCCAGCCGGTCGCGTGCTTGCCATCTTCGCCTTGTCCCTGCTAGCGGCATGCAGCCATGGGGGCGATGACGCGCCGTCCGATATCCCCGAAGGCGCCGTCGAGGTGCGCGAGGGCTATTACATGGTGCCCGTCACCAAGGATGAGGACGGCTGCCAGATGTACCGCGCCTACGCCCCCGGCATGCTGACCGACCAGGCCATCCGGTATCAAAGGGCCGACGGCAGCTTCACCGTCAACAAGGAGGAGGCGGCCTGCGACGGCCGAAGCTAGAGCGTAGGTGACCAACTCGGTAGGTGGGTTCCGTCGCGTCTATAGTCATGCTCGCGAAGGCGAGCATCCATCGTGCCACCATATGGACCCTCGCCTTCGCGAGGGTGACGGTTCAATCTGAACGGAGAAGGCTACATAGATGTATTGGATCGCAGGGTTTGTTTGCATTCTCTTTCCCCTGGGGGCCTTTGCCCTCGCGGCCCGCAATCAGCGGGGGTTTCCCGGCAATCCTGGCCTGAACGCCCGCTACTGGGGGGCCGCGGCGGCCCTGCTCGGCCTCATGGCCGTGGCGGTGGACGCCTATATCACCCATGGCGGCACGCCCCCCAACGGCGGTACGCCGGCCATCGCCTCCAACTATCTCATGGTTCATGCCATCGTGCTCATGGGCCTGGCCATCCTGTGCGGCCTGCAGCCGGCGCACCCGGACCGCATGGCCACGGCGGCGGGCTGGCTGCTCTCGCTTGGGATTCTGGGGTTCTGCGGCGCCCTGTTCCTGCGGACGGCGGGGCTGTACAGCCTTGTGGGGCTGGCGCCGCTGGGCGGCATTTCGCTGATGCTGGGCTGGCTGGCGCTGGCCGTCACCCTGTTCAACCGCCTGAAAGGCTAAGCCATGTCGCGCAACCGGGGAACATATGAAGTGCTGGTGGCGGCGGACACCAAGGAAGAGGCCATCGCCATCGCTTCGGAGGCCATGCCCAAGGGGGCCGAGCTGGTGTCCAGCGAAGCCGTGCGGGTGAAGGACGAAGAGGAGACCACCTTCCAGGTGACCCTCAAATTCCGGCGCACGGCCCAGGAAGAGGGCGGATACTAGTGTCTGTTTGGATTCAAGTCTCCAGCACTGTCATTCCGTATCTGACCCGAAGGGCAGCGAAGCAAAATCTCGACCCGCCAGTGCTCATGCCAGTGTCACGAGATTCCGGATCACTGATTTCCTTGCCAAATCAGAGATTTGGGGGAAAGTCGCGTCCGGAATGACGTGAATCCAAACGCACCCTAGATTATCGAGCGTTCAATCCGGCCCACTGTCCATTTCGTCACTCGGCGACTTGTGCCGGCACCAGTCGGCAGCGGCGCTCTGTCGAGCGGAGATATTCCCTTGCGTCCTTGATTTTCGTATACACGAAATATATACGAACTACACATAAATTGTATAGGAGTATCCCATGGGCATTGTGAGCATAGATGATGATCTGCACGATCAACTGCGCAGGGCGAGCAAAGTGTCGTGTCGTTCGATCAATGCGCAGGCCGCATATTGGATCAAGATCGGTATGTTGTGCGAGACCAATCCGACGCTCAGTTTCACCGAGATCATCAGGCGCGAGTTGAACTCCGCAGGCGTTCAGCCCCTTGTCATGACCGAAGCATGACGAAGCAGCCTGAGGAATTGGCGTTGCTGGCCGAATCCGGCCGGCTGCTGGCGTCCGTATTCGGGCTGCTGGACCGAACTTCGCTCGCCGGCATGTCGACGCTTCAGATCAATGACATGGTCGAGCACTTCATCGTTCACGATCTACAGGCGCGGCCCGCGAGCAAGGGCCAGTATGGCTATGCTTTCGCATTGAATTCTTCGGTGAACGATGTGGTCTGCCACGGCGTTCCGTCGCAATCGGACGTGCTTCGGGACGGCGACATCGTCAATTTCGACATCACGCTTGAGAAGAACGGCTATATCGCAGATTCAAGCAAGACCTATCTCGTTGGCAAGGTGAGTCCGGCCGCCAGGAGGCTGGTTCGCACCACCCATGACGCCATGTGGAGGGGCATCCGGGCGGTTCGTCCGGGCGCGCGGCTCGGAGACATCGGCTGGGCGATCGAAAGACATGCCAAACGCAACGGCTATTCCGTGGTGCGTGAATATTGCGGTCACGGCATCGGCCGGGAGATGCATGAGGACCCGCAGGTTCTACACTTCGGAAAGCCGGGAACCGGCCTTGTCCTCCGTGAGGGCATGGTTTTCACGATCGAGCCGATGCTCAATCGAGGCCGGCGTACTGTGAGAACCGAGGCTGACGGCTGGACCGTAGTGACGACAGACGGGTCACTTTCCGCACAGTTCGAGCACACCGTCGCGGTTACGGCGTCCGGCGTGTCGGTGCTGACGTTGCGCCCGGACGAACGGGCCATGATCAGCGGCTCGCGGCAGCGGCCGGTCGATTCAATCTGATCCGGTTGCGAAGACGCGGATGCGTCAGTTCATGATTTTCCAGCTTCCATCCGGTTGGCGGCAGGCCGTGCCATAGCCTTCCTCGGTCCTGCCGCCCACCGTGATCTCTTGCGTATACTCCCGGCAATATTGCCCATTGTCCTGCTGGTAGGCCGGTTGCGGCACCACATAGCCGCCGTGGCCCGTATCGGGGTTCTGCCAGGTGGTGCGTTGGCCCGACCGGCTGTACTCGAACGCGTTCTGCTGGGCCTGGGCCAGCAGCAGGCGGTCCCGCTCGTCCAGGGCCTTGCCGATGGCGCTGCCCGCCATGGCGCCCAGGATGGCGCCGGCCGCGATCCCCACGTTCTTGCCGGTTCCATGGCCGCCGATCTCTCCGCCCACCACGGCACCCGTGACGCCGCCCAGGACGGCGCCGATGCCCTGCTTGCTGGGCTGCTGGCCTTCGGCACAACCCGCCAGCAACAGGCCGCTCGAGACGGCAAGGACCAGGGCGCGTTTCATACTCTCTCCTCTATCACCTTTCCGGAACGACCGGTTTTTCCCATGAGTTCCATTTTCGGGATTCTCGCTGAACCGACGCTGAATGGGGTCTTTCCGCCTGTTCCGCCGTCATGCCGGACTTGATCCGGCATCCAGTCCTGAGCCTCGTCTTATGGAACAGTGATGACGGCAACGCTCAGGAATGGACCCTGAATCAAGTTCAGGGTGACGCATGAGGAAATCTGAAGCCGTCAGAGCGCTGCCGGCAGGGTGAGCCGGGCTTTGAGGCCGCCCAATTCCGAATCCCCAAGCGAGATGTTGCCGCCGCACATGCCGGCGATGTCGCTGGCGATGGCAAGGCCCAGGCCGGCGCCGGGCTTCGCCTCGTCCGCCCGGTTGCCGCGCCCGAAGACGGTGGCGCGCGCCCCAGGCGGGATGCCCGGCCCGTCATCCTCCACGTCGATGACGGCGTTGGCGCCCTGCCGGCTGAGAGTGATCCGCACCCGGCCCTCGGCCCATTTGAAGGCGTTCTCCATAAGATTGCCCAGCATTTCATCGAGGTCCTGGCGCTCGCCGCGGAAAACGAGGTCGGCCGCGCCCCTGGTCTGGGCGTCCACCACCTTGTCCCGGTGCATCTTGGCCAGCGTGCGCAGCATGTCGTCCACCACTGGGCTCACCTCGGTGCGCACACCCACCACGCCGCCCCGGGCGGCCACCCGCGCCTGGCGCAGGTAATAGTCGATATGCTTCTGCATGGCGTCGAGCTGGGTGTCCAGGCCGTTGGCCTTGCCCTCCTTGCCGATCTCGTTCTTCAACACGGAGAGCGGGGTTTTCAGGGCGTGCGCCAGATTGCCCACATGGGTGCGCGCCCGGTCCACCACCTTCTCGTTATGGTCCAGGAGGGCATTGAGCTCGTGCACCAGCGGCTCCACCTCCCTGGGATATTCCCCCTCCAGCCGGCGGGCCCGGCCCGAGCGCACATTGGCCAGTGCCCGCTGCAGATGCCGGAGCGGCCCGAGGCCGAAGCGCACCTGGATGAAGATGGAGAAGATGAGCCCCGCCGCCAGGGCGATGGTGGACCAGCGCACGAAGCTGTTGAAGCTGCGGATATCGCTGTCGATCTCGGCGGAGGATGCCGCCACGCTGATGCGGTAGGCCAGGCTGGAGCCCGGCAGCGTGATGTCGCGCTCGACGACGCGCAGGCGTTCGTGCTCCGGCCCCTGCGTATAGTAGCGATGGTCGGTATCGCCGGTGAAGCCGGGCTTGGGGGTGAGCACCTGGTCCCAGAGTGAACGGGATTTGAGGCCCTGGCCGAAGGTGGGCGTCACCTGCCAGTACCAGCCGGAATAGGGCTGGTTGAAACGGGGCTCGGGAAGCGGGTCCTGCAGGCGCACAGCGCCCGAGGGGTCGATCCACACTTCCGCTGTCAATGCGTCGAGGAAAAGTGTCAGGCGGGCATCGAACCCCTTTTCCACATAGGCACGGAAAACGATGGACAGGAGCAGAAGGCCGATGGCGGAGGCCAGCAGGATGCCGAGAGCGGCTGTCAGCAGCAGTCGGAACGTGAGGGAGTTAGGACGCCTCAGCCTCACCCGGTGGCTCCATCTTGTATCCGAGACCGCGCACAGTCTTGATGACATCCACCCCCAGCTTCTTGCGCAGGCGGCCCACGAACACCTCGATGGTGTTGGAGTCCCGGTCGAAGTCCTGGTCGTAGATGTGCTCGGTCAGATCTGTGCGGGAAATCACCTCGTCCTGGTGATGCATCAGATAGGAGAGGAGCTTGTATTCATGTCCGGTCAGCTTGATCGGCGCGCCGTCCACCGTCACCCTGGCGCTGCGCGTATCGAGCGTGAGGGGGCCGCAGCTCAGCTCCGCCGAGGCGAAGCCCGCCGCCCGGCGGATGAGGGCGCGCAGGCGGGCCAGCAGCTCCTCCATCTGGAAGGGCTTGGCCACATAATCGTCGGCGCCCGCGTCGAACCCGGCCACCTTCTCGCTCCAGCGGTCGCGGGCGGTGAGGATGAGGACGGGCGTCTTGATATCGGCGTTCCGCCAGCGCTCCAGCACGGTCAGCCCGTCGACCACCGGCAGGCCGAGGTCCAGCACGATAGCGTCATAGGGCTCGGTCTCGCCCAGGAACTGGGCATCCTCGCCATCGGCGGCATGATCGACGGCATAACCTTCGCCGCGCAGGGTCTCCACGATCTGGTTGGCCAGGGCCTCGTCGTCTTCCACCACGAGAATACGCATCAGCGGCCCCCCTTCACGCCGAGGACCCGCCCGGTCTTGGCATCCGTCTGCACCAGGATGACGTCGCCGTCCTTGGTGAGCAGCTTCACCTCATATTCGGAGTTCTCGCCCTTCCCCCGCATGTCCACGTCGAGCACACGGCCCCCGAATCTCCTCTCCAGGTTGCTCTTGATCTGGGAAAACGGCTGGAACTGGCCGTTGCGCACGCCATCCTGGGCACGGTCCTGATCCTCCAGCGCCCAGGCGGGAGCGGCGGTGAACGTGCCCAGCAGCAGAGCGGCCGCCAGGCCAATACCGATTGTCGAACGTGTCATAGCGATTTCACTGTCCAAAGCCCGATACCCCATCCCCGTTTGACGTGCGGCATTCTACCCGCCCACAGCTAAACCGCAAATGAATGTCCGAATCAGGCCCTATTCAGAGCGGTTCGCGCAGAATGCATCATGACGAAAACCAGAGCGAAGGGGAACATCATCATGAAACGCAGGCTGTTGGCATATGCCTTTATTTTTGCGGCCTCGGTGACCACGGGATATGTCGTCTCCAAGCCGGCCTCCGCGGCGACGACCGTCTCGGTTTCGCTGAACGCCCAACCGGTCCATTACGTATATCGGCCGCCGATGCGTTATTACGCACCAGTACCCCGTTATTACCCGCGCGGCTATTTCGCCCCGCATGACTACCATGGCCCGCAGAGCCCGGCCGCCTATTGGAAGTGGCGCAACCGCGGCTGGGACCGTCATGACTGGAACGACCATCGTGACCACCGGGACCACGACCGTCACGACCGGGATCATGACCGCGACCGTCATGACCACGACCGGGACGGCCATCGGGGCCGCTGACGACGGGTTCCCCGGCGAGTGGGAGCCGGGGCAGAGCGAGTTCGGGCATGAGTATGGTTGGACCCGGATTTGCTCGGGGCCAGCGGGCGGTGTAGCGGCCCGCTGGCCCTTTTTGCCGCAGGGGCCCACCCCGGCTCAAAGCGCATTTCCCCCAACTGCTCCCGGATGTTAGACTGGGGGCAAACAGGGCGAAGGCCCCAATTCTCGACTCGGAGGCGGAGATGTCGATCAAAACCATTCTGGCGCCATTGGGCGGCACCCCGGACTGCCGCTCCTACCTGGACGTCGCGTTCCACCTGGCCAGGACCTTCGATGCCCATATCCTCGGGCTGCACATCCAGCCGGACCCGAGAGCCGCCCTGCCCTATATCGGCGAGGGCATGACCGCGGAAGTGGTGCAGCAGATGTGCGACCTGGCCGACAAGGAAGGCCAGGAGCGGTCGAAAGCCGCCGAAAGGCTGTTCCATGAGGCGCGCGAGGCGGCGGGCATTCCCATGCTGGAGGGCGAGCGCCGGCCCGGGCTCACCGCTTCGTGGATTTCCCGCATGGGCGACCAGTCGGAGACCGTGGCGCTCTTCGGGCGCATCGCCGACATCACAGTGGTGGGCCGCTCCGACGTCAGTCTGGACCTGCCGGAATCCGGCATCAAGGAGGGTCTGCTCTTCCGTTCGGGCCGGCCCATCCTGTTCGTACCCGGCAAGGTGGAGACGCCCTTCCCGCGCAACGTGGCCGTGGCCTGGAACGGCAGCGTCGAGGCCTCGCGCGCCGTGGGCAACGCCATTCCGCTCCTCAAGAGGGCGGAAAAAGTGGAAGTGCTCTACGCCGGGGAGACGCCGCTGGGCGCGCCCTCGGCCGAATATCTCAGCGCCTATTTCACCTATCACGGGATCGAGGCCAGGCTGGTGGAAGTGACCGACCGGGACAGCTCCACTGGCGAAGCGCTCCTCAACAAGACCCATGACCTCGGCGCCGACCTTCTGGTCATGGGCGCCTATACCAGAAGCCGCCTCAGGCAGATGCTGCTGGGCGGCGTCACCAGCCATATGCTGGAACACGCCGACCTGCCGGTGTTCATGAGCCACTGAGGGGTGTGACGCCTAGAGCGGTGTGGACAGTTGGCCAGGAGAAGGGTCTTCGGCTCCGGCCGCCTTCCTTCCCGCGTCACCCTGAACTTGATTCAGGGTCCATTCCTGAGCATTACCGTCAGCACTTTGCCAGACGGAGAGTCTCAGGAATGGATGCTGAAGCAAGTTCAGCATGACGCTGGAAAAAATGGAGTGTTAGAACGCCAACTGTTCACACACCCTCGAGCGGTATGAATTCAGGTTTGCCCAATCACGTCATTGCGAGCCCCGAAGGGGCGTGGCAATCCAGTAACCCCCGTGTCCCACGGAAACATTCTAGATTGCCGCGCCCCTGACGGGGCTCGCAATGACGATCGTTCCATGAGCCATCATCACTGCAGCTTGGAATTAAACCTAAATTCATACCTCTCTATTCTTCCCGGAACAGCCTCTCCAGGTCTTCCCGCAGGCGCACCGGCAGGTCCATGGACGCATGCAAGATGGTCAGCACGCCGATGCGGCCACTTGGCAGTTCCCGGAAGAAGAGCCAGTGCTGGCGGTAAAGACTGCAGTAAACAGCATCCCGGACACCAGCCGGCAGAACCAGGCGATCCGGCAAACGCCGCCACAGGGACTTGTCTTGAGCCAGGGTAGACAGATGCTCGTGCAGGCCGGTGATATACGCCTCCGCCTGGAGTTCATCCCACCGCTTGGCCGTATAGTCCCAAATCGCATCCTGCCGGGCATCGGCGGCCGGAAAGAAGACGTATCCTGTCATCCCGACCAGGCGTCAGCGTCTCTTGTTGCGGGAAATCACGTCCGCCGCCGAGACCTCGACAAATTCATCTTCGGGGGCGCGCAGGCCGGGTTCGATTTCCTCCCGCAACCATATCCAGGCTTCTTCCCGGTCCTTGAGGTCGCGCCGGATCAGATCCCGGACATATTCGCTGGCATTGTCATAGAGGCCATTTTCCCCCACCTGCTGCCGCAGATGATCCTTCAGGCGCCCCGTAAGACGAACATTCAGATTATCTGACACCATGTCACATCTCCTTTCTGACGTTCTCTCATGAGGTGGAGTCGCGTGTAAAGCATTATTGCATTTTTCTTTACACCATCTTCTTCAGGCTCGCCCTTGGGTCGTGCTGGGTGACGGGGTTCCAGGTCTTCAGGAACTCCTCCAGTGCCGGGTCGCCGTCGTCCGGCAGCATCACTTTCAGGGTGACATATTGATGGCCGCGCTGGCCGGTGGAGCGGTCTTTCAGGCCCTTGTCCTTGAGGCGCAATGTCATGCCGCTGTTGGCGTGTTTGGGCACCGGCAGAGTCACCGGCCCGTCGATGGTGGGCACCTCGATCTTGGCGCCGAACACGGCTTCCTTCAGCGTCACCGGCACGTCGATGCGGATATCGTTGCCCTTCAGGGTGAAGAGGGGGTGCGGCGAAACCGAGACCTCGACCAGCGCATCGCCCGACGGGCCGCCGCCCACGCCGGGATTGCCCTGGCCCTTGAGGCGCAGTGTCTGGCCGTCGCGCGTGCCTTCGGGGATGGTGACATCGAGGCTGCGCCCGTCGGGGAGCTGCACGCGGCGCTTGGTGCCCTTGGCGGCCTCGATGAAGCTGACATTGAGCCTGTAATTGACGTCCGTGCCCTTGGCCGCCGCCTGCCGCCGGGCGCCGCCATGCATGCGCGGCCCCTGGTCGCCGAAGATGCCGGACAGGATATCCTCGAAATTGACGCCGCCCGCGTCGAACCCGGCAAAGTCGCCCCCGAAATCGCTATGGTAGCCGCCGCGGCCGCCCCGCATGCCGGCGCCCATATTGTTGTAATAGCGATATTGCGGCTTCTCGTTGCCCTCGGCGTCGATCTCGCCGGCATCGTAGCGCCGCCGCTTCTCCTTGTCCGACAGGAGATCGTAAGCGGCGCTCACCTGCTTGAAGCGCTCCGCCACCTCGGGCTTGCCCGGATTGAGGTCGGGGTGGAGCTGCTTGGCGAGCTTGCGGTGCGCTGCCTTGATTTCCTTTTCGGTGGCCGTCCTGGAGACGCCCAGGATTTCATATGGATCCTTCATCATGGCACAATAACAGGAACAATCGGGATCGGGTGTCAAAAGTCTGCGGGCCGGAAACGCGGCCTATCTTTATATCCGCACGCCCTCCCAAAATTTCAATGGGGCTCTAGTTTCAATGGAGTAACATGGATCAGCATTCGACAATCCGGTTCCTTGAGAAGGGGGCGCTCGGTCCAGGGCGCGTGGAGCGGCGCACCACCTCCCTCTCCGAACTGTTTCTCACGGAGCGCGATGTCTACAAGCTCAAGCGCGCCGTCTCCCTGCCCTATGTGGATTTCTCCTCGCTCGAGGCGCGGCAGCGGAGCTGCGAGCGCGAGGTGACGCTCAACCGCCGCACCGCGCCCGGCCTCTACCTGGGCGTGACGGCGGTGACCCAAAACAGGAACGGCGGCCTGGCCCTGGGCGGCAATGGCGAGCCCGTGGACTATCTGGTGCATATGCGCCGGTTCGACGAGGCGACGCTTTTTCACACCATGGCCGCCGAGGACCGGCTGAAAGAGGAACACATCACCCCACTGGCGGACCAGTTGACGGCCTTTCACACCAGGCTGTCGCCGTTGCGGCACCATGGCGGGCACAAGGCCATGGAGCGGGCCATCAGCAATGTGGTGCGCGCCGCCGAAGCTCAGGGGGTGAAGGATCTGGAACGCATCCGCCAGTTGGCGGACCGCTGGCAGGCCCTGCTGGAGGCCCGCGGCCGCAGACTCGACAGCCGCCGCCGGCACGGCCATGTGCGCCAGTGCCACGGCGACATGCATCTGGCCAATATCTGCCTGATGGACGGGCGGCCCACGCCCTTCGACTGCATCGAATTCAATGACGATCTGGCCTGCATCGATACGGCCTACGACCTGGCTTTCCCGGTGATGGATCTGGCGGCGCACGGCCGGGCGGGCCTGGCCAGCCAATTGCTCAACCGGTATCTCCTGGTCACCCAGGATTATACCGCCCTGCCGCTGATGGACCTCTTCATCGCCGCCCGCGCCCTGGTGCGCGCCTGCCTGAAGGCCATGGAGGAGCGGCCGTGCCAGGACTATCTGGACGTGGCGCAAGAGAGCCTGGCAGAGCACCCGCCGCGCCTCCTGGCCATAGGCGGCCGCTCGGGCACCGGCAAATCCACCCTCGCCCGCCATATCGCGCCGCAGCTCGGGGGGCCGGCGGGCGCCATATGGCTGCGCACGGACATGATCCGCAAGGCCATGCTGGGCGCACGGCCCGAGGACCGGCTGCCGCAGGACGCCTACAGCCCGGAGGTGACGGCCCGCACCTACCGGCGCATGGAGCGCGCAGCACTCAGGGCGCTCCGGGCGGGCTGCAACGTCGTCCTGGATGCGGTGTTCCTGCAACCGGAGGAGCGGCATGCCGCCCGGCGCATGGCCCACCTGGCCGACGCGCGGTTCCAGGGGCTCTGGCTGGAGGCACCGGTGGACCTGCGCGTGCGGAGAACGGCCGCACGCACGGGAGACGCCTCCGACGCCGACGCCCAGGTGGCCCGCCGTCAGGAAGAGATCGAAGCAGGAGAGATCAGCTGGCGGCGGCTCGATGTGTCAGGCGGGCTGGAAGACAGCCTGAACCATGTGCGAGAAGCGCTGGGCGTGGGGTGAGCCCCCTCTTTGGAGCGTCGATGTATCTGGACCGATTGTTTCCTTTCGTCACTCGCCGGCTTGACCGGCGAGTCCAGTATGATCGGAGACCGGGGTACTGGATTCGCCGGTCAAGCCGGCGAATGACGACGGGAAAAGAAGGGATGCTCGTCCGGAAAGGACTACAGCCAGGCGCTGGGGAATTCGGCGGTGAGACCGTCGGTTTCGTCCGACACGGTGATCTGGCAGGAGAGGCGCGAGCGCGCGGGGTCGTAGTCCGGCGCTTCCTCGACGAGGGCCAGCTCGAAATCGTCCGGATCGCCCACCTTTTCGCGCCATTCGGGCGTCAGCAGGATATGGCAGGTGGCGCAATCACAGCCGCCGCCGCAGATGGCGGGCAGGCCCAGGTCGGCATCGCGGATCACTTCCATGACGGTGTAGCCCTTGGGGGCCTCCAGATGATGAGTGACGCCGTTCTGGTCGGTGATGTGAATCTTGGCCATGTCGCTCTGTCTCCGCTGCGGTTTGGCGCAACCTAACAGGCGCTCCCCGCGCCCGCAAGACGCGACAACCTAGCCGGCCAGCAAGGCGGTACGGGAGTGGGTCTCCACTAGCCGGCTGTGCGGGAAGACGAGCGTGACCTCGGTCCCCCGCCCCACCGTGCTGCGGATGTCGATGCGCCCGTCGTGCAGGTCCAGCAGCGCCTTGGTGATGGGCAGGCCGAGGCCGGTGCCCCCGTGGCCGCGCGCCAGCCGGTGATCCGGACGCAGGAAGGGCAGCAGCACATACTCAAGCTGGTCGGCATCGATGCCGATGCCGGTATCCGAAACGCGCAGGTTTAAGGTGCGGTCCGCCTCCCGCTTGGCGGAAACGGTGATGGCCCCGCCCGGCTCCACAAAGGCGGCGGAGTTGGCCAGCAGATTGAGGAGCATCTGCCGCACGGCATGGGCATCTCCCCAGATATCCGGCAGGTCGTCCTCCAGGTCGACGTCAAGCCCGATGCCCCGCTCCGCCAGCTCCTCCCTGTGGATGTTGATGCAGGAATGGACGGCGGCCGCCACATCCACGGCCTCGGCCCTGAGCTGCACCTCGCCGCCCTCCATGCGGGCGATGTCCAGGATATCGTCCACCATCTGCAGCAGGTGGCGCCCGCTCGCCTGGATATCCGCCATATAGTCCCGGTACTGCGGCGTGCCCAAGGGCCCCAGGAGCTCGCCCCGCATGATCTCGGCGAAGCCCAGAATGGCATTGAGGGGCGTGCGCAACTCGTGGCTGACGCTGGACAGCAGCGTGCTGCGCGCCTCGCGGGCGATATCCGCGCGGGGGCGCTTCGGGACGGGGCTGATGATGCCGCGCAGGCCGGCGAACTCCTCTCCGGCGAAGAGCGGCTGGATGCTGATTTCATAATCGTCCGCCGCGTCGCCCAACGCGCCCTGGCTGTAGCGCAGGCGGGAAATCTTCTCGCGCGCCGCCGCCAGCCTGGCGATGGCGTGGCGCGCCGCATCGTCGTGCAGCGCCTGAATGAGAGTATCCAGCGACATGCCGACCGGCGTTCGCCCCTGGGCCAGACCATGGGGGAACGCGCCGGCGCAGCGGGTGATGACCTGGTGTGCATCCGTCTCGAAGAGAAAGCTGTCGAGAAGATTGCTGAAATCCTCAAGCGTTGCTGAATCTCCAACGGACGCCATCATCAAATCCACCTCTTCCAGCGCATCAACACATACTCCAGGAACCCCAGCACGATGAGGGTGATCGTCACGATGATGAACGCGCTGGGATTCTCCAGGCCGGGCACGCCGGCGACGTTCATCCCCAGCATGCCCGCCAGCAGATTGAGCGGCAGGAAGATGGCCGCCGCCACGGAGAGCACATAGAGCTTCTGGTTCATCATGTCAGTGAGACGGGTGGTCAGCTCTTCCTGGATGACGGTGGCGCGCTCGCGCACCTCGTCCAGGTTTTCCACCTGGCGGCTGACACTGTCATAGACCTCGCGCACGCGGTTGCGCTCGCGCTTCTGCAGAATGGGCGTTTCCAGCGTCCACATGCGCGCCAGGGCATCCCGCTGGGGGGCGATGTGGCGGCGGAAGGTGATGGCGCGGCGGCGCAGATTGGCCAGATCGCCTCTGAGACGGGATTTCTCCTCTTCGATGACCGTTTCTTCCAGCCGGTCCAGGTCCTCCTCCAGATCGGAGATGGCACCGCCCATGCGCACCATGAGAAGGTCCGAGAGCTGGGCCACCAGCATGCCTGGCGTTGCCGGGCCGGTACCCTGGCGAATGGCGTCGCAAATATCGCGGATGGCGAGCAGGGGGTAGCGCCGCGCACTGATGATCCGCTTTTCGGTCACCCACATGCGGATGGACAGCATGTCCTCGGGATCGGCTTCCGGGTTGAGATTGACGCCCCGCAGGTTGAGCAGCAGCCCGCCCTCATACTCCGTGCAGCGGGGGCGCGTTTCCTCGGCCAGGAGCGCGTCGACGATGATGGGATCGAGCTTCGATCCGGTCTTCAGCCAGCGCTGGGCGTCCGGCGATGTACGGTTGAGGTGGATCCAGGTGAATTCGCCATCGCCCGTGGGCACGTCGAGCCCGCCCCATTCCAGAGGCGCGCCACCCCCGTGGCCATCCAGCTTGAAGGCTCGGATAAGCGGCCCCTCGCTCACCGTCCACTCCCCCTTTCGGTTTCAATTCCGATTAAGGTTAAGGGGATTAATGGATTCTTGCAAGAATCTACCGCAAGGCTGGAAGCCAAGTTATAGATTCGACTACAGGAATCACCGGAAAGATGATTCCGCACAAAGGGTTAACGAGGCAGCGGAGACGGGCGGAAACGGCGGGGTCAGCGCATGTCGTGGCGCCAGCGGTCGATGACCCGGCGCACGAAACCCTCGTCCTTCATGTCGTTCTGCCAGGCGCTGGTGAAATCCGGGTCGTCGCTGGTGGGCATCTCGTGGGGCGCCAGCTCGTCGAGCAGGATGCGCAGCGGCGCCGCCACCCCCTCGCCCACGGCGATGGACTCGCGGTTCTGCAGCGAAGGCAGGGCCGCCAGGAAGCCGCCCGAGCCCTCGGGCATGACGTTCTCGACAAACGCCTGGTCGCGGTCGTTGTTCATACGCATGGCGAAAACGGTGCCGCACTGGGACAGGACGGCCTGCGCCAGGTCCGCCGGGCGCTGCGAGACGATGCCCAGCGACACGCCGTATTTGCGCCCCTCCTTGGCGATCCGCTCCAGCGACTTGCGGGCCGCTTCCTGGCCGGGGCGGCGCTGCTCGGGGATGTAGCGGTGCGCCTCCTCGCAGACGAGGAGCAGCGGCTGGGATGCCTCGCGCCGGCTCCACACCGCGAAATCGAAGACGATGCGGCTGAGGACAGAGACCACCACGTCGGTGATGTCCGACGGCACGCCGGACAGGTCGATGATGGACACGGGCTTGCCGTCCACGGGAAAGCGCAGCAGACGGCTGATGATGTCTTCCAGGGAGTCGTTGACCATGAGGCCGGAGAACATGAAGCCGTAGCGCGGATCGTTCTTCAGCTCCTCGATCTTGGTCTTGAGGCGCAGGAAGGGCAGAATCTTCTCCGGCTTGTCGAGGCGGCCCATGTCGGCCTCGATGCCGGCCAGCAGGTCGGAAATCCGGTAGGGCACCGGCGTGTCGACGGTGATGCGATCATATTTGCCGTGGCTGGCGCCCTGCTTGCGCGCCGCGATGAGACAGCGCTTGAGGATGTCCACTTCCACTTCGCGCTCGGCGCTGCGCATGCCGATGAAGAGCTCCACATGCTCTTCCAGGTTCATCAGCCAGTAGGGCAGCTTCAGGTTGCCGGTGTTGAACTGCACGGCCTTGTCCGCAAACGCCTTGCCGTATTCGTTGTGTGGATCGAGCACCAGCACATGGGCATGGGGCATGGTGTCCACCAGGCGGTGGAGGAGGAGCGCCAGGGTGCAGGACTTGCCGGTACCCGTGCTGCCCATGACCGCGAAATGCTTGGACAGCAGGCCGTCCGTCAGCACGGTGGCCGGGATCGTGTGGTCGGGGTATACGGTGCCCACGGTCAGGTGCGGCCGTTCGCGCGGCGAGAAGATGGCATAGGTATCGCCATCGCCCGCCAGGGTGACGGATTGGCCGGCGGTGGGAAAACTGAAGACGCCCCGGCCGAACGAGACGCGGCCCGGATCGCCGTTGACGAATGTGCCCTGGCCCAGGAAATCGACCGCCGCTTCGAACATGCGCTTGTCGCCCACCTGCCCGCCCTTCACCGAGCGGATGGTGGCGTAGACATAGCCGGCCTGCACGTGAATACGGACGATGGTGCCGATCTGCCCGATGCGCTTTTCCGGCGCATCGACGCCGGCCAGCGTGGACGAGAAGATCATCGGCTCCAGGCTGATGACAGCGCCGGCGCCGCTGACGCTCTTCACCCGGCCCAGCGCGGAATCCGGGGTCAGATGGCTGTTTGGCTGGCCGTCCGAGACGGCATTGAGCAAGTCCAGGCCAACGCTCATAGGGTCTGCTATCCTTCAGTCCGCTGATCCATACTCACCCCCACGGCGCACCCCACGCGCACCAGTCCGCCATTTTCGAACCGGGGCATTAACAATTCGTAACCCCGGCTTGCAGCCGCTGGCGCAATCCACCACAATGCCGCCATGAAGAGCATTCTGAACAGCACGCCCGATGGCGATTCGGCCCGCCTGACCCACCCCTCGGTGGCGCGCAACAAGGATGTGATCCTGGAGGCGCTGCGGCCCCATGTTCCGAAGACCGGCACCATACTGGAGATCGCCAGCGGCACGGGCGAGCACGCCGCCTATCTGGCCGAGCGGCTGGCGCCGGGGCGCTGGCTGCCCAGCGACCCGGACCCGGACTACCGTGCCAGCATCGCCGCCTGGCGCGAGCATGTGGGGCCTGACGTGCTGCTGCCGGTCCTCGATATCGACGCCGCGGCGGCCCGCTGGCCCGTGGAGGACCATCCGCCCGCCGAGCCGATCACCGCCATCATCGCCATCAACATGATCCACATCGCCCCATGGGCGGCGACCGAGGGCCTCATGGCGGCGGCGGGGCGCATCCTGCCCGAGGGCGGCATTCTCTACCTTTACGGCGCCTACCGCATCGATGGCAGACACACTTCGGACAGCAATATCGCCTTCGAGCAGTGGCTCAAGAGCCTCAATCCCGAATTCGGCGTGCGCGACATGGGCGAGGTTGTCGCCGAGGCGGAACGCAACGGCCTGCGCCTCGCCCTGAAGCAGCCCATGCCCGCCAACAACTTCTCTCTCGTATTTTCACACTGAGGAACAGCCTGTATGAGCCTGGAAGACGCGACGAACCTGGCCCGCAACCATGTGGGCGACAATATCGGCATCGCCAAGACGCTGAAAGTGGACCTGGGAGATGACGGCGTGATCTTCTTCGACGGCCGCACCACGCCGAACAGCATCACCAACCAGAACGCCGAGGCCGACGTCACCATGAGATGCTCGATGGCCACCTTCATGGGGCTGCTCGAAGGCGACGTGAACCCGCAGATGGCCTACATGATGGGCAAGATCAAGATCAGCGGCGACATGGGCACGGCGCTTGCCTTCGCCAAGGCGCTGGGGTGACACGTCCATGAAGGGCCGCGATATCACGGTCGTCATTCCCGCGCATAACGCGGCCGCCTTCATAGGACAGGCGCTGGATGGCGTTGCGGCGCAGACGGCGCCCCCGGCGAGGATCATCGTCGTCAACAACGGGTCATCGGATAATTCCGCCGCCAAGGTTGATGACTGGGCTCGGGTGTCCACCATCCCCGTCCACCAGGTCATCACCGATTACGGACAGGTCTCGAACGCCCGCAATATCGGTTTCAGCATGGCGGAAACGGCGTTGATCGCCATGCTCGACGCCGACGACATCTACGAACCGGATTTCCTGGAAACGGCCCTGAGGGCATTCAATGCCCGGCCCGGCCTTGCCCTCTTTTTCGGAGAGCGGATGCTCTTCGACGACACGGGACTGCTGGACAGGCGGATGCTGGACCAATCGCCACTGAAGGCCCTGCCACTCACCGCCATTGAAGATGATATCCAGCTCATTACCGGCGGCCTGTTCGAGGCCCTGGCGCAGAGCAATTTCGTCTCTCCCAGCGGCGCCGTCGTCTCCCGGCTGGCCGCCTATGCGGCCCATCTGTTCTCGCCCCGGCTCAAGACCAGCGAAGACCGGGATTTCATGTGCCGTCTGGCCCTCACCGGCGAGGCGGCGTTCACCCCCAGGGTCATGACCCGCTACCGGCTTCACGGCAACAGCGCCATGGAAGGCGCCGGAGCCATCGGGCTTGGCAAGAATGCCCTGCGCTGCATCCTCGGCCTTGCGCGGGATGCGGACCTCCTGGGGCTGACGGCCCCGCAGAAAGCGGCGCTGGACGCTGCCGCCCAGCGAACGGCCCGGACGCTGATTTATTCGGCATCTACCCAGGGGATGACGCAATACCGGCTGGTGCGGCGGTGGCTTCGGGATATGGGCACCCCCGTACCCATGGATATCAAGGCCCCGCTGCGGGCCCTGGCCGGCGGCCGGCGCCGCCAGGCCGCCTCAGCCGCGCATGGCCGAGGCGAGAGCATAAAGAGCAGTGGGTAAGCCCAGGCTGCGCCGGCACCAGGCCATATCGGAGAGAACAGCCCGCCAGTCGCGCTCCGACAGGCGCCAGTTCAGCACCTGCACGAAGGAGTTATACTGCACATCCTTAAGCGCGCGGATCAGGCCGCCGGTTCCGGCGCGCCCGGCCAGCCAGCCGCAGGCGCGATCCATGGCCCGTATGTCATCCCGCCGCAGGCGTTCTTCCGAATTGCTCTGGGTGAGCCCGTCCGGCCCCAGATGTATCGTGTTGAGACGCTCGGGGATGTAGGCAATCCGCGGCGATACGGCGATCAGCCGCCAGAAGAATTCATAGTCCTCGCAAGTCTGCAAGGTCTCGCAGAACATGCCGGTGTCCTGCAGAAGCCCGCGGCGGAACAGCACGGCCGAGGTCTTGATGAGGAATTTGCCGGTGATCCACAGCTTGTCGCACCCCTCCTCGGGCTTCAGAAGCGGGCCATCCACTGGCTCGCCATGCTTGTCGTAGAGATTGGAGGAGAAGACGAAACCGACCTCGGAGTCCGCCAGGTGGCTCTGCATCGCGGCCAGTTTTCCGGGCAGCCATTCGTCGTCGGAATCAAGAAAGGCGATCCATTCACCACCGGCCCTGGCCATGCCGGTGTTGCGCGCCGCGGCGGCGCCGCCGTTCTGCTGGGAGAGCACGACAATGCGCTCGTCCTCGCCCGCCAATGCGCGGATGACGGCCAGGCTGTCGTCGCTGGAACCGTCGTCCACCAGGATGATCTCCCGGACGGGCACGGACTGCGCCTGCACCGAGCGCACCGCCCGGGCCACCACATGCGCCCGGTTATACACCGGGATGACGACCGAGACATCGGCCGCACCGGTCATGCTTCCCGTAGCCGGCGCACCTCTTCCCTCACCAGCCAATCCTTCCTGTTCCCGATCCAGCATTAGCGTCCTCCCACCCTGACGGACTGGATGTCCGCGAGCCCCGCCTTGTACAGAATGGCCCGGCCCAACGCTCTTGCCCCCAGGAGCCTGATGACAACCCGGAGCAGGCGGAGAAACAGGCCATGTTCAGACGATCGCCTGAGCGCCGGCGTGTGATGGTACAGATTGTAAGCGCACAACAGCCTCAGTTCGGTGCTGTCCGCCGCCCTCAGCGCGGCAACCAGCTCCCTGGTCAGGCCCGGACTGCGCACCAGGGAGAGTATGCTGAACTGGCTTGAGAACGAAACACCAAGGGAACGACGCTGATCAGCCGTGAGATCATCGGACAACAGGCCGGACTCCGTCAGCCGCCGGATATCGGCACTCACCCTCTCCCAGAGCCCCTTTCGGCCCATCACCCCGATACGACGGAAGATCGCGGTCTTTTCGTCGAATTGAGCAGGGGGCTCCTGTTTACGATTTCGGGGCAGATACTCCCAAAGGCGCAACTCTGAAGCCAGTTCGCTGAAGATGACCTGATCGACCTCGTACCATCTCCTGTCGCGCTCGCTCCCCGCAAATTGGTCTGCAGCGGAGCCGCGAGGCCCATCGTGTAACCTGTAATAGAACAGGGGGCCTTGGACCCGCACTCCCATGTACCGCCGGGCCATGCGGAGTTGGAACTCATAATCCAGCGACCGCTTGAGAGTGAGGCTGTATCCCCCAACGTCCCGAAAACACCGGGTGCGCACGAGCGAGCCCTGCTGCAGAAAGAAACAGTGCTCCAGAAGACGGGGAAAAAGCTCATCGGGAGGAAATTCCTCCATCCGCGCCACCGACGTCCGGCTCTCCCCGTCTTGGCTATAGAACCAGTTGAAAAAGGGCCCGTACGCGAAATCTGCCCAGGGGTTTTCCGCCAACGCTCCATAGAGTCGCTCCAGGGCATCGGGAACGGGCAGGTCGTCATCATCGAATACCCAGATGAACTCCTCCGCCACGGAGGGGATGGCGCGGTTCAGGGCTACCGACTTTCCCGCGTTCTCCTGGCGAACGACGGTGATCCGGTCGCCATATCGATCAAGGATCGCGGGTGTTTCGTCTGTCGACCCGTCGTCGACGACGATGATCTGCCGGGGCGGCATCGTCTGGTGCAGCAGCCCGTCAATCGCCTGCGGGAGATATGGCGCGCGGTTGAACGTCGACATCAGAACGGAAACCGGCGCAAACCCGTCAACGCCAGGCTGTTCCCGCTCCATGTCCTGCGTCTGTTTCATTGCTCGTTGGAAACCCTGGGTCCCATGCCGCTGCGCCGCATCAGGCTGCTGAACATGGCCTTGATTTCCTCGTAAACCGGATGCCCGACCATCTTCATCAGGAGGATATACCAGGCGGCTGATACGATGCCTTCCACCACGATCTCCGCCATGGCCTCCCAGGAATTGGATGGAACGGCCGGCTTGACGATGCTCATCAGGAGCTGGAGGGCAGCGAAGGCCAGCGCCATGACCGCCGGCCGCCAGAGCGACACCAGCAGGTGCCGCAGACCGATATGGGCATACATGCGGAACACCGTCAGATGGATCATCACGACGCAGGTTGCGGTGACGATGCGCAGTGCCGCCACCGCCTCCAGGCTATAGAGCGCACCGAGGAGAATCATCGAGACGGATATGACCTGGATGATAATCTCGTTCCGCAGTTGCAGCTTCACGGCACCCGTTCCCTCATAGACCGCCGGCGCCGAGGTGACGAACATCTGGACGCCGCGCGCGACGCACAGAAACTGGAGAACGGGCACAACCGCCATCCACTTCTCCCCGTAGAGAAGCGAGATGACGGCATCGGCATTGAACGCCAGGAAGATGAGGACCGGCCAGCCGATGGCCACTGTGACGTCGGTGGTCGTGGTGACGAGCGCGGTCAGCTTCCGGCCATCGCGCCGCATGCTCGCCAGCTCCGGGCCGACCACCCAGTTCAGCGATCCGCTGAAGACCCTTTCGAAGATCATGGCCAGGCTGAGCCCCCGGCTGTATATCCCCACGGGCGCGAAGCCCAGCAAGCGTCCGATCAGCAGGTCCGGCGCCGCGGCAGCCAGCGAGACGACGACGTTACTGCCGGAAGCGACGGCGCCGAACCGCCAGATATCCCGCCATTCCGAGAGGCCGGGCAACAGCAGGATATGATCCCGCTGGAAGGTGAGCGCCAGTATGGTGGTGGTCAGGGAGCCTGCAATGGCGCCATAGGCCATGGAAACCGGACCTTCGCCAAGTGCCGCTGCCGTGATCGAGACGACAATTCCGACCATGCTTGAACCCAGCGAGACCGCCGTGGACTGGCCGAAACGCCTTTCGCGGCGCATCACCGCCATCGCGGGCTGACCGAACGGCAGCAGAAGGAAGTTGATCGACAGCAGGGCCAGGATGTGGGCGATCCCGGGTTCGGAATAGAAGTCCGCCACCAGGTGACGGCCGAAGAAGACGGCGGCCGCCAGGCTCCAGCCGATAACAATGGCCGTGCCGAACGCGGTTCGCAGCCTGTCTTCGGTGAGTTCCGGCGTCTGAACGATGTAGCGGCCCACGCCGAACTCGCGGAGCGCCTGGAGAACGCCGATTGCCGCCATGGATACCGAGTAAATGCCGATCTCCGACGGCAGCAGCAAGCGCGCCAGGGCAATGCTGGAGATGAACTGGAGGACGAAACTGCCCCCGGATCGTCCGAAACTGATCCACACGCTGCTTCTCAGGCTCATCTGAGGTCCTCGCAAGGATAGGCTGGCATACTCACTCCGCCGAACTTTTCTTCATTTGATGGCGGCGCCATTCATAGGTGCGGCCCACATCCATGGCGGTTTCCATCAGTATCTCCACGGCCCTCGCGCTGTCGCCCCGCAATGCCGGCGCCGCCGCCGCCGCCGCCTCCTTGACCAGGATGCGGGCCATGTAACGCGGATAGCCAAAGAGGGTTTTCGCATTCTCCGGCAGGGGGTGGGCGCCCGTCGCCTGGAGTCCCCGGCCGATCCGGAAATAGCGCACCAGCACGGCCTCGAGGCTGACCTGGTACGGCCGCACGATATGCTGGAGAACCGCACCGGGAATATAGATCATCCGGTAACCGGCCGCAGAGAGCCGGACCAGAAATTCCGTCTCGGCGCCGGCAGCGTAATTCCGCGAGCCGTCGGGGCCGATACCGCTTCCGAAACGGTATTCCGGGAGAAGCTGAGACCGGAGCATGAAATTCGCCCCTTTCACCAGCACCGGCGGGATATCTCCCTCTTGCCGGTCCACCGGCGTGCCGCCATAGGCCATGCCCTTTTCACCAAGCGTCACCAGCCACCGCGGAGGCTCCTTTTGCCAGAAATGGCGCACCTGCCCCGCAAAGACGCTGCAATCAGGATAGTGACGGGCCGCCGCCTCATAGGCTTTCAGCCAGTCCGGCACGGGGATCACGTCATCATCCGTAAACAGCAGCAGATCGCCCCGTGCGACCCCTATGCCACGGTTCAAGGCATGTGTCTTGCCGGGCGTGGGTTCCGCGATGATGGTGAGCGGCAGGCTCTCCCGGTAACCTTCCGCGATTTCCGCCGTATTATCGCTGCTGTTATTGTCCACGACGATGATTTCGTATCCGCCTTCCGGCGCCTCCAGTTTGCGGAACGCCTCCAACGTAAGCCCCAGGGTGGAAGCACCATTATGCGTGGCGAGTATAATGGAAATCATAACGCTCGTGCTTTCCCCTTGATCGGCAGCCTAAAACATTCTTAGATATAACCTTTAAAGGTTTCAAAACATATTCCGTTATTGGGGGCGCGATGGAGGGAGCGTAAGCTCATGGATCACCTGTCCTCCAGCGGAACAGGCACGGCGGGCGACAGGCTGGCATTCCTGGTCGGCGCTCCCAGAAGCGGCACGACCTGGCTTCAGCTTCTGCTCTCGAAATCAGAGCGCATCGCCACGGCCAACGAGACCCACCTCTTCTCGGGCTATATGCACAGCATGTTCACCTCCTGGGAAGGGATGCAACGCTCCCAAAGAACAGTTGGCCTGCACCATCTCATGCCGGAGGATGAATTCCTGGCGGTCGCAAGAACATTTTCAGACACGATTCTGGGCAAGATAAAAGCAGGCAAGCCCGGCGCCGAGTGGGTTCTGGAAAAAACGCCCCGGCACAGCCTGCATTTCAGGGAGATACTGAAAGTTTACCCTGCCGCCCGCTTTATCCACATCATCCGGGACCCCCGCTCCGTCACGGCTTCCCTGCGGGCGGCCTCTCAAGGTTGGGGCGCGCACTGGGCCACGCCGAGCATCATCGCCGGGGCCCGCCGGTGGAGCCGGGAGGTCGCCTCGGCCCGCTCCATCAGGGATGTCACGGCGCACTACCATGAGATCCGCTACGAGGATTTGAAAGCCGATACGCCTGGAGTCCTCAGGGGCGTCTTTGCATTCCTGGATATTCCCGCCAGTGAGGAAGACTGCCGTACCTATGCGGATGAAGCGCAAATCGGCCGCATGTCCGGCGGCGGCGGCAATTGGGATGCCTCCAGGGAGCCTGAAGGCTTTTTCCGGGCCGGAAAGACGGATGGCTGGAAAACGGACCTGACACCCGGGGCGATCAAGGCGATCGAAATCACCACCGCCCCCCTTGCCCGGGAATTGGGATATATTGACACGCCGCCCTCGGGATGGAGCCCGCGCATCTCGCTATACGCCCGCATCGAACGCTGGGAGCGTTTCTGGGAGTGGCAGAAACGCAAGATATTGCGTTACCTGTAACCCGCCATGAACACACGCAAATCCCTCGCTTGGTCCTTCAGCCAGCAGTTCGGGCAATACATCCTGCAATTCGCCGCGTCCATGGTGATCGCCCGGCTGCTCACCCCGAGCGAGATGGGCGTGTTTGCGTTGGCCATGGCGGCCAATTCTCTCATTTCCTCTCTCCGGGACTTTGGCGTGGGCTCCTATCTCGTGCGCGAGGAAACCCTGAACCAGGACAAGATACGCACGGCCTTCGGCATGTGGCTGGCGCTTTCCTGGACGCTGGCGCTGCTCGTTCTGGTCATCCGGCATCCGGTCGCTGCGCTTTATGACACGCCGGGGATCGCCGGCGTGATGCTCCTGCTGTCCGTCAGTTTTTTCATCACGCCGTTCGGACAGCCGGCGCAGGCCCTGCTCATGCGGGAAATGCGGTTCGACATATTGCACCATATCGTCCTGGCCAGCACCATCCTGGGAACAGCCACCAGCATCATCCTGGCGTTTCTGGGCTTCAGCTATATGGCCCTGGCCTGGGGCATGGTGGCGGGGACCGCCGGGCGCGTTATCCTGCTGCTGGCTGTCCGCCGGGACCATTTGAAACTTGTGCCCGGCTTCCGCTACTGGCGGGACGTGATGCATTTCGGCGGCTATCTCACGGCGGCCGGCCTGGCGGGCACCATCAATGTGGAAGGGCTGAAATTCATCCTGGGCGGCCTGCAAAACCCGGCCTCCATCGCGCTCTTCGAGCGAGCCACACAAATTCCCTCGATAGCGCGTCAGGCCCTGTTCACCCCCCTCAGCCGTGTTCTCTTTCCAGCTTTTTCCAAGGATATCCGGGAGGGGCACTCCATCGGGCCCAATGTGGAGCGGCTGATCGGCGCGACCATACTCATCATCTGGCCGGCCTTTCTCACCATCGGCATTATGGCGGTGCCGATTGTCGTTTTCCTGTTCGGGGAGAATTGGCGCACTGCCGGCGAAATCCTGCCCTATCTGCTGTTGTCCAATGCCATCCTGTCGGCACTGCCCCAGCCGGACCAGATTCTGACGCCCCACGGCATGGTCCGGCGGCTGTTCTTCCTGCGCCTGACGACCCTGAGCATCAACATGGCGCTGGTGATCATCGGCGCCATGTACAGCCTGGAACTTTTCGCCATGCTGCGCCCGGTTCAGAGCCTGTTCTCTGTAACACTGATTTATTTCGCCATCCGCCCCTATTGGCAAACCGGCTTGCGCCGGTTGGCGGGGGGATATCTTTCCGCGGCGGCAACTGCCGCGGTGTGCGCTATTCCCGCGGCGGCGGCCGTATTGCATTTCGGTTCCGACGTGCCTGTCTGGGCTCTCGGCGCCGTGGCGATTACGGCATCCGTCCTGTGGCTGTCATGTATTTTCCTGTTCCGCCACCCGATAGGCAAAGATGTTCGCAGTATGTTGCCGATGTAGCTGGCTGCCCGCTGGCATACCCATTCCGCCGTCTCCCTTACACCCTGCCCCGGTTGACCAGGATTCGGCAGCCTTTCTCGGTTAAAGGCGCCTCCGTTTCCAGGTGCGGGAATGTCTTTGTCAGGTCATCTATGAGCCTGCGCTCGCCCGGTCGGTGGGCATCGTCGAATATGATCCGCCCACCGTCGGAAAGGCGTGGTACGAAGAGACTGCCTGCTGGCGCGCGTCCGTCCTCGCCTGTGATGGCGATCGGCGGACCGTCGACAAAGGCCAGGTCGATCGTTTCCGGGAGCTCGATCTTGCCAAGATCATACCACAGCCGGTCCTTCTCCCCGATGGTCTGCTGGACCAGAGGCGCCACCACCAAATCGACATAGCTGTCCAAGCCCAGGTCAATCAGCCGCCGGCGCGTGATGGCGGCGAACGTTTCATCGTGGTCGATGGACAACAGCCGGCCGTCACCCATCTGCTGGCAATAGCGCGCCAGCACCACCGTGGAGGTGCCGGAGCCGCATTCGACCAGGGAGCGCGCATTGCTGTCCCTCGCCTGATCGTACAGCACCGTCAGCACGTCGGGCGAGGCAGCCCACCCGCGGGTGGGCGGCAGCGTTCCCCGCTCCAGGCCCAGCCGCCAATAGAGCCCGTCCAGCGCCTCGGTCTCCTGGGTCGTCCGGATCGAAAGGACATTGCCCTTTTCTTCCACTCTGGAGGAAATCTGAGCGGCCCACATAGCCTTGCGCGCGGCATAAAGAGCAACGACAAGTGTCGTCACCTGGATGGCAATGACGGTCCAGATCATGACTGCACCTGCTTCAGTATTTGGAAAGACATATGGCTCTCATCAGTAAGCAAGTTCATCAGGATATCCCATAATATACGGTGACCTTTGTATAATTCCCATTAAAAATCATCGAAGGCAACCTCGCAATTCCTCTCATGCCGGAGGACTGTGGCGGAACCTCGACGCATCCGCATGCAGGTGATGAAGAAACTGCACGATCCTCGGCCGCCACCAGATTTGCGGCAAGAAGTCCTGTTTCGGAATGTGCCAGACTGCCCTGCCGACGGTCGCAAAGGCAGCAATCGGCGATCCGGGTTGAGGTATGCAAAGACGGGCCGCGAGTTCGCCAAGATACAGGGCCGAGCTCCAGCGCCTGCCCTTGGCGCGCCCATTGCTCGCGGCATAGGGTATATGGGCGCTGGCGGGAAACCGGGTGGAGATGGTACGCGTATGGAACTCCTTGCCGGCGATCATTTTGGACGGCAGGCTGCTGAGGAACTCATAGAGTTCATAGTCGAGGAACGGCGTGTAGACCTTGCAATCCCTCAGCACTCCGAGCGTGTAGAAGCCCGGACCGTTGCGCATGCGGTTCCAGAAATTGAAGAAGTTCGGCAGGCGGTCCCTGCTCCCGTGACCGTCCAGCCATTCCACAATACGGGAGACCGCGCGCTCTTTCCCCAGTTCTGCCGCGAAGTCCGCGGTCAGACACCGCGCGATCACCTCATCTCTCGCCCCCAGGTCGGCTGACCAGAAGCGGATGATCTCCTGCGCCAGTGCCGCTTTCCCGCCCGAAGCCAATATGTCGTGTACCCTGGCGGTCTCAAAAGTGCTTCCCGAGAGGGAATCGCCGGCCAGTCCGTCGAACACGGGCAAACCCGATTCCACCAGCCGGTCCCGCAGAGCAAGTAACCACACATGCTCCCAGCTCATATATTGGGTCAGACGGTCATGCCTCTGCCCGGCCCTGAACAGATCCCGACAGGGATCGACCGTCAGCAGGGGAATGCCGGTGCCTTCGATCAGTTGCCGGACCACTTCAACGTCGTTCTCGCTGCGCGGCGGAAGGAATTTCGTGGTGAGCACCCGTTCGGGCGCGTGGCCCTGGGCCACGGCCTCCAGGTAGACATGCCGGGAGTCACGACCGCCGCTCAGAGGCATCTGGAACCGGGGCGCGTCTTCCAGAATGCGCCGCATGGATCGGCCGAACAGCTCGCCATATATCGGCCCGGCCTCGTCCATCGACCCGGTGAAGCGCGGGGGGACGGGCGGCCGCGCTCCGTCCACATGGAACGCCCCGCCGGAAACAGATATGCGGGCATTGGGCGGAAGACGACGGATATGGCGAAACACAGTATCACAGTCGAGATGGAATCCGAGGCGCAGGAGGACTGCGAGAGCATCGAAATCATAGTCCGCCGGCACGCCGGCCTTGAGAAGGCCCATGATGTCGGTGGAGAGGACGAGGCGCCCGCCCCAGGTCGAATAAAAGACCGGGTAGAGCCCGTACTGGTCGTTCTCGAGGTGGAAGCGCCCGTCGGCAAACGACCATGTGCAGTAGACGCCGCTGACCACCTGTCCGGCCTCGGCCAGCCGATAGCCGAGCATCACATCGGTATCCCCGCTGGCGGCGATCCTGGAACTGCCCGATACGGTCAGGATGACCGTGGCTGGTACTGTCGTCTTCTGTTCCAAGCTGGACCCGCTTTTCGTCGCCTCTCACATGATGGCCCGGGGATTGACATTCATATGGAGGACACGTCGCTCCCGTGCGGCCCCTCAACAGCCTTGCAACTGCCCCCCTCAAGGAACCGCCAGCGCGGAGAGTTCTAACAATCCGGCGTTAATAACCAATTACATAATTCGGAAGGTTTGTCACACGTCAGGGACAACCGGGCGCGCGCGTGCCCCCCTCCACCGGCACCACATCGACCGACTGCGACGTCTCATGGCTGCCGAAGGTCTTCAGCACGCCGACGATGGGTGAGACGTCCAGATAGTCGCGGCCATGGGCCACCGCGATGTGATCGTTGGCGACGATGAGGTTGTTGGTGGGATCGAACTCCACCCACCCGGCCTTCGCGCCGCACCAGGCGCGCACCCAGGCATGCATGGAATCCGCCCCTTCCAGCCGCTCGCGGCCAGGCGGCGGGATGGTGCGCAGATAGCCGCTCACATAGCCGGCGGGCACGCCGATGCTGCGCAGCCCCGAGATCATGATATGGGCGAAGTCCTGGCAGACGCCGCGGCGCAGGACGAACGCCTCGATGGCGGAGGTCTGCACCTCCGTCGCCTCGGGGTCATAGGTGAAATCCTGGTGGATGCGGCGGCAGAGGTCCGCAACCGCGCCCTTGACCGTCGAAGCGCTTCGCAGGCTCTGCCGGGCATAGTCCGCCACGTCGGCATCCAGGACCACGCGCGGGCTGGCGGCGAGGAAGTGGTGCGGAGAGCCCGGCCCGATGTCATGCACGCGATCGAGATCGGTGCGCAGGCCGCCGATATCCGGCGACATGTCGAACATGTCGTCATAACGGTCGACCATCACCCGCGCCGTCATGCGCGCCTCGAAACGCTCATGCGGCTCGCGGAAGGCGATGCTGGTGACCGGATTGGCGAAGAAGTCCGGTCGGTCGGTGCGCTCCGCCGGGAGAGGATCGAAGGTGAGGGACGAGGCCACGAGCCGCTGCCCGCCATCAGAGCGCGGCGCCACGCGCACCAGATGATGCCCGCCCGCCACAGGGGTCTCATAATCATAGTCGATCTTCAGCGTGACGTCGTAGAGCATGTCAGCCTTATGTGAAATGCCGTTGCAACTCGGTTATACCGTTCGCCCTGAGCCTGTCGAAGGGCGGCAAGCGCTCCGGATGTGGCCGCCCTTCGACAGGCTCAGGGCGAACGGGAGGTGGAGAGACATCATTCTACTCAGTTGAAGTACGTCTTGGAAATGAGGTCGGAAAGGCCGCTGATGTCGGTGACGATAGACTGCAGGACATCATGGGTCACGGCTTCCGGCTCGATGACGGCGAGCGCGGTGTGGATGCGCAGGATCTCGCGGCTGGCCCTGGACATGTGGTGACCGTCCTCGTCGATGGGCAGCATGTCGATCTGGGTCTTCAATTCCGAGAGCTGGAAGAGGGCGGAGCGCGGATTGAAACTGTCGAGCACCAAGAGGTCGATGACGGTGAAGCGTCCGGTATTCACATTGTAGCGGCGGCGGTGGGTCATCACATTGTCGGTGATCTCCAGAAGCGCGTCCAGCGCCCCGTCCGGCGCCTGGGGCTGGGTCAGGTAATTGACGATCCACACCGTCTGCACGGCCCGCTCCAGCCGGCGGCCCATCTCCAGGAAGCGCCAGCCCGAGAAGCGGTACATGTTCTCGTGCACCAGACCGGAGAAACCGGCGGTCTTGCGCAGGAGAACGGTCATCACCTGGGCGGCGTCGTCGCCCGGCTGCACCGATGCCTGGAAGGCATGGATGCTCTTGGACAGATCGCGCAGGGCCAGCCAGCCGTCGGGCGAGAAGCGCTCGCGGATCTGGCTGGCGCTGCGCTCCGCGCCGTCCAGCGCCGCCACCAGGGAATCGGGGACCACCTGGTCCTCCTCCAGCTCGAGAACGGGAAAATAGGCGCGGATATAATCGACCAGAGCCGATGTTTGCCCCGCGGCTTCCGCCAGGCGCGCATGATAGGCGCGCAGGAGGCGGAACGTCCCCTCCGCCCGCTCGATATAGCGGCCCAGCCAGTAAAGATTGTCCGCCGCCCGGCTGGGCAGCTTGCCGGGCATGGTGCGCGACACCGTGGCGTCAGACGGCAGGAGCGACACCTGTTCGACGGGCCCCCGGCTCACCACCCAGACATCCGCCGCCCGTCCGCCCTGCTGCATGGCGATGGCCGTGGTGTCCTGGCTGGAGCCCACGCGCGCGAATCCGCCGTGCATGAACTCCCAGCCGTTCTCGGTGCGTCCGGCGAAGACGCGCAGGGTCATGGGCCGGGGCACCAATCGTCCGTCCAGGAAGACCGGCGTGGTGGAGAGCTGCACCGCTTCCTGGCCGACAAAGCCGGCGCCGTTCTTTTCCAGAGTGTCGATCATGCCCTGGCGGCCGGCCTCGGTGAGCGCCGCGCCGCGCACCTGCTCATCCTCGAACAGCATGCGGGTGGAAAGAGCGGAGCCCACGGTCAGCCCGGAGAGATTGTCGATGACATGCCGGCGGGCCTCTTCCTGCCCGCACCACCATGTGGCGATGCTCGGCATCATCAGCTCCTCGCCGAAGAGCGCCCGGCAGATGCCCGGCAGGAAGCCCAGGAAGGCGCGCGATTCCACAATGCCGGATTCAAGCGCATTGACGACGGAGATGGTCTGGCGCCGCAGCGCTTCCACCAGCCCCGGCGTGCCGATTTCCGAATCCGGCTTGAGTTCGAGGGGGTCCATATAGATGGCGTCCATGCGCCGCCAAAGCACGCTCAAGGGCTTGAGGCCGGAGACGGTGCGCACCATCACCTCGCCGTTGACCACCGAGAGGTCGGCCCCCTCCAGCAGCATGAAGCCGAGATAGCGGGCGATATAGGCATGCTCGAAATAGGTCTCGTTCTTGGGACCCGGCGTGATGATGGCGACATTCTCCGACGGGTCCCGCGCCATCTTGAAAAGCGACTGCCGGAAGGCGCGGAAGAAGCCCGCCAGCCGGTGCACGTTCAGCTCATTCTGCACGTCGGCGAGGGCGCGGGTGGTGGCCACCCGGTTCTCCAGTGCGAAACCGGCGCCCGAGGGCGCCTGCGTGCGGTCCCCCAGCACCCACCAGTCGCCGCCGGGGCCCCGCCCCAGTTCGAAGGCGCAATAATGCAGGTAATGCCCGCTGGCCGGAGCGACGCCCACCAGCGGCCGCAGGAATTCCGGGTTGCCGGCGACCAGCTCCGGCGGCAGCAGGCCCTCGGCGATCAGCCGGTTGGGGCCGTAGATGTCGGCAATCACCTGCTCCAGCAGCTCGGCCCGCTGGGCCAGCCCCCCGGTGATGGTGGCCCATTCGCTTTCGTCGATGATGACCGGCACATGGCTCAAGGGCCAGTCGCGCTCCCCGCCGTCGGTGTCGCCATAGGCGTGGTAGTAGACGCCGGCATCGCGCAGGTACTGGTCGGCACGGGCGAAGCGCTGTGCCGTCTTCTCGGGGCCCGCCGCATCCAGCGTGGCGAGGAGCCGCCGCCAGTGCGGGCGCACATTGCCCGCGGCATCCATCATCTCGTCGGGAATACCGGGCAACGGGGCGTATCCGGCGGCGAGACCACCCAGCCCCTGATTCGCGGCTCCACCGGCAAGCATACTCTGATCCATGCCGGATTAGATGCCCGCCGGACGCCTGAGGTCAAGCGTCAACGGAAATTCGGGTGACGGCACCTCTTGGGGAACGGCGAAGATGCCGGGCGTATGGCCGTGCGGCTGGAAGCGGGCCAGGCGCCGCGCTTGCGCCTCGTTGCCATTGACGGGGAAGGTTTCGTAATTGCGGCCGCCCGGATGCGCCACATGGTACCGGCAGCCGCCCAGCGAGCGGCCGGACCATGTATCATAGAGGTCGAAGGTGAGCGGCGGGTCGACCGGGATGTTGGGATGCAGGCCGGAGCGCGGCTGCCAGGCCTTGTAACGCACGCCGGCCACCGCCGCCCCTCCCGTCGCCACGGGGCGCAGCGGCACGCGCCG
>Ga0164243_10001711_pt1 | contig 36822 bp, 32 predicted proteins | sample OricompcompostOP_FD_108781 | JGI IMG/M metagenome (GOLD analysis project Ga0164243, IMG submission 108781) | Organic Plus compost microbial communities from Emeryville, California, USA - Original compost - Organic plus compost (OP) | ecosystem: Engineered > Solid waste > Mixed feedstock >...
ACGCAGCCGTGGAACAGCCGCTTGCGCAGGCCGGGCAGCTCGGCGTAGTGCCGCCCCAGGTGATTGCCGTGGAGGTGGATCACGTAGGGCCTGCGGCTCCAGCGGGCGAGCAGCATGAAGGGCGCGTACTTCATCAGGCCGAAGAAGGTCTGCCCCGGCGTCAGGTAGACGGCGTCGGCCCGGAGCACGCGCGGCAGGTGCCGGTAGGTGCCCAGGAAGGCCAGCGCCTTGCGCAGGGAGAAGCGCGCCCCCTGCTTCCCGGAGATGGTGGGCGTGGAGGTGTCGATGGCGCAGAAGTCGTGCCCCTCCTCCCGCGCCCTGCGCAGCAGTACCGCGTTCGCGTACGAGCAGCCGTTGATCGGCTCGGGCAGCGGCCCGATCAGCAGGAACCTCATGCCGCCCTCCGCACGGTCCGCACGAAGTGCTCGTCACGGGCCCGGTCGAAGATCCGCGCCGCGATGTACAGCCACAGCGTGTAGAACGCGTACGAATCGAATTGCAGGTAGACCACGAAGGTCGCGAAGAACAGGATCTTCCTGCGCCGGTCGAACAGCATCAGGAGGAGCAGCAGGTAGCCCAGCAGGCCGTGCTCGGCCAGCAGCTTCACGTGCATGCTGTAGGTCAGGCCGTCCTGCCGGACGCGCAGCTGTTCGATTTCGTCGAGGTCGATGGAAGTGGGCATGTTCTGGTAGGCCTTGTCGAAGCCGGATTCGATCGCCTGGCCGCTGTTGCCGAAGCCGAAGCCGATCGCCGCGCTCAGGGGGTGTTCCACCATCCCGTACAGGGCGGCTTCCGAGCGGAACTTCCGGATGAGGGCGGAGGGGTCCGCGACGCCCTCGCCCGAGAGCACGCTCTCGACCCGCTCCACCAGGCGGTTCGACGGCAGCGCGAGGAAGATGGCCAGGCCGCAGACCATCGCGCTGACGGCCTTGATCTTCTTCCTGGACGGCAGGATCAGCAGCAGGCCGCTGCCGAAGAGCGCACAGTCCACCAGCGCCCGCAGCGACGAGCCCGAGACGATGGAGATCAGCAGCAGCAGGACGCCACACGCCAGCAGCAGGGTCCTCGCGCGGCTGCGGGCCGGCGCCAGGATCAGCACGGTGGGGACGATGATGCCCAGCACGTGCAGGCTCACGAAGCTCGGCTCGGTGAAGCTGAACTGGACCTTCTCTGGATAGAAGCGGGCGAAGACCAGGTCGAACGGAAGGGCGGGGCCCCATCCGAGGATGGCCAGGTACTGGGCCAGCCCGCACAGCACGGCGAGCAGGTAGCTCGCCGCCAGCATCGAGATCAGCTTCCTCGAAATCCTCTGCCCTCGCCGCTCGTCGGCCTGCACCAGGAAGATGACATAGGAGAACGACACGAGGAGGCCCAGGCCGAGCAGCAGCTTGAACGCGGTCAGCCCGACCAGGCCCGGCTCGAGGCCGAACGCCAGATAGGAAAGAAACGAGAGGAAGACCAGCCCCTGCAGGAGGATCGCCCGGTTGACCTTGACGCGCAGGAAGTTCGCCGCGAACTCCCGCGGCCGCCAGAGCACGAAGAGGACGGCGGAGGCGAAGAAGAAATAGGGAGAGACGGCCGCCCATCCGAGCGACGGGGCGATCCGCAGGTTGTCGAATGGAATCAGCATCCATCCGGCATAGAACAACAGGAGCGCGAGCTGCCTCATGCCTGGCAGGAAAAGGCGCCGCGCGCGTGGGGACTGCTTGTCATGGCGTCGGGCGCATCAGGCCGCAGCCAGGGGGACGGCGTCCGCACGGGCCTGGAAGTACAGGTCCAGCGACGTGCGGATGCCGCGCAGGTCGACGTGCCAGGCGCCGGCGTTCTCGTCCAGGAGCTGCAGGACCTGCTCCTTGACGGCATCGGGGTCGAAGTCGGCGATGTCGTGCGACAGCGCCGACAGGCCGATGGCGTCGAAGGTCCCCTTCGTCTTCGGCTGGTAGGCCAGCCCGATGGTCGGCACCCCGCCGGCGATGGCGAAGATCGCCGAGTGCATCCGGCTGGCGATGAAGACGGACATGGCGGAATACAGCGTCACCAGTTCCTCGGGGGTGACGTCCTGGGGCAGTTCCGCCACGCGGCAGCGCTCGTCGGCGACCATCGCCTCCAGCTCCCGGGAGATCGGCACGTCGCTGTCGCTCGCGCCCACGTCGACCTGGGGAAAGATGCTGATGCGGGCGTCGGGATGGGCGCTCAGGACGGCCCGGGCCAGCTCCGCCAGCTTGCGCAGGTAGCGCGCGATGTCCTCGGGCGTGCTCCCCGCCTTGGAGAAGCCCCAGTCGAGCACGGTCAATCCGATCTGCCGCTCCTTCTTCCGGTTCGCATCCCGCAGCGGGGCCGGCAGGGTGAACGCGATGTCGGGGACCTCCTCGCAGGCGATGCGCAGCTGCTGCAGCAGCTTCGTGGAGATCGCCTCCCGGCTGAAGACGAGGTCGACGTCGCGCAGCGCGCGCTTCACCAGCGCGCGGTCGATCGCGTGGCTGAGCGGGCCGATGCTCTGCGGAAAGCCCAGGGTGGGCTTTCCGTGCCGCGGGCCCAGCCAGTAGTGGTAGAGCGCGTTCAGCAGGCCGACGCCCATCGGGCCGCGGCGCGACGAGTAGATGTAGCCGCCGCCGGCCGAGACCACGAGGTCGGCCTCCCGGTAGGCCTGGAAGCGCCTGCTTCCGGGAAGAAAGACCGCCTGGAGCCACGCGGCAAGCCCGTCGAGGTAGCGCGACAGCGAGCCGGTGCCGCGCGCGAGAGGCCACGGCGGCGCCACGGAATCGGCGCGGTAGCGCGCGTAGAACGCCCGGTTCTCTTCCGCATAGGAGGACATGACGCTGATGCGGCAGTCCGGCCACAGGCCGCGCAGGTAGCGGATCATCGCGACGACGATCCCCGCGTCTCCGCGGTTGCGCGCGGAGTAGGCGTTGATGATGAGGATGTTCTTCATGCGCTTCGTTGTCGTGGATGCATCAGGCGCGCGGCACCCGCGGCCATGACGAGATGGAAGACCAGGTAGCCGAGGCTGGTGCCGGCCAGCGCGCCGAGCACGCCGTGGTGCAGCGCGCCCCATGCCCCGACACCCGCGACCGCCGCCAGGCAGCCCAGGTGCGCCACCAGGGTGATCCGGGTGTCGCCCAGCGCGCGGCTGATCACCAGCGGGGCCCGCGACAGGATCAGGAAGGCCTGCCCCAGGCACACCACGAGGACGGACGGCACGTCGGCGGCGCCGAACTTCCGGGCATACAGGAGCCCGTACAGCAGATGGAACACCGGCGCCCAGAACAGCACGTAGACCACGGCCAGCGCCAGGCAGACCTTGCGCAGCCTGGCCGCCGCGCCCGCGAACGCGCCCGTCTCGCGGCGGCTCGCATCCCTGCTGAGGAGGGGCACGTAGTGGTTCTCCATCCAGACGAGCAGCACCGTGGACATGCCGGCCAGGTTGATCAGCAGCCGGAACAGGCCGACCTGCCGGTCGTCCAGGAAATGCGGCAGCAGCAGGACGAAGCCCTGGCTGTAGACCCAGTAGATCCCCGCGCCCACCAGCAGCCAGTGCGAGTGATGCCAGTGCTGCTTCACGGCCTCGCCCAGGCCGATCCTGTAGCCGCCGCTGCCCGCATAGGCCGTCACCAGGAACACGGCGCCCAGCACGGCCGCGCAAAAATACGAGAGCGCGACGGCGCCCAGGGCCGCGGCATAGCTCTTGTGCGCGGAGAACCAGATGAAGGCCATGCCGGCGCAGACGACGACGGCGCCGAGCGCCGAGACGAAGGCGGATTGCACCTGCCTGTTCGCCGAGATGAGCAGGCGGCGGAACAGATCGAAGAGCGCCCAGCACGCGCCGACCACGACGGTCAGCGCCGACAGGGCCGGAAAGGCGCCGAGGCCGCTCAGCAGCCAGCCGGCCAGCAGCGTGAGCAAGGCGATGGCGCCGATCATGCAAAGCAACTGGGCGAGGTAGGCCCTGCCCGAGGGGCTGGATGCCTGGTTGATGAAATAGAGGGCAGGCACGGCGACCAGCGACGCGCACGCGGTCTGCAGGAAGGCGGCCGCGGCAAGGGCCAGCGCGAACTGCACGAAGTCCCCCACCGGCAGCACCGCGCCGCCCGCGAAGATGACGCCGAAGGCCAGCGCGGAAGCCAGGCACTGGTCCGCCAGGCCCCAGAAGATGCGTCGCATGTGACGATGGCCGGAAGTGGACTGCGCCGCTACTCGGCCTTCCCTGCAAACACGGAATGGCCGTGGCGGCGCAGCAGCGCGATCTGCTGCGCCGTGCCCAGGTCGGCCTCGACCATCTCCCTGACCATGTCGCCCAGCGCGATCTGCGGCACCCACCCGAGTTCGTCCTTCGCCTTCGACGGATCGCCCAGCAGGGTGTCCACCTCCGCCGGGCGGAAGTAGCGCGGGTCCACCGCCACGATCACGTCGCCCGGCCTGAGCGCGGGGGCCTTGTCGCCCTTCACGTCCTCCACCACCACCCGCTCGTCGACGCCCTTGCCCTCGAAGGCGACGGTGATGCCCAGCTCCCTCGCCGCCATGTCGATGAACTGGCGCACGCTGTACTGCACGCCGGTGGCGATCACGAAGTCCTGCGGCTGGTCCTGCTGCAGCATCAGCCACTGCATGCGGACGTAGTCCTTGGCGTGGCCCCAGTCGCGCAGCGAATCCAGGTTGCCCATGTAGAGGCACTTCTCCAGCCCCTGCGCGATGTTGGCCAGGCCGCGGGTGATCTTGCGGGTGACGAAGGTCTCGCCGCGGCGCGGGCTCTCGTGGTTGAAGAGGATGCCGTTGCAGGCGTACATGCCGTAGCTCTCGCGGTAGTTCACCGTGATCCAGTAGGCGTACAGCTTGGCCACGCCGTAGGGGCTGCGCGGATAGAACGGCGTGCACTCCCGCTGCGGGATCTCCTGCACCAGGCCGTACAGCTCGGAGGTGCTGGCCTGGTAGAAGCGGGTCCTGTCGCCCAGGCCGAGGAAACGGATCGCCTCCAACAGGCGCAGGGTGCCGATGGCATCCACGTCGGCGGTGTACTCGGGCGCCTCGAAGCTCACCGCCACGTGGCTCTGCGCGCCCAGGTTGTAGACCTCGTCGGGCTGCACCTGCGCCACGATGCGCGTGAGGTTGCTGGTGTCGGTCAGGTCGCCGTAGTGCAGGTGCAGGCGCGCGCCTGCCTCGTGGGGGTCCTGGTAGATGTGGTCCACGCGCTGGGTGTTGAACAGCGAGGCACGGCGCTTGATGCCGTGCACCTCGTAGCCCTTCTCGAGAAGGAATTCGGCGAGGTACGAGCCGTCCTGGCCCGTGATCCCGGTGATGAGTGCTCGTTTCTGGGACATGTGTGTTCTCGATGTGGAGGAACGGGGTGTGCAACGGGCCGGTGCAACCGGCCACGGCCATGGAGGACGCTGCGGGTGTCGGGGCGGATCAGGCCTCGCGCCGGCCGGCAGCCTCCGGTGGCGCGGAGGAAAGGTCCTGGCCCTCGCCCTCCCCCGCTTCGGCGGGGCCGCGGCGTGGGGCCAGCAACTGCCGCTCGAAGCGCGCCAGGATGCCGTCGCGGGCCAGGGTCCGCTCGGCCTGCAGCCGCGCCGCGACGCCCAGGCGCTGCCGCTCGGGGGCGTCGTCCGCGAGGGCGAGCAGCGCGTCGGCGAATGCCGCTGCATCGCCCGGCGGCACGACCACGCCGCTGCCTTCGAGCGCATGGGCCAGCCCCGTGCCCGGATGGGCCGTGGCGAGGATCGCGCGGCCGCTGGCCAGCATGCCGGTCAGCTTGGAGGGCATGACGAGGTCCGCCACGTCCGCGCGCTGGGGCAGCAGGTGGATGTCCGCCAGGCCCAGCCAGTCGTTGAGGCGCTCGCTGGGCTGCAGGTCGAGGAAGCGCACGTTGGCCAGGCCGGCGCAGGCCTGCTCCAGCGGCCCCCGGCCCGGGCCCTGGCCGCCGAAGACGAAGTACAGGCCCGGCGTCGCCGCCAGGCGGGTGGCGGCCTCGCCCAGCAGTTCGAGCCCCTGCTTCAGGCTCATGTTGCCCGAGTACAGGGCCACCACCGCGCCGTCCGGGATGCCCAGTTCCGCGCGATAGGGGCTGGCGGCCTGCAGGGGCCGCACGCCGTCGATGTCGGCCCAGTTGGGGAACAGCGCCTGCCGCTCGGGTGCCACGCCCTTGGCGCCCAGCCGCTCCAGCATGCGCCCGGAGATGGTGGACACGGTGTCGAAGCGGCGCAGCAGCCAGCGCTCGAGCGCGACGGCGACGCGCCTGGCCGGCCCGGCGTCGACGATGCCCATGTTGAGCGCGGCATCGAGTTCGAAATCCTGGATGTGCAGCCAGCAGCGCGCACCCGACAGGCGCGCCAGCGCCCAGGCCGCGGGCGCGCTGGTCAGCGTGGGGGCGACGTTCACCACCACCTGCGGACGCCACGCCAGCGAATACGCCAGCGCGCAGGCCGAGCTCAAGCCGAAGCTGACGAGGTGCAGCAGGCGCGTGGCGCCGCGCGGCGTGCGGGGCACCCACAGCGGGCAGCGGATGACGTCCACGCCGTCGAGCTGCTCGCGCCGGAACCACCAGCGCCTGTGGCCGGGCCAGACGCGCCAGGCGGGGTAGTACGGCGGCGCGGCGACCATGCGTACCTGGTGGCCGCGCGCGGCCAGCCATCGGCACATCTCGCCCGTGTATTTGCCGATGCCGATGTTCTCGGGCGCGTGGTTGATTCCGGTGACCAGGATGCGTGTCATTCGGCAGCGTTCAATACGCGTTGTGGTTGATGAAGCCGGTGAAGACCGTGTAGAAGATGATCTTGATGTCGAAGGCCAGCGACCAGTTCTGCAGGTAGTACAGGTCGTACTCCACCCGCTTGGCCATCTTCTCCAGCGTGTCCGTCTCGCCGCGCAGGCCGTTGACCTGCGCCCAGCCGGTGATGCCCGGCTTGACGCGGTGGCGCTGCATGTAGCGGCCCACCAGTTCCTTGTACTGCTCGTTGTGCGCCAGCGCGTGCGGGCGCGGGCCGACGATCGACATCGTGCCCTGCAGCACGTTGATGAACTGCGGCAGCTCGTCCAGGCTCGTCCTGCGCAGGAAGGCGCCCAGGGGCGTCACGCGCCGGTCTCCACGCGTGGCCTGCGCCACGTGGCCGTCGCGCTCCTCGTGCACGTACATGCTGCGGAACTTCCACACCTCGATGGGCTGGCCGCCGATGCCGTGCCGCAGCTGCCTGAAGATGATCGGCCCCGGCGAGCTGAGCTTGACGGCGATGCCGATGAGGACGAGCAGCGGCGAGATGAGCAGGAGGATGCACGCCGCCAGCACGCGGTCCTCGATGGCCTTGACGATGCGGGCGTTGCCCTCGAGCGGGCTGTCGCGCAGGTTGATCACGGGCAGGCCGGCCATCTGTTCCACCGAATGGTTGAGCAGCTCCATGCCGAACAGGTCGGGCACGAACTTGATGTTGGTGGTGGAGTGGTACAGCTCCTGCAGGATGCGCGCGATCTTGTGCTGCGCGCTCATGGGCAGGGCGATCCATACCTGGTCGATGCGCTCGCGCTGGACGTAGGCGGCGAGGTCGGACAGGTCGCCCAGCCTCGGCACCGATTCGATGGCGTGCGAATCCACGCTGGCGCTGAACCAGCCGTGCACGCGGATGCCGGCCCAGTTCTGGCTCTGCAGCGTCTGGACGATCCGGTGCGCGTCGTGGTTGGCGCCCACCACCACGGCGCTGCGCACGTCGAAGCCCCGCGAACGCAGCACGTCGGCCGTGCCGCGCACCACGATGCGCATGGCCATGGCGGCAGTCAGGCTCAGGGAGAACCAGCCGAACCACCAGACGCGCGAAAGGTGGTCGCCGTCCTTCATCACCACCGCGTACAGCACCATCAGGCCGAACATCAGCAGCCAGAGCGTGGCCAGCTTCAACAGCTCGCTGGCCACGCGGCGGCCGCGCCAGCTGCGGTAGAGCGAGGTGCCGCTCAGCACGATCAGCGCGAACAGGACGCCGCGGCCGATCGCCTGCGCGTAGTCGGCGCCGAGGCCCGCCGCGCCGAAGCGCAGCCAGTGGACGAGCCAGCCGGCACCCACCAGCAGCACCAGATCGCTCGCGCGCAGCATCCACGACAGCAGGGCGTACAGCTTGCTGCGCACGCGCACCTGTTCCTCGAAGACGCCGCGAGCCGCGCCGACGGCCGACGAAGCGGCCTCGGCGCCCGCCGCCGCGCCTTGCAGGGCGGAGCGGGACTCGGAGTGCATCAATACCATGTCGTCTGCTCTTTCGGTTCGCGCGCGCGGTCACCGATGACGCACATACACCTCGTCCGCGTTGTTCACGACCTGCGACGAAGGCAGGATGAGGCTGACGACGCGGTTCCACTTCACCAGCGGCGCCGGATCGACGTAGACGACGTCGAAGGGCTGCAGCCTGAACTGGCTGGCCAGCACCATGGCCGCGGGGTTCTTGGCGTCGAGGTGGAAGATGGCAGGGTTGCCGCTGGCGGCTTCGCGGATGACATAGATCTGGCCGGGGTTGCTGCTGGCGACGGCGGGGCCGCCGGCCTCGTTCAGCGCTTCGTTCAGGTTCAGGCGGCCGTTGCTGCGCATGGCCAGGGCCATCGGCGCCAGGACCTCGCCCATCACGAAGACCTTGCTGTCTTCGCGGTTGGCCACGCGCACGATGTCGCCGTGCTGCAGGGGGATCCCGTTGGCATCGAGGCCCGCGTCGCGCAGGCGCGTCAGGTCGATGGGGATGGAGGCGCCGTCGCGGATGAGCGTCAGGGAGGAGCGATTGCCCTCCTCGGTGATGCCTCCCGCGCGGTTGACGGCCTCGGTCAGCGTCATGGGCACGTCGGTCACGATCTGCGAGCCGGGCGTGCGCACCGCGCCTTCGACATACACGCGGCGGCTGCGGAAGGACTGGATGCGCACGGTGACCTGCGGGTCCTGCACCTGCGTGGCGATCAGCTTGGCGATCAGGTCGGAGGCCTCGGCCTCCGTCAGGCCCGCCACGCGCACGCGGCCGACATAGGGGAAGGCAATCTCGCCGGCGGCGTCGACGATGAAGCCCGGCGCCACCTGCACGCCGGTGGGATCGGCGGCCTGCGAGATGACGGCGCCGGCATTGGGCAGCAGCTCGGGATGGTCGTAGACGATGACGCCGACCACGTCACCCGAGCCGATGGTGTAGCGCTCCGTCTTGCCGAAGAGGGCACGGACGTTGTCGGGCACGCCCGGCGCGGACTGGCCCAGCGTGCGCACCAGGGCGAGCGAGATGGGCGTGATGCGCCCTTCGGGGGCTTCATCGGGCAGGTAGTCGAACTGGGTGGGCAGTTCGTTGTGCGGCTCGTACACGCTGACGTTGCCCATGCCGGGCACCACCGTGCAGGCCTGCAGTGCCAGGGCGCCCAAAAGGGCCATGCCGCGCGCCAGCCGCTGCGGCGCGCTGATCGTTGAAGTCAATTCGTCCTCTCCTTGATCGACAGGATGGGCTTCGAGCCGGATGCGTGTCTCCTCCTGTACGCCCGATGGCGGGAACAAGAGTCTGTTGGTGCTGCACGGAAATCGGCATCTCCGTGCTGGAGAGAAGACCTGCGGGTCGGGGTGTCGAAAACACGAGCTTGCGCTACATGCTTTGACAGCACCGCCATGCACCAATAAGCCTGTTTCGGCCTTGGAATCAATATACATGCTCATCGGGTGATACCCGATGACTTTTCTTCTTCTTAATCTCTCAACGAATACAAAGCACTACGAAGCGATGTGGTTCTCGCACATCAACTTTTCTTAAGAAATGTCAGATCGTTACGAGGGATTCACAACCTGGATTTCGAGTGAAAAATTGCATTGCTTACGTCGTGGTACGGATCACTTTCCGAACCAAAACATTGGTACTCATGCCGTCAGGAAGAACGAAGCAGAAAGGAATCAGTCTCGAATTCGGGATCAATTCGGGCACGGAAAGAGAACCCGTAAATCTTCTTCGTCTTGTAGGAAGAAGCCGCGATCGCGGGATCGCTAGTCGCGGGACCGGAACCCCCGCATGTCCTTGATCCGTCGCCGCAGCGCATCGATGAACGCGGTCACGCGCGCGGGCCGGTGGATGTCGGGAGGCAGCGCCACGTGGATTCCCACCGGCTCGAGCCACAGGCGCGGAAGCACGCGCTTGAGACGGCCCGCCTCCAGGTCGGCCTGGCAGATCCAGGGCGCGGCCGCGCCGATGCCGTCGCCGTTGAGGATCGCGCGGTAGCTCGACAGCAGGCTGTCGGTGCGCAGCGGCGTATCGATCGACACCGTCTGCGAGCGCCCTGCCCTGTCGAGCAGCCGGACCGTGTCGACGAAGTACGGCACCAGGCCCACGCAGGGCAGGGTCGGCAGGGTGGCCGGCGTCACGGGCCCGATGCGACGCAGCAGCGCGGGGTGGGCGACCAGGATGCGTTCCATGTCGCCCAGATGCCGGCACACCAGGCCCGGGTCGCGCACTTCGCCGACGCAGACCCAGCACTCCGCGCCGGTCGCGACCAGGTCCACGACGCGATCGGTCAGCGTCAGCTCCACGCGCAGCTGCGGCCATGCCGCGCGCAGGTCGGTCACCGCATCCGTCAGGAAGCCCGTCCCGTATCCCGAAGGCCCGATCACCCGCAGCGTGCCCTCCGGCCGGCTGCGGCCGCCCGAGATCCGCTCGGAGAGGCTGGCCCAGCGGTCGGACAGCGCCCTGGCCTCGACCATCAGGAGACGGCCCTCGTCGGTCAGCGAGAAGCTGGCGGTGGTCCTCAGCGCGAGCTTGCAGCCCAGCAGCCGCTCGAGTTCGAGCAGGCGCCGGCTGGCAGTGGGCTGGGTGATGCCCAGCAGACGGGCCGCCTTGCTCAGCGAGCCCGTCTCGGCGATGCGCAGGAAGGTCGCGAGCAGGTCGATGCGGTCGTGTACGAGCTTCATGCGCCTAGCGTATAGGACTTCATCCTTCCATGCCGCTTCTTTCGCGAGGACGATCTCCGTATCGTTGCGCCATGCAATCGCCTGCCGCCGGATCTCCTGCAACGCCCGCCCCCTCACGCCTGCTGGGCGACACCCCGCATGGCGGCTCGGTCCTCGCCTTCTACAGCCCCAAGGGCTCGCCCCGGCCTCCGCGCGTGGGCCGCGGCGAAGGCGTCTACCTCTGGGACGCCGACGGCCGGCGCTATCTGGACGCGACCGCGGGCGCGGTGGTGGCCAACATCGGCCACGGCAATCCCCACGTGCTCGCGGCCATGCAGGAGCAGGCGGCGCGGGTGAGCTTCGCCTATCCGCGCTTCTTCGAGAGCGAACACAACATCGCGCTGGCCGATCGCGTCTGCGCGCTGGCCGGCGAGGGCTTCGACCGCGCCTTCTTCGTTTCCGGCGGATCGGAGGCGAACGAGTCGGCGCTCAAGCTCGCACGCCACTACGCGGTGGTGAGCGGCCAGGGCAGCCGCTGGAAGGTGATCTCGCGCAACCCGAGCTACCACGGCTCGACCCTCGGCGCACTCGCCGTCACCGGCGACGAACACACGCTCTCGATCTACGGCCCGATGACCAGGCCGATGCCCAAGGTGCCGGCGCCGCTGTCGTACCGGCTGCCGGAAGGCCACACCGAGGAGAGCCATGCCATGGCCTGTGCCGACGAGCTCGCGCGGACCATCGAGCGCGAAGGGCCCGAGACGGTGCTCGCCTTCATCCTCGAGCCCATCGGCGGCCTGTCCACCGGGACGGTGGTGTCGCCTGCGGGCTACTTCGAACGCGTGCGGCAGATCTGCGACCGCCACGGCGTGCTGCTGATCTATGACGAGATCATGAGCGGCGCCGGCCGCACCGGCGAGTTCCTGGCGGCCCACCACTGGCGCGCCGCGCGGCCCGACATGGTGACGCTGGCCAAGGGCCTCGCGGCCGGGTACACCCCGCTGGGCTGCCTGCTGGCGCCCGACCGCATCGTCGATGCGGTGGCCGGCAGCGGCGGCTTCGTGCACGGGCACACCTACTTCACCAACCCGCTGTCGTGCGCGATCGCCAACGCGGTGATGGACGAGGTCGAGCGGCTCGACCTCGTGGCATGCGCCCGCGAGCGCGGGCTGAGCCTGCGCCGGCGGCTGGATGCGCTCGCGCAGCGCTCGCCGCTGGTGGGCGACGTGCGCGGGCTGGGCCTGCTCAGTGCCATCGAGCTGGTGGCCGACAAGGGCTCGCGCCGCGCGCTGCCGCCAGAGTTCAACGCCCCCGCGAAGCTCACCGCGCACGGCCTGCGGCACGGCATCGCGCTGTACAACCGCCGCGCCAACCTGGGCGCCTTCGGCGACTTCCAGATGATCACGCCGCCCCTGACGATCAGCGAGCCCGAGCTCGACGAGCTGGTCGAGCGCCTCGAACTCGCCCTCGCCGACCTCGCCGACGAGGCGGCCCGCCTCGGGCTGGTCTGAGGCCGTGCTGCGGGCGGCCCGGAGCCGCGCCCGGCCCGTGCCGCACGGCCGTCTCCCTCCCTTCCTGCCACCCCGCCTTCACCAAGGACGACCCATGATGCTGACCGCCCTGCCTCGATTCACGCTCGCCTGCGCGAGCCTCGCCTTTGCCTGCGCGGCCTTCGCGCAGGTGCCCTCGGGCAAGGGGCCGCTGCGGCTGATCGTCGGCTACCCCGCGGGCGGCTCGGCCGACGTGCAGGCCCGCACGCTGGCCGACAAGCTCTCGGCCGAACTGGGCGCGCCGGTCGTGGTGGAGAACCGCAGCGGCGCCGGCGGCCAGATCGCCGCCGACTACGTGCGCGCCGCGCAGCCCGACGGGCTGACCGTGCTGCTGGCCAACATGCACATGATGGTGATGCTGCCGCTGACGTCGAAGTCAGTGCATTACGACCCGGTGAAGGACTTCCGGGCCGTGGGCCGCATCGCCAGCTTCTATGAAGGCATCGCCGTGCCGGCGACGCTGCCGGCGAGCAACGTGCGCGAATGGCTCGCCCTCGCGGGCAGCGACAGGTCCAGGGCCAGCTACGGCGTGCCGGCGGCCGGCAGCGTGTCGCAGTTCATGGGCTTTCGCCTCGGCAGCGACGCCAGGGTCGAACTCACCCCCGTGCCCTACCGCGGCGCGGCGCCGCTGGTCCAGGACCTGCTCGGCAACCAGGTGGCGGCCGGCATCACGCCCATCGCCGACCTCGTGCCGTACCAGCAGTCCGGCAAGCTCAAGGTGCTCGCCGTCAACGGCGTCAGGCGCACCGCGCTGCTGCCGGACGTGCCCACGCTCAAGGAACTGGGCCAGCCCCATTTCGACAACCTCGAATGGACGGGCCTGTTCGTGCCGGCCGGCACGCCGCGCGCCACCGTCGTCCAGTTGCACGCCGCGCTGGGCAAGGCACTGGCGCTGCCCGAGGTGCAGGAGCGGCTGGCCAAGCTCGGCAGCGATGCGAGCCCGAGCACGCCCGAGGAACTGTCCGCGCTGATCGCCGACGACCTCAAGCGCTGGGGGCCGGTGGTCAAGGCGTCGGGCTTCACCACGGAATGAGCCGGCCGATCCCGCCGCACCGCGCACTGACCGTGCCGGGCGTGCACGGCTACGCGAGCGCAAAGACCGTGCATGCCGGCGAGCGCATCGATTTCCACGTCAGCAGCGATCGGCCTTGCCGCATCGCGGTATGCCGGCTGGGGCCCGACGCCGACAGCCGCGACAGCGACACGGTCGTGGCCGACCTGGGCGTCTTGCCCGCACGGGTGCAGCCGATCCATCCCGGCTCCTACGTGCACATCGAGCGCGGCCTGCCCGCCGCGCTGCCGTTGCCGGGGCTGACGCTGGAGTGCTGGGTGATGCCCTGGCGCTGCAGCGGCGAGCGGCAGGCGCTGATCACGCAGTACGACGCGCCCGCAGGATGCGGCTTCGGCCTCTTCATCGAGACCGACGGCACGCTGGCGCTGTACCTTGGCGACGGCGGCATGAAGCAGGAAACCGCGCTGCATGCCGGCACCCGCCTGGCCGCGCGGCGCTGGCAGCACGTGGCGGCTACATGGGACGGCCGCTCGGCGGCCCTGTGGATCGACGGCGCATGCGCCGGCCGCTGGTCCGTGGCAGGCCCGGTGCGCCCGGGCCCCGCGCCGCTGCGGCTCGGCGCGGCCGGCGGCCCGTTCGGCGCCGACGCATTCGCCGACGTCGATCTGGCTCTGCCGGTCATCTACGAACGCGCGCTGTCGGCCGCGGAACTGGCCGTGCGGGCAGGGTCACGCGCACGGCAGTTGCCGGCAGACCCCTCGGTGCGCGCCTGCTGGCCGCTGCGCGAGGGGCGAGGCGACCGCGTGGCCGATGCCAGCGGCCACCAGCGCGCAGGCCGCATCGTCAACCACGGAACCTGGATGATCCGCGGCCCCGCCTTCGACGAAGACGCGCCGGAGGCCCGGCACGACCCGTTCGCCGCCCCTGGCCAGCGCCAGGGTCTGCGCCTCGCCGGCGACGATCTCTACGACTGCCGCTGGACGGCCACGCACGGCCTGGCTGTGCCGGCCGACGCGCGCCCCGGCCTGCACGTGGCGCGGCTGCGCTTCGATTGGGAAGGACGGGAAGCGGTCTACGACATCACTTTCCTCGTCAAGCGCCCCGCCGATGCGAAGCCGGCGCCGCTGCTGGTGCTCTGCGCGATGAGCAGTTGGCTGGCCTACGCCGCGACGCCCTTCGCGCGCAACCAGGTGGAGGACCCGGTCTGGCCGCGCCGCTCGACCGGCCTGCCCAACAGCCACCCGCACGCCCCCGCCTTCTGCAGCTACACCTACCATCGGGCGGGCCAGCCCAGCTACTTCACCGGGCTGCGCATGCCCTGGCCCAACGCGAGTCCGGCCGCGCTCTACGACCCCGCCGGCAGCGGCTTCTCGCAATGGACGCGGCTGGAGCGCCGGCTGCATGCCTGGCTGGAGCGCGAAGGCTACGCCTTCGACCTGCTGGCCGACCTCGACGTGCACGCCGACCCCGGACTGCTCGCGCGCTACCGCACGGTCGTCGTCAACGGCCACAGCGAGTACTGGTCCACGCCCGTGGTGGACGCCTTCGATGCCATGCTCAGGCGCGGCGGACAGGCCCTGGTGCTCTCCGGCAACACCATGTACCTGCGCGTCAGCTTCGACGAAGACATGGCCGTGATGGAGCAGCGCAAGAACGAAGAGCGCGGCGCCGATCCCGACAGCGCCGAACTCCGGCCTCCCGCGGGCCCGTTCGGCGAGGAGTTCCACAGCCAGGACTGGGCGCGCGGCGGACAACTGCGTGCCGTGGGCCGTTCGGCGGCGAGCATCATCGGCCTCGAAAGCGCCGGCTGGGGCTTCGCGGACGCAGACGACTTCGGCGTCTATCACGTGGCCGAGCCGGCCCATCCGCTGTTCACGCATCCCCATCGGCTCGGCCTCGAACGCGGCCGGACTTTCGGCCATGCCCCCGGCGGAGGCCTGCCGCGCGCCATCGGCCACGAATGGGACCTGAGCACCGCGACGCTGCTGCGCATGACGCGCGACGGGCCGCCCGGCGCCGTCTTGCCCGAGCCGCCGCCCGGCCTGACCGTGATCGCCCAGGGCATCCGCCGGGTGCCGGGCGCGCTGGATACGTACCTCGACTGGCACTCGCGCGCCACCGACTCGCTCGGCGGCCTGTCGGCGGAGATGATCTACTGGGAGCGCCCCCAGGGCGGCCGCGTGTTCCATGCCGGCGCCGTCGGCGCCGCGTGGGTGGTCGGCAGCGATCCGGTGTTCGACGGCCTGCTGCGCAACGTGCTGCATCACTTCGGATGCCAGCCCAGGTAGAACCCGCTTCAACCTCGAGAGACATGCCGGAGTCGTCCTGATGCAAGCCCATTCCTCCCCCGAAGGCCTCGGTGAACTGCTGTGGTCCCCCTCGCCCGAGCAGATCCGTGCGAGCCGCCTTCATCACTACCGGCAATGGCTGGCCGACGAGCGCGGCGTTCGGGCCGCCGGCTACGAGGACCTGTGGCGCTGGTCGGTCGACGCGCTGGAAGCCTTCTGGCAGTCGGTCTGGGACTACTTCGGCGTCGTCGGCGAGGGCGAGCGCGAGCCTGCGCTGTCGAGCCGGCAGATGCCGGGCGCGCGCTGGTTTCCGAACATGCGACTGAACTACGCCGAGAACCTGCTGCGCAACGCCACCGGCGAACGGCCCGCGATCATCGCGCGCACCGAGAACGCGCCGCCGCGCGAAGTGAGCTGGGCCGAACTGGAGCGTGACACCGCCGCGCTGGCAGCGCGCATGCGCGCCTGGGGCGTTCGCCCCGGCGACCGCGTCGCGGGCTACCTGCCCAACCGGCCGGAAACCGTGGTGGCCTTCCTCGCCTGCGCGAGCATCGGCGCGATCTGGTCGAGCTGCGCGCCGGACATGGGGCCGTCGGTGGTGCTGGACCGCCTGCGCCAGATCGAGCCCTGCCTGCTGATCGCGTCGGACAGCCACGCGTACAACGGCAGGCTGCACGACCGCGCATCGCAGGTCGACGAACTGCTGGCCCAGTTGCCCAGCGTGCGGCGCGTGGTACACGTGCCCGGTCCGCTGGCCGGCGGCCGGGCCAACGGCTGGCGCGACCGCGTCGACTGGGCGGATGCGGTGTCGGAGGCGGCGCCGCCGCGCTACGAGCGGCTGCCGTTCGACCACCCCCTGTGGATCGTCTATTCCTCCGGCACGACCGGCCTGCCCAAGGCCATGGTGCACAGCCACGGCGGCATCGTGCTCACGCACCTGAAGACCATGGCGCTGCAGCACGACCTGCGCCCCGGCGACCGGCTGATGTTCCTCGGCAGCACCGGCTGGATCGTGTGGAACCTGCAGGTGGGCGCCCTCCTCACGGGTGCGAGCATCGTGCTCTTCGACGGCCATCCCGCGTGGCCCGACGGCGAGTCGCTCTGGCGCTTCATCGACGCGCAGGGCGTCACGCTCTTCGGCTGCGGCGCGGCCTACCTCGTCAACTGCATGAAGGACGGCCTGCGCCCGCGCGACCAGGTGCGGCTCGACAGACTGCGCGCCATCAACGCGACCGGCTCGCCCCTGCCCATCGACGCCTACCGCTGGGTGTACGACGCGGTCAAGCCCGATCTCTGGCTGGCTTCCATCAGCGGCGGCACGGACATCGCCTCCGGCTTCGTCGCGTGCGCCCCGACGCTGCCGGTCCATGCGGGCGAGATCCAGTGCCCCGAGCTCGGCGTCGCAGCCTTCGCGTACGACGAGGAGGGCCGGCCGGTGGTCGACCAGGTCGGCGAGCTGGTGATCACGCAGCCCATGCCGTCGATGCCGGTGTTCTTCTGGGGCGATCCGGGCGGCAGGCGCTACCGGGAAAGCTATTTCGACACCTTCCCGGGCGCATGGCGCCACGGCGACTGGATCCGCTTCACGCCGCGGCGCAGCTCGGTGATCTACGGCCGCTCCGACAGCACCATCAACCGCTTCGGCATCCGCATGGGCACGGCCGAGATCTATCGCGTGGTCGAGGCGCTGCCCGAGGTGCGCGACAGCCTGGTGGTGGACCTGGAGTACCTGGGGCGCCCCTCGTTCATGCCGCTGTTCGTCGTGCTGCAGGCCGGCGCGACGCTGGACGACGCGCTCAGGGAACGCATCCGCGCGCAGATCCGGACCAAGGCATCCGCGCGCCACGTGCCCGACGACGTGGTGCAGGTCGACGAGATCCCACGCACGCTGAGCGGCAAGAAGATGGAAGTGCCGGTGCGCAAGCTGCTGCTCGGCGCCCCGGCCGACAAGGTCGCGAGCCCCGACGCCATGCAGAACCCGGACAGCCTGCGGTTCTTCGTCCGCTATGCCGATGGCCGGCGTGCGTGAACCGGGGCGCGCGTCCCCGGCCGCCCTCCGTCACTCGATCTTCATGTTCAGCGCCTTGATCACCCGGCCGTAGCGCGCGGCCTGCCGGTCCAGGCGCTCCCGGGCCTGCGCACCCACCAGCGACTCGACGGTCATGTCCAGCCGCGACAGCGAGGCGCGCACGTCCGGCTGGGCCAGCGCGTCGACCACCGCGCGCTGCAGAACCGCCATGACCGGCTCCGGCGTGGCCGCCGGCACCATCATCACGTACAGCACCTCCACCTCCAGCGCCTTCAGGCCGGACTCGGCGGTGGTCGGCACGTCGGGCGCGAGCGGCGAACGCGCCCGGCTCGTCACCGCCAGGGCCCTGATCTTGCCGGCCTCGACGTGGGGCAGCATGCCCGGCGTGGCCAGCACGCCGGCCTGCACCTCGCCCGACAGCACGGCCATCACCGCGGGCGTATTGCCTCTGTAGGGCACATGCGTGACCTTGGCGCCCACCGCGTCGGCGAGGATGGCCGTGGCCAGGTGGCCGGGGCTGCCGTTGCCGCCCGAGCTGAAGAGCACGGGCCGCTCGCGCGCCATGGCGACGAGCTCCCGCAGGGACCGCACGCCGACGGAAGGATGCGCTCCGAAGAGCAGCCCCGAGGAGGCCATCACCACCAGGGGCTTGAGGTCCTGCGTGGAGAAAGGCAGCCGCCCGTACAGCGAGGGATTGATCGTGAAGGTGGTGTCGATCCCGCTCAGGATGGTGTGGCCGTCCGCGGCCGCCCTGGCCACCTCGGCGGCCGCCACGTTGCCGCCCGCGCCGGCCTTGTTGTCGACCACCACGGCCTGTCCCAGGGCCCTGCTCATCTTCTCGGCCAGCAGGCGCGAGGCGATGTCGGAAGGCCCGCCCGGCGGGAACGAATTGACGATGCGGATGGTCCTGGACGGAAACGCGGTCTGGGCCGATGCGGCGGCACCCATGAGCGCCAGCGCAGTCAACGCGGCAACACCGCGCAGGAAAGGAAGGATCTGCTTCATGTGATCGTGACGGGTACGAATCGCCTCTATGGAAAGCCGAGGGTGCGGATGGTGGCGGAGCGCAGGCTCAGAGCAGCAGCCGCCCCCGGCGATCCAGCACGCCGATGTCGACCCACTGCGTGCCGACGTTCTGGCCGGCGGTGAAGTCCACCGGCAGGCCGCCGAGATCCACCTTGAGCTGGCGCAGCGCCGCGGCCACCTTCTCCGGCGTCGGGGAGGGGCCGCAGCGGCGGATCGCCTCCACGGCGACGCGGGCCGCCACATAGCCCGCCAGGTGCGGATTCGACGGTTCGACCCCGGGCACGAAGCGGTTCATGGCGACGCGGAACTCCCGGGTCAGCGAGGTCTTGTCCCCACCTGCATTGGGAAGCGTCTGCGCGAGCCCCACGCCCACTGCCGCATCCAGCGGCACCTTCTCGAGAATCGCCTCGGCCGGTACATAGGACATGGCATACATGGGCGTGCGATCGCCCGCGGCGCGCACGTCGCGCACCAGGGCGGCGCCGCTGTTGCGCACCAGCAGCATCACGTAGGTCTGCGCACCGGTTTCGCGCAGCTTCCTGGCCGCCTCGCTCAGTTGTTCCGCGACGGGAGGCACGGGGATCCGGCCCACCACCGTGAGCTTGAGGTCCGCGGTCGCCTCGTCGAAGTGGCGCAGGCCGCTCTTGCCGAAGGGATTGTCCTGGTAGGCCGCCGCGATGCGGGTCAGGCCCAGCGTCGACAGGTGCTGCAGGATGTGCCGGATCTGCGCCCTGTCGCCGGCATGGACATGGAAGATCCACGGGCTGCCCGGCGTGCGCATGGCCTCCGCGCCGGGGGTGGCACCGACGGCGGGGATCTTCACCCGGTCGAGCACCTTGCTCGCCTGGACGGCCAGCGTTTCGTTACGCGACCCTCGCACTCCGGACGAATTGCTGAACTACCGCCTGCAGCGACTCTTCTCGCTGGCCGGCGCACCGGTGATCCGCCTGTGCGAGGGGCGCTACGGCGTGACGCGGCGCGAGTTCCGGCTGCTCAGCCTGGTGGTCGAAGGCGGTGCCATGTCGCCGTCGAGGCTGAGCGAACTGGCGCATCTGGACGCCACGCGCTCGTCGCGCGTGGTCGCTGCGCTCGTGCACAAGCAACTGGTGCTGCGGGACGTGCAGCACGCCGATCGCCGGTGCGCCCTGATCGCGGCCACGCCCAAGGGCCGCGAACTGCATCGGCAGCTGTTCCCGCAGATCGCCGAGATCAACCGGCGCATGGTGTCGGTGCTCGATGCGGCGCAGCTCGAATCGCTCGACGAGGTGCTGTCGACCCTCACGCACCATGCACAGGCGCTCAACGATTCGATCTTCCTCGATGTCAGCGCGGATCGTGGACGGTGGCGAGGGCGCCGCACCGAGGACTGACGGCGGGCGGCGCCGCGGCGGGTCGATGCGGGCCCATTGCCCATGCGGCTGGACACGGCGCGGCAGAGGGCACATCCGCGCACGAGGACCGCGCCGTCATCAGTAGAGGTTGCGCCGGTAGTCCTCGTCCAGCCCCTTGCGCATCAGGCCGGGGATGGACACCACGCCGCGGGCGAGCACCGCGCGCAGCCCGCGGGTTTTGTTGAGCCGGACGTGCGCCGCGAAGACGGCCGCGGGATCGATGTCCGCAGGCGGCGTGGCCGGCAGCGCCCAGGGCCGGGCGCGCGCCAGCGCCGCGCTCTCGCGCAGCGCGATCACCGGCGAGGCGAGGCTGGTCACGAGCCTGGGCATCTTGTCCTGCACCGCGAAGGCCTGCCGCTGCCGCGGGTCCGCGCCGAGCGATGCGCCGCCCTGGATCACCGCCACCCGCGCATGCCCGGGCACGACCAGCAGGGCGGCTGCGCTCGGCCGTGCAAGCAGGTTGCGCAGGCTGTCCGTGCGGCGGTTGCCGGGCCGGTCCGCGAAGCGCAGGCCGCCGTCGAAAGGCTGCGCCAGCAGGCCGGCCGGGTCGCCCTTGGGGCTCAGGTCCGCATGCAGTTGCGCATCGGCGGTGGCCAGCGCCATGAAGCGGCTCTCGCGCACGAAGGCCTCGGCGTCGGCCGGCATGGCCGTGCCCGTGGGCTGCCAGAAATCCGAACGCAGCAGCGCCTTGGCGCAGTGCGCGTAGCACTCGTAGACCGCGACCACGGCAGCGCCGCCGTCCACGGCCGCCACCACGCCGTTGACGCGCAGCGTCTCGCCCAGGCCGGGCACCAGGAACAACAGGCCCGCGCCGCGCCCCGGCGCCGCCTGCTCCGGATCGTCCAGCGCCGCGCGCGGCAGCCGCAGCCGGCCTTCGTCGAGCGCCGTGGCGAAGCCCCGTTCGCCGCCCGCGATCGTCACGTCGATGCGCTGCGCGTCGGCGAAGCCGGCGAAGGCCAGCGGAGACGCGGCGAGCCAGCGCCGCGCATGGGCATCCAGGTGATCGATCACCTTGAGGTCCACCGCCGCCGGCTTCGCGCCGACGGCCGCCTCCAGTTCGTCGATCGTGCGGATCGGTCCCTCCATGCGCGCCGCCTCAGTCATCGCCGGCACGCAGTTCGTACAGCGCGTAGAACGGCACGCCCAGCAGCAGCCGGGAAGCGGGCCCGATCACCGAGTACGGCCAGCCGTAGCCTTCCATCACCTGGTGGGTCGCCGCCAGCCGCAGGCGCGGATGCGGCCGGGTCAGATCGCGCGCACGCCTCGGCCCCCAGGCGATCTCGGCCCGGGTGTGCCGTACCGACGGGTGCTGCTTCGCCCGCCCTGCCGCCAGCCAGCACATGGCGTCGAAGGCGAACACCGAGCCCGGCGGCGCGCGCTCGCCGAACTCGGCGAGGATCGAGGACACGGCATCGGGCTGCAGGTACATCAGCACGCCTTCGCTCATCAGGAAGACCGGCGCTGCGCCGCGTCCGGGAGGCAGGCCGAGGCGGTCCCACCAGCCGAGCCGGCACAGGTCCACTTCGAGCAACTCGTGCCGCGGGCCGGGCGGCCCCAGGATCTCCCTGCGCAGCGCGATCACGTCCGGCAGGTCGGCATCGGTCATGCGGGCCTCGCCGTTGTCCAGCCACTGGAAGTAGTGGCTCAGGCCGCAGCCCAGGTTGACCACGCGCCCTGCCGGATGGCGCTTCAGATAGGCCTGCGCCAGGTCGCGGAAGACGCGCGTGCGGGACAGGATGCCGTAGACGCTGTGGCGGTCCTTCAGCCAGAGGCTGCCGTCGTCGCCGAGGCGGGCCAGCGCGTCGGCCGCGCAGGCGTCGTGGACGGCCATCCGCGGGAACAGCGTCTCGCCCAGGGCACGGGCCGCCAGGGGAATGCGCAGGGTGTCGCTGACCGCATGCGCCGCCACGGCGGCACCTGCCGGCAGCGGCGCAGCGTCGTGCGCAGAGGTGGGATGTATTCCGGCAGGGGCGTCACCCATGGGTGCTCCGAGAGGAGTGAGTGACTTGATTTTAAATGAGAATCGTTGTTATTTACCAGTGTGATCGGCTTCGGCCATGCCACGCGCGGCGCTCATGGCTCTCTGCTTCTCAGTGCCGTCCCTCCACCAGTTCGTCCAGTTCGCGATAGTCCGGCAGCGTGGTGTCGATGGCCCGGCCGCGCCGCAGCACCGTGCGGTCGAACTGGTGGCGCGCCAGCATTTCCGAATAGCTGCGCGCGCGCAGCACCATCAGGTCGGCCGGCATGCCGGCCTTCAGCACGCCGCGCCCCTGCAGTCCCATGATGGCGGCCGGCGTGGCGCTGGCGGCGCGGATCCAGTCTGCGAAGGGATGGTCCAGATGCAGGATCTTCACCGCCTGGGTGTAGGTGTCGAGCATGTCGTGGTCGCCGTAGGCGTAGAAGGGGTCGCGGCAGTTGTCGCCGGCGACCGCCACATCCAGGCCCGCGGCCTTCATCTCGTGCAGCACCGTCACGCCGCGCCAGCGCGGGGTGCGCACGGCCTCGCGGCTGCGGTCCTGCAGGTACATGTTCACCGTAGGCAGGCTCACCACGGCGATGCCCGCATCGCGGCAGGCGGCCAGCGTCTCGGCGATGAACTCGTCGGTCTGCAGCGCCAGCGAGGTGCAGTGGCCGCACAGGATGCGGCCCTTGAATCCCTGCGCCAGCGCCGCGCGCGCCACGCGGATCAGCGAGCGGGCGCGCGGGTCGGTGGATTCGTCCACGTGCAGGTCCACGTCCAGTCCGCGCTCGGCGGCCAGCCGCAAGAGGCGCGCCAGGCCCTCGTCCACCTCCGGCGGCGTCGGCTCGGCAGGATGGCGCAGCGAACGTGTGACGCAGCCCAGGTTGCCGCCGCTTTCGGCCACGATGTCGGCCAGTTGCACGCCCTCGTCGGTGAGGAAGATGTCCACCGGCGCGATGGACGAGGCCTGCAGATCGATGCGGCCGGCCCACGCCTCGCGCATGGCGCGGAACACCGGGAAGGAGATCTGCGCCTGCGGCGCCAGTGAATCGAGGTGCGTGCGGATCGCAACCACGCCCTTGGCATACGCGGTGCGCAGCGCGAAGTCCATGCGGCGCCGCACGTCCTCGGCGTGCCAGTGGGCGGTGCGGTCCTGCATCGTGGCCAGCGCGGCGCCCGCACCGTCGCCGGTCGGGTTCTGGCGGCGCGGCCAGATGTGGCCCTTGTCCAGGTGCGTGTGCAGGTCGACGAAGCCGGGCAGCACCAGCGAGGCGTCCATGTCCGGCCCGCGCGCTGCATCGGTGGCGCCGGCCGGTGCTATCGCGGCGATGCGCCCGTCTTCGACGGCGAGGTCCAGCGCCACCAGGTCGCCGTCGCCCGCGGGGCGCAGGTCGGCGGCCAAGGGATCGTCGACCAGGCAGCGCGGCGCGCGCGCATTGCGCAGCACGTAGCGCCCGCCGGCGGGGGGCGTGAAGAAGGCGTGCGTCATCCCGCCTTCCTGCCGCCGGAGACGAACTGCATCGTGTAGACCTCCTTCACGTCCAGGCCGGGCTTCTGCGCGCCGGCCGCGACCATCGCGTCGTAGAAGCCCTTCCAGCGCGCCTCGCTCATGGTGCCGATGCCCCGGGCCTTGGTCTCGGGTGTCTCGACGATGCCGTACTTCTTCATCGCGTCGATGGCGTAGGCGATGGTGTCGCTGCCCATCTGCGGGTTGTGCTTCTGGATCATGGCGTTGGCGGCCGAGGGGTCGCCGTTGAGGTAGCCGGCCCAGCCCTTGGCGGTGGCATCGACGAAACGCTGCACCAGTTCGGGCCTTTCCTTCACCATCTTCGGATTGGCGATGGTGACGTTGGCGTAGTTGTCGAAGCCCTGGTCGGCCAGCAGGTGCACAACCGGCTCCACGCCCGACTTGCGCGCGTTGAAGGGCTCGCTGGTCAGGTAGCCCTGCACCGTCACCTGCTTGTCCACCAGCCAGGGCGCCAGGCTGAAGGCGTAGGGGCGCAACTGGTCGTCGGTCATGCCGTACCTGGCCTTGAGCCACAGCCAGTAGGTCTGGCGGCCGGTGGTGGCGACCATGATCGGCTTGCCCTTCAGGTCGGCCAGCGTGTCGTTGCCCGTGCCGGGGTGCGACATCAGCACGCGCGGGTCCTTCTGGAAGAAGGCGGCCACGGCGACGGCGGGCATCCTGTCCTGCGCGAAGGCGAAGGCGCGGTAGCTGTCGGCGTCGGCGAAGTCGCAGGTGCCGGCCACGAAGAGCTGCACCACGTTGACCTGCGGGCCGCCGGGGCGGATCTCGACGTCCAGCCCGTGCTCCTTGTAGATGCCGGCGGCCAGCGCCTGGTACAGGCCGCCGTGCTCGGCCTGCGCCAGCCAGCCGGTCTGCACGCTGATCTTGGTGAGGCCCTGCGCCGTGGCGCGCGGCAGGAAGGCGGGCAGGTGCGACACCACGGCAGCGCCGCCGATCGCGGCGATCGCCTTGCGGCGGGAGAGGCGCGCAGCGCCGGAAGAGAAGACGTTCATGGCGGTTCCTTTCGTGGATGGGGGCCTCAGGCGGCGGCCTCCTCGGCGGACTGCGGCGCCTCGGCGCTGCGGAAGCGCCAGCCGCCGCTGGGCAGGTCGCCGCCGGTGCTTTCCTTCGCGGCCGCGGCGTCGAAGCGCAGCTTGCCGGGGTTCATCAGGCCGTGCGGGTCCATGGCGCGCTTGAAGGCGGCGTCGGCGCCGTCCAGCGACTTCATGCCGCCTTCCTTGACGAGGAAGGTGTGGTTGTTGGCGACCATCGCGCCGTCCTCGGCCATGCCGCGCATCACCTCGGCCAGCTGCGCCTCGCCCTCGTAGCGGAAGAAGGGCGAGCCCTGGAAGCTGAGCTTGCCGTCGAAGCGCTTGGCCTCGAAGTGCATGCCCGGCATGTGGGCGAAGCGGCGGTGGCTGCGGCCGATGGCGCCGACCAGGTCCGGGTCCAGGTACAGGCCGACGTTGCTGACCACCTCGGGGTGGTCGCGGTTGACGTGCATGCGGGTGTGGCCCCAGCTCATCTCGTAGAGCGGGATGCGGTAGGTCCCCTCGCCTTCCGGCGCATCGCTGGTGACGGTGCCGCCGAACTCCGCCACCAGCGCGTTGAACGCCTCCATGAAGGGCGCCGCGACCATCGCCAGCACCATGCCCTCGCAATCGTCGCGGCCGTAGGGCCTGAGCACGCGCATCATGCGCCAGATGGGCCCGCCGATGACGCTGACCAGCTTCTTCGGGATGCCGTCGCTGGTGGCCAGCGCATGCGCGAAGCGCACCGAGGTCATGAACTCGGGGAACACGACGACCTGCTCGCGCCAGGGCCAGGCCGGCGCCAGCGGCATCTCCAGCTCGGTGATGATGCCGTTGCTGCCGTAGGCGTGGTGCACGCGGTTCACGTCGTCGCCGCGCAGCTGCACGATGCGCGGTTCTTCTTCCACGCTCACCACTTCGAGGCCGAGGATGTTGCCGCGGTCGCGCAGGATGCCCCAGGCGCAGCTTCCCACGCCGGCGTGGCCTCCGCCGACGAAGCCGCCCAGCGTGGCGACCTTCCTGGTGGAGGAGTGGATGCGCAACTCCCAGCCCTGCGGCCGGGTCGCCTCGTCGATGGCCGCCAGGCGCGCGCCGGCCTCGGCGCGCACGCTGCCGGGCTGCTGCCACAGCACGCGCGCCAGGCCCGTCATGTCCACCATCGCGCCGCCGGCCAGCGGGATGCCCTGGCCGAAGTTGCAGGTGCCGGCGCCGCGCATCACCAGCGGCATGCGGGCGCGCGCGGCGGCGGCGGCGACGCGCAGCACGTCGGCCTTGTCGCGCGGCTGCACGATCACGTCGGCCACATGGCCGAGCGCGTCGTCCTTCATCACGGGGCTGAAGTTGGCCGTCATGTCGCGGCTCTTGCGGCGCACCACGGCGGGGTCGGAAATCGCGGGGACGTCGCCCAGCGCGGCGAGGAAGGCAGCGGTGTCGTTCATGCCTGGGTTCTCTCTCGGTGAAAAGGGGTGGAACGGAAGGCGCCGTCGCTGCGGGGCGGTCGTCGCGGTCCGGCGGCGGTCGCGGGCACGCACCACCGTGGACGCGAACCCTGGGCTGGTCACGTCGTCGGTGCGGACGGTGCAAGGAGCGTGCCCATGCGTGAAATTGCACGCATCAGGCGAAGGCCGCGCTACAGTGGATGCCGGGCGCCGGCGGGAGGGGCGCCGGCGCCATGGAACTCGAGGACCACATCTTCTTCCTGTGCACCCAGGTGGTGTACCGGCGCGACCGCGCCATCAACGAGGCGCTGCGCCCGCTGGGGCTGCTCAACACCGAGTGGCGCACGCTGGGCACGCTGGTGCGCAAGGGACCGCTGACGATGCAGGCGCTGGCGCAGTGGACGGCCTACGAGCGCACCCGCCTCACGCGCATCCTGCACGGCATGCAGGAGCGCGGCTGGATCGAGCGCACCGGCACCGAGCACGACGGCCGCGCCGTGCTGGTGCGCATCGCGCCGCGCGGGCGGGCCGTCCATGCGCGGGCCGAGAAGGCGGTCGATGCGCTGACCGCGCAGGTGCTGTCCGCCTGCACGCCGGCGGAGGTCGCCCGGGTGCGCAGGTCGCTGCGGGCGATGCGCGAGCGGCTGATCGCATCGGGCTACTAGGCAGGCACGACGGAGGCGCGGCAGGCGCCGCGTGTATTCTCCGGCTGCCACCATGATCCCCGACCCGGCCTCGCCCAGCATCGACTTCCCTGCAGCGGCCGTGCCCGGCCATCCGCGCTCGCGCGTGCGCCAGGGGCGCGAGCGCATCCTGGCCGACATCCGCGCGGCGGCCATCTCCGAGTTCAGCCGGCACGGCCTGAAGGGCACCTCGACCCAGGCCATCGCCGACCGCGCGGGCCTGACCAAGCCGCAACTGCACTACTACATCGCCGGCAAGGAGGAGCTCTACAACGAGCTGCTGATGCAGGTGCTGCACGACTGGAAGGTGGTGTTCTCCTTCGACGAGAGCGCCGGCGACCCGGGCCGCGTGCTGGCCGCCTACATCCGCCAGAAGCTGGACCACGCCTTCGACAAGCCGGAGATGTCGCGCATCTTCACCCGCGAGGTGCTCGACGGCGGAAGCAACCTGGCGCGCTTCTGGCCCATGTCGCGGCAGTGGACGCAGAAGAAGATCGACATCATCAACGGCTGGATCGCGCGCGGGCTGATGCGGCCGCTGGACGCGCGGCTGCTGCTGCAGCACATCTGGGCCATGACCCAGTACCACGCCGACTACGCCCTGCAGGCGCGCGCCATGGCCGGCCTGCCCGAGGACGCGCACCTGGACCGCGAGCCGGTCGCGCGCGAGCTGATCGCCTTCGTGCTGGCGGGCTGCGGCATCCAGGCCAGGGCCTGAGCATCCGCCCCTCTTGGGCGATTCCCCGTCCCGGTGCGTCCGGGCTGGCACATGCCTTGCGTAAGTCTGACCACTTGCTCTGATTAAGCGGTCAACATTCCATGCGCGTGCTCGTCGTCTACTGCCACCCGGTCGAAACCAGCTTCCACGCCGCCCTGCACCAGGAAGTGCTCGCCAGCCTGCGCGCCGCCGGCCACGAGGTGGACGACTGCGACCTGTACGCCGAGGGCTTCGACCCCGTGATGTCGCGCGAGGAGCGGCTGGGCTACCACGACGTGCCCGCCAACCGCGCCGCATTGCAGGGCCACATCGACCGGCTGCACCGCGCCGAGGCCATCGTGTTCTGCTTTCCGACCTGGTGCTTCGGCCTGCCGGCCATGCTCAAGGGCTGGTTCGACCGCCTGCTGATGCCCGGCGTGGCCTTCGACATCAGCGACCCCGCCCGCGTCCGGCCGATGCTGACGAACATCAAGCGCATCAGCGCCGTGGTCACCTACGGCCGCCCGCGCTGGCAGGCCTGGTACATGGGCGACCCGCCGCGCAAGATCGTCACGCGCTACATGAAGCGGCTCACCGCCGCGCAGGCGCGGGTGGACTTCCATGCCCACTACCACATGAACGTGGCCACGCACGAGCAGTTGTCGCGCTTCAAGGCCCGCGTGGGCCGCGCGATGGCGAAGTTCGCCTGACATCTCTCTCTCGACCCCGCGCGAGGTTCCCATGCTCCACGGCTACATCCCGCCCCACCGCTTCCTGCCCTACCTGAGCTGGACCGAGATCAACCAGCTGCCCGACCGCGAGAACACGGTCATCGTGCTGCCTTGCGGCGCCATCGAGCAGCACGGGCCGCACCTGCCCTGCTCGGTCGACAGCGTGATCGCCTCCGGCGTGATGGGCGAGGCGCTGCGCCGCCTGCCGCCCGAGGTGCGCGCCTTCGCGCTGCCGCCCATCACCTACGGCAAGTCCGAGGAGCACCTGCACTTCCCCGGCACCATGACGCTGACCGGCACCACGCTGCTGGCCACCGTCGTCGAGGTCGGCGAGTCGGTCTACCGCGCGGGTTTCCGCAAGCTGCTGTTCGCCAACGGCCACGGCGGCCAGCCGCAGGTGCTGGAGATGGCGGCGCGCGAGCTGCGTCTGCGCCACGGCGACTTCGTGGTGGTGCCGCACGGCGTCTCGCGCCTGCCCAGCGCGGCCAGCCGCCAGGTGAGCGAGCAGGAGAAGAAGCTCGCCATGCATGCCGGCCATTCCGAGACGGCGCTGATGCTCGCGCTGGCGCCCGAAACGGTGCACATGGAGCGCGCCGTCGCCAACTTCCCGCCGCCCTTCCCGATCAAGCTGCTCTCGGCCGACGGCCGGCCCGCGTGTGCCTGGACGGCGCGCGACTTCGGCCCCAGCGGCGTGATCGGCGACCCGACCTCGGCCACGCGCGAGCAGGGGCTGGAGATCCTGGACACGCTGGCCGCGAGCTGGGTGCAGGCGCTGACCGAGCTGTACCACCTGCGCTGGCTGGTGCGCGAGGAGCCCACCTGGGAGCGCGGCCACCAGACCGGCTTCATCCAGCCGTCCTTCGAGCCGAGCGCCGCCTGAGGGCGGCCCGGTCCTTGCAATCGCTTTTCGTCGCCTTCCTCAAGCCCCGGAGAACCCCGCCATGCGCCACCGCCTCGTTCCCCTGCTCGCCACCGCCGCCCTGGCCGCCGCGTCCGCCGGCGCGCAGGCCCAGGAGAAATTCGTCTACATGACCAACTGGTACGCGCAGGCCGAGCACGGCGGCTTCTACCAGGCGGTGGCCACCGGCATCTACAAGAAGTACGGGCTGGACGTCACCGTCAAGATGGGCGGCCCGCAGGTCAACATCCTGCAGATCATGGGCGCCGGCCAGGCCGACTGCATCATGGGATCGAGCGACCTGCAAATGCTGCGCGCCCGCGACAACGGCCTGCCGGTGGTCACGCTGGCCGCCATGTTCCAGAAGGACCCGCAGGTGCTCATCGCGCACGAGGACGTGAAGACGATGGAGGACATGAAGGGCAAGACCATCCTCATCGCCTCCAGCGCGCAGCAGGGCTACTGGGCCTGGGTGAAGTCGAAATACGGCCTGACCGACGCGCAGACCAAGCCCTACACCTTCAACATCCAGCCCTTCCTGGCAGACAGGAACGCGGTGCAGCAGGGCTACCTCACCTCCGAGCCCTACGCCATCCAGAAGGCCGGCGCCAAGGCCAACACCTTCCTGCTGGCCGACCACGGCTATCCCTCCTACGCCACCACCATCTCCTGCCTGGAGAAGACGGTGAACGAGCGCAGCCAGGCGGTCGCCAACTTCGTGAAGGCTTCGGCCGAAGGCTGGAAGAGCTACCTGGCCGACCCGGCGCCCGCCAACGCGCTCATCAAGAAGGACAACCCCAACATGACCGACGACCAGCTCGCCCACAGCGTCGCCGAGATGAAGAAGATGGGCATCGTCGTCTCGGGCGACGCGGCCCGGGGCGGCATCGGCGTCATGAGCGAGGCGCGCATGAAGGCGAACTACGACTTCCTGGTCAGCCAGAAATTCATCGACCCGGCCAGGGTCGACATCGCCAAGGCCTACCGGCTCGACTTCATCAAGGACGCGAAGGTGATGCCGTGACGCCGGGCACCCCCACCGAGTCACCGGCCGCCGCCGTGCCGGCCATCGAGGTCCTCTCGGCGCAGAAGACCTACCCCAACGGCACGCTGGCGCTGCAGCCGGTGGACCTGAGCATCCAGGAAGGCGAGTTCGTCACCCTGCTGGGCCCCTCGGGCTGCGGCAAGAGCACGCTGCTGAAGATGATCGCCGGCCTGCTGGAGCCCACCGACGGCCGCCTGCTGCTGTGGCGCAAGCCGGTGGCGGCGGCGCTGGAAGGCGAGGGCAAGAACCAGGAAACGCCGGGCCGCCCCAAGTTTCCTGGCTCCCCTCGGGGGACGGGCGGGGCGGAGCCCCGCCCTGGGGGCCGCAGGATGGCCTTCGTCTTCCAGTCGCCCACGCTGATGCCCTGGGCCAGCGTGCAGGCCAACGTGCGGCTGCCGCTGGACCTGGCGAAAGTGCCTCGCGCCGAGGCCGACGCCCGCGTGGCCGAGGCGCTGGAGCTGGTCGGCCTCACCAAATTCGCCAAGGCGCTGCCGCGCGCGCTGTCGGGCGGCATGCAGATGCGCGTGTCGATCGCGCGCGGCCTGGTGGTGCAGCCCAACCTGCTGCTGATGGACGAGCCCTTCGGCGCGCTCGACGAGATCACCCGCCACAAGCTCGACGCCGACCTGCTGGAGCTGTGGCGCAAGAAGAAGCTCACCGTCGTCTTCGTCACGCACTCGATCCACGAGGCGGTGTTCCTCTCCAGCCGCGTGGTGATGATGGCCGCGCGCCCGGGCCGCATCGTGGAAGAGGTGCGCATCGACGAGCCCTATCCGCGCAGCGAGGAGTTCATGGTGTCCTCGGAGTTCCAGCACTACGCCAAGCACCTGCAGCGCAGCCTGCGGGCGGCCAGCCTGCACACCGACGAGGAGGCCACCGTATGAGCATCACCTGGAACACGGCGCCCGCGCCGGCCCCGGCGGTCATCGCACCGGCCCCCGCGCCCGCCCAGCCCGCCGCGCCGCGCCGCCCTTCGGTGCCGCTGCTGCACCGCCCGCGCGTGCAGCGCCTGCTGCTGCCCCTGCTGGTCGGCCTGCTGCTGGTCGGCGGCTGGCAGGCGCTGGTGGTCGGCATGGAGCTGCCGCCCTACCTGGTGCCCTCGCCGGCGCTGATGATGAAGACGCTGGTCGCCGACTGGGCCGTGCTCGGCGGTGCGCTGCTGGTGACGCTGAAGATCACGGTGCTGTCCTTCATCGTCGCCACCATCGTCGGCGTGCTGGTCTCCTTCCTCTTCGTGCAGAGCCGGCTGATCGAGACGGCGCTGTTCCCCTATGCCGTGCTGCTGCAGGTCACGCCCATCGTGGCGGTGGCGCCGCTGATCATCATCTGGGTGAAGGACCCGACCGCCTCGCTGGTCATCTGCGCCACGCTGGTGGCGCTGTTCCCCATCATCAGCAACACCACGCTCGGGCTGCGCAGCATCGATCCGGACCTGCAGGCGTACTTCAGGATGAACCGCGCCACGCGCCTGCAGACGCTGGTGCGCCTGCGCGTGCCCAGCGCGCTGCCGTACTTCTTCGGCGGCCTGCGCATCTCCAGCGGGCTGGCGCTGATCGGCGCGGTGGTGGCGGAGTTCGTCGCCGGCACCGGCGGCAACGCGACGGGGCTGGCCTACCAGATCCTGATGGCCGGCTACCAGCTCAACATCCCGCGCATGTTCGCGGCGCTGCTGCTGATCTCGCTCACCGGCGTGGCGCTGTTCGCGCTGATGGCCTGGGCTACGCGCGCGGCGCTGGGCTCGTGGCACGCCAGCGAGCTGTCGCATGACTGAGGAGATCGCCGCCGTGAACGCCCCCGTTTCCGCCATCGAGCGGCTGCAGCTCGAACTGCCCGAACTGGACTGGATCACCGACCCGAACCGCATCGAGCGCCTGTCGCAGGACTTCTCGTGGTTCAGCCCGGTGCTCAAGCGCCGGCTCGAAGGCAAGGTAGCCGACACCGTGGTGCGCCCGCGCACCGAGGATGAGATCCGCCGCCTGGTGGCCGCCTGCGCGAAGCTGAAGCTGCCCCTCACCATCCGCGGCAGCGGCACCGGCAACTACGGCCAGACGACACCGCTGGCCGGCGGCGTGGTGCTCGACATGACCGGCTACAACGCGATGCTGTGGGTGCGCCCCGGCGTGGCGCGCGCGCAGGCCGGCATCCGCCTGGCCGAGATCGAGAAGGCCACGCGTCCCGGCGGGCAGGAACTGCGCTGCCTGCCCTCCACCTACCGCAGCGCCACGCTGGGCGGCCTGTTCGGCGGCGGCTTCGGCGGCGTGGGCTCGATCAACCACGGCCCGCTGGGTGCGCCGGGCAACGTGATCGGCCTGAAGGCCATGACCATCGAGCCCGAGCCGCAGGTGGTCGAACTGCGCGGCGCCGAGGCGCTGCGCATGCACCACCTGTGGGGCACGAACGGGCTGGTGCTGGAGCTGGAGATCGCCCTGGCGCCGGCCCAGCCCTGGCTGGAGACGCTCGCCACCTTCACCGGCTTCGACGCCGCGCTGGCCTTCGCCGATGCGCTGGCGCGCGCGCCGGGCCTGGCCAAGCGCGAGGTCGCCTTCTTCGCCAGCCCGGTGCCCGACCACCTGACGCAGCTCGCCGAGCACCTGCCGCGCGGCTGCCATGCCGTGCTCTCGCTGGTGGCCGAGGCCGGCGAGGAGGCGATGAACGAACTGGTCGCGGCGCACGGCGGCAGCGTCACCTACCGGCGCACGGCCGAGGACGTGGCGAAGTCCAACCGCACGCTGATGGAGTACACGTGGAACCACACCACGCTGCACGCGCTGCGGGTGGACAAGGGCCTGACCTACCTGCAGACCAGCTTCACCCCCGGCGAGCACGTGCGCCAGATCACCGAACTGGCGAAGCGCTACGAGGGCGAGGTGCTGATGCACGCCGAGTTCCTGCGCACGATGGACGGCCTGCTCACCTGCAGCGCGCTGCAGCTGGTGCGCTTTTCCACCGAGGAGCGGCTCGCGCAGATCATCCGCGAGCACCGCGACTACGGCGTGCGCATCAACGACCCGCACACCTTCATCGTCGAGGACGGCAAGGCCGGCGGCGAGCTGCCCGAGGAGGTGGTGGCGCTCAAGCGCCGCTTCGACCCGCTCGCGCTGCTCAACCCGGGCAAGCTGCGCCACTGGCCGGTGCGCAGCGCGCCATGAGCACGGGCGCGCCGATGGCGCGCTACGCGGCGGCGCGGCGCGTGGGCGACTTCGTCTTCATGAGCGGCGTGGTGGCGGTCGATCCGGCCACGCGCCGCGCCATCACCGGCTACGAGGACCTGCCGGAGGACGCCCGGGCCGAACTGCGCCGCATCGGCTACCTGACCGGCCAGATGTCGGTGGACGTGTTCGAGGCGCCGATCGTCGCGCAGAGCTGGTTCGTCCTCTCGCGCGTCCGCGAACTGGCCATGGCCCACGGCGGGAGCATGGCGCAGGTGTTCAAGCTGGTGCAGTACTTCCGGCGCCTTCCCGACTACGCGCACTTCAACCGCGTGCGCGGGCTGTTCTACCCCGGCGAGCCGCCCGTCAGCACCGTGGTCGAGGTGAGCCGCTTCCTGCCCGGCGACGAGGTGCTGGTGGAGGTCGAGGCGACGATGCATCTGTAGCGACACCGGCCCGGCGTCGGGTCCGGTGCGAGCCCGGAATCCGTCGCCATCGCCTTCGAGTCCCTGGAGTCCCGGCACCGCCGAAACGGATTCGCTCGGCAGGGCCGCCCTAGCCTGTCCGTCCCGCCCCGGAGGCTCAACGCCCGTGCCCGGAAGATACTGGATAAAACAACAGTTATTCGATAAAGTGGCCGGCCTTCAAGAGCAAACGTCGAGACATCCTCATGGCCCTGCCCACCCGCCTTCTGCGGCCAGTCGCAACCCTTGCCGCGCCATGCGCTGGCTCGCCCGCGAGCCAGCCTTCCCGGCCCTGCACCTGGCCGTTTGCAGTGCTCACGCGGCGCCTTCCCACGACCGTCGCATCGGACACGCCCCGCAGCGACGACATCCTGGCGCACGCCGTACGGATCCTGTCGACCACGGCAAGGCATTGGCGGATCTCCCGCAACGGTGGGCGCGCTGCCGGGCCCGGAATGCGCACGCCCGAGCAAGGATGATCGGCAGATGCGGACCATTCTGGGAGGGATGCTGTGGTTGCCGCTCACGGCCCTCGCGCAGTGCCTGGTGGTCGGCGTGAGCGATGGCCATACGCTCACGGCCCGATGCGGCGTGCCGGGGCGCCATGAACAGGTCAGGGTGCGCGTGGCAGGCATCGACGCACCGCGGAAAGGGCAGCCCCATGGCCAGCGCTCCAGGCAGTCCTTGTCCGATCTGTGCCGTCGCCAGACGGCCAGGCTGACGCCACGCGACTGGGACCGCCACGGCCGCACCGTCGCTTCGGTGGAGTGCCAGCGGATGGATGCGGCCAAGCACCAGGTGCGAACCGGCATGGCCTGGGTCGACGACAGGTATGCACGAGGTTTCGAAGGGCTGTACATCCTGCAGGACGGCGCCAGGCAGCAGCGGCTCGGTCTGTGGGCGGACAAGGCGCCGGTGCAGCCGTGGCTGTGGCGCCAGGCCGGACGCGCGCGCAAGGATGCCCGCGTCCTGCCCGAATCAGCCCCTTGAGGCACCGAGTCCGCCACGCGTTCGTCGCTCACGACACGGGGCGCTGCGGAATCCAGTACGCCAGGGCTCCTGCCGCAGCGAAGGCGACCAGCCCGGTGACGGCAATGCCCGCGCCCAGGGACAAGCTGGCCGCGAGAAAGGACAGCAGCGCCGGGCCGCTGGAGGATCCGATGTCCGACATCAGCCGCCATACGCCGAGGAATTGCGCGCGGCCATGGCGCGGCGAATGATCTGCACCGAGGGTCATGATCATCCCGGAGCCGATGCCGTTGCCGAAGCCGATGGCCAGCGAGGCGATCAGGAACGCAGCGACACCCGATGTCAGCGGCATCAGCAGCATCGCCAGCCCCATGACCAGCATCGAGGGGACCGCGACCCAGCGCCTGCCCTTCTGGTCCATCACCTTGCCGGCCGGGTAGAACACCAGCATGTCCACCCCGCCGGCCAGGCCATAGACCAGCGATGCCGTGGACGGCGCCAGGGCGAGGTGGTCTGCCCACAGCGGGATCACGGCCTGGCGCGACGCGCGCACCGCGCTGACCAGCAGCACGCCGAGGCCCAGGGTGAGGAACACACGGCGGTGGTCGCGCAGCGTCGAGAGAATGGTGGTCCTGGCCTGCACCTGTCCGGGCGCGGCTGGCGGTACCTCCAGGTCGGGGATGCGCGCGCCGATGGCCGCCGCACCCAGCACGGCGGCGATGCCCACCCAGTAGGCGGCCGCCAGCCCGAACGCATGCACGGCGGCGGCGGCGAGAAAGGGGCCGCCGAACATGCCGATGCGCATCACTCCGCCCAGCGTCGAGAGGGCACGCGCGCGGTAGGCGATGGGCACCGCCTCGGTCATGTAGCTCTGGCGCGCCAGGTTGTAGACGGCCTGCGACATGCCCACCATGAAGCAGCCCGCGGCGAACAGCCCGAGGTGCGAGGTGCACACGCAGATCACCATGCCCAGGCCGCTCCAAACGCCCGCGGCCACGATGGCCCAGCGCTCGCCCCAGCGCATCGTGATCAGCGAGGCCGGGATGTTGCTGAGCAGCGAGCCGATGCCGATCAGCGCCACCATCAGCGCCGCGATCGGGACCGAGGCGCCGAGGTCGCGCGCCGTGAGCGGCACGATGGGCAGGATGGCGCCCTCGCCCAGCCCGAACAGCAGCGATGGACCGAAGGCCGGAACGGCGATGCGCCACAACGAGAACGGCGACGGGGAGGATGAGGTCGAGGCAGCGGAGGGCGAAGGCATGCGGCGAAACGGTGGCGCGCGTCCGCCTGACCCGCGTCAGGAACGGACGAGGCGATTGTCTTGCCGATGTCCGATTCCTGCAGGACGCGGCCCGCCTTCGGCGCTGTTGCGTTGCCTTCGGCGACACCAGCCCGATCCCCCGATCACGCATGCTCCGAGCATGGCCTGCGGTGCTCTTGCAGAGCCGCCGAACAAAATTAACCCGGGCAATACTTGCATCGAATACTGCACCGAGGGGCTTGAAAGCGGCAGCGATGCCCTTATGATTAGCACTCGCTGGCGATGAGTGCTAACAATGCTCTGGCACCCGGCGCCAAGTGGACGGGGAGGTCCCCTCGCGGACCGCCTCCCCTCGGATTCCAACCTGTCTCATTTCCATCAGGAGATTCAATTGAAACTTCGTCCTCTGCACGATCGCGTGATCGTCAAGCGCGTTGAAAGCGAAACCAAGACCGCCTCGGGCATCGTGATCCCCGACAACGCCGCCGAGAAGCCGGACCAGGGTGAAGTCCTGGCCGTCGGCCCCGGCAAGCGCAACGACAAGGGCGACTTCGTGGCCCTGAACATCAAGGTCGGCGACCGCGTGCTGTTCGGCAAGTACTCGGGCCAGACCGTCAAGGTCGACGGCGAGGAACTGCTGGTCATGAAGGAAGACGACCTGTTCGCGGTCGTCGAGAAGTAATCAATCCCCCCTGAATTTCGGAGAACAAACACATGGCAGCAAAAGACGTGGTCTTCGGCGGCGACGCCCGCGCCCGCATGGTCGAAGGCGTGAACATCCTGGCCAACGCCGTCAAGGTGACCCTGGGCCCCAAGGGCCGCAACGTG
>Ga0164243_10001712_pt1 | contig 36815 bp, 37 predicted proteins | sample OricompcompostOP_FD_108781 | JGI IMG/M metagenome (GOLD analysis project Ga0164243, IMG submission 108781) | Organic Plus compost microbial communities from Emeryville, California, USA - Original compost - Organic plus compost (OP) | ecosystem: Engineered > Solid waste > Mixed feedstock >...
CCTCGCGTTGGGCGGCGAGCGAGTTGAAGTCCTGCTCGAGGCCGTGCTCGGAGGATTTGCGGGCGTAGACGGCACAGTGCACCAGCCGCCGGCCGCCCTCCATCCCTAGCCCCTGCCCGTCCCGCTCGCTGCGCGTGTGAGCCCGAAGAAGGCCGGGCCCGACCAGCGCGTGCCGGTGATCGCCCGCGCGATCTCGGAGAGGCTCTTATATGTCTGGCCGGCGTACTCGAAGCCCTGCTCCAGGACCAGCACGGTGTGGGCGCGGCCCTGCCAGTCGCGGGTCAGCGCCGTGCCGGGCCGCAGCCGCGGTATGGGCGCGAGGCCGCGGGTTTGACCTCGGTCGACAGAGGCCGCGATCTGCTGGAGGCGCCCGCGCGTCGCGCGATCGAGCCCGCCAAAGGCCCGCTCCTGGAGCGTATAGACGAGCGCGTGTCTCAGCAGGTCACGCCGCAGGCCCGTGGGCGGCGGCCGCCCCGTGAGCCGTTCCCAGTCGGCCCGAAGACTCGGCAGCGGCGCAGCCTCGAGCGCGGCCAGATGCGCATCGAGATCGCCGCGCGCGACGGCGTCAACCTGTCTACGTGCCGTCGCCATCGACAAGCCCCTCCAGCGCCGCGGCCGTGATCCGCGTCCAGCCAGCGCCGTCGAGCCGGAGCGCCGCCGCGATCACGTCGCCCAGGTCTTCGACATCGAGATCGAAGCGGACCAACATGATCAGATCGGCCGTCGTCGCGGCCCGATAAAGATCGAAGTCGCGATAGCCCTGGCGCCAGCGCGTGAGGATCGCAGCCGCAGAGCCGATCACCGCGACAATGCGGTGGGTCCGATCGTGATAGGTGCGCGCACCGTCCGTGGCGGTGTGGGCGAGCCGGATGGCTATGGCGAGCGTTGTCATCGCCCGGCTCCGGCGATGTGATAGACGCGGGCGCCATCCTTGGCGGCCGTCGTGACGATCGTGAGGCCAAGGCGCTTCTTGAGCGCGCCGGATATGACGCCGCGCACCGAGTGCCGCTGCCAGCCGGTCGCCTCGGTCAGCGCGTCGAGCGTCGCGCCGCCCGGCCGCTTCAGGAGCGTGATGATCTTCGCCTGCTTGGACTTTGGCGCCGGGCCCCGCGCGGTGTCTGCCGAGTGCTTGCGGTTCGGGGCGCGGCTCTTCGCGGCGGCCGGAGCGGTGCGCACGCCGTCCGCAAGCGGCAGCTTTTCGAACGCCGCCCACAACCGCCGCAGAGCGGTCGCGCGGTCCGTGAACTTGGCGACCTTCTTCGCGCCCGGCAGCGCGTTCCAGAGCGCGACCAGGCGTGCGGTCGGCAGATCGGCTTTGGCGAGCTCCGCGGCCGAGCGGATGACAAGACTATCTTCAGGCAGATTCGCTGGTTCGGCCACGAACGCGGCGACGGTCTCACCGGTGATGACGTAGAGGGGCATGGGTCGGGGCTCCTTTCGCGCGGCGCCACGATGGCCCGCGGGCGACACTGACGCTTGCCCGGGCCCCCGCCATCCACTCCTTTCTGCGATCCGGAAATTGCTTTCTTGGCCCTGCCTGGAGCATTCGATGATCCCGGCGAACCGGCGCAATCGACGCACAATAAACGCGTACTCGCGCATCGCGATATGTCGGTCGGCCCCTCAACCGCTCAAGCGAACGCTCTTCCGACCATGCCCTTGGTTTGGGCGGGAATGCCGGCATGCCCGGCCGGTTTCCGGGGCACACCAGGCCATGGTCCGGAGAGTCAAGTGGGGTTATTTGGAGTCCGAACCCAGCGGCTCAACCCGGCACGCATCAGAGCAGTCCCGCGAACTCCTGATCGCCTCCAAAAGGTGAACCAGAGGTCAACTATCGCCTAGGCCAGACCTACAGATCCTTGCCACTTTCAGTGCCCCTTAATGAGCCCATCATCCCTCTCGCGTAGAAATCTCCGCGCGTCCGCAGCGAGCTTGCGCTCTGCATCGCTCCCGTTCTCCGTTGGCAATAGGCCGTCGGCCTTGGCACGTACCATGGCATAGAAGATCTCAAAATCCGGCACGGCTACCCGGCCATCGACCGTGATGTCATAGCCGTGCGCTTTGCAGAATTGGATCGCGTCGCAAGCACTCGGCTCCCAACTCATCCACGCATCGAAGGCATCCTCGTCAAGCATAATGTCGTCGAGCGTCGCCCTGAAGAGTAGTAGGCAAATTCTGTCCGCCTCTCGTTCGGCAGCATCATCGTCTCCGAGAACGTTTCGAAGATGAGCGAGGCGATCAGTATGATCGGCAACTTTGATCATCTTGAGGTTTTCATCCCAGAAAAAATGAAGAAATCGTCTTTTTAAAGATCGGTGTTGCACCTGACCAGGTACAGCTGGACAACCATCGCTTATGCAGCGGACCCGAAAAATGCGTCCCCAACCTCCTCGGCTGGGTGATGCGGGCAAGGGCGGTTCGATAGGGCCAGCATTCGGCGGCTGGGCTGGACAGTGTGGGTGTTCCCATCATATTCGAGATAGGCCATCGCTGCCGATCTCCCATGCCAGGGGGTGATGAGCTGCACGAACAATCCGACAGCTGTGGCGGCAAGCACACCATTCGGCCAAACAACCTGCGGGCGATCGCCCGCGGCGCCGTAGGTCCGAGCCTCTTCCTCAAGCCGTCGGTCCGTCAGAAAGCCAACGCACCAGAAGCAGGGATGGCCCGGCGAAGATAGAATAACCTGACCCCCAATCACGTGGCCGTGCTCATAACGGTTCACGTCCATTCCGATATCGACATACGGGATCAAGAACCTGCGCGTGAACCGCTCGAGTTCGGCGCGCTCGCGATAGCTATCGACCGCCCCAAAGATCACGTGGCACGCTCGCAACTCCTCGGCAGCGAGCTGCCATTTTTTCTTGATTGGAACGACGCGGGCCTGCGGATTGACGGCCGCGACCAAACGCTCTGCGATATGCACCTTCGCGGTCTTGTCGCGCACATCCCGGGCGGTCGCGCCGATGAGGCGGTTCAAGTTGCTGTCCTCCGCAATGTCGTCATCCACGGAGATGATCGTTCCAGCGCCGAGATGCGCGAGGCTTTGGATGATCGGCATTCCACCACCACCTGCGCCAACTACGCCGATTCGCGCGCAGGCGAAAGTGGCCTCGCTGTCCGGGCCAAGAAAGCTCTGACGGGCAAAGCGCTTCTTCATGCGGGGCTCCGATGGATATGTAGTGGCGCGCCAACCTCGATTATCTCGTCAATGGGTACGGGCCGTTCGTGTGCGGTGAGCCAGCACAGGCCTGCAGCGGCCGTCTCGCTCAGTACGAGAGTTCCATGGGGCACGCGCGGCGCCACGTTGAACAAATCCGGCACGAACTTGGCGCTCTCGCGAAGATCGATGCCGCTGAACCACGGCGTGCCGCGGCCGCCGTGGGAATGCACGTGAAACATCGAGCACTCGGCATGGTAGGCGGTCTGCAGGGCCTTGCGAATGGCCGCCGATCCCATCATGGCACCCACTCGGCGATCCGGCAGATAGTCCTCGTCGGCGACCATGTGATAGTCATAGGCAAGAATCGCAATTCCAGTCGGCGCCACTATTCCGGCGCGTGCGAGAATGAAGCCGACTCGCTCATGTGCAAACGGGTGTCGCCGACGCAGATCTGCGCGAATCTGCTCAAGTAGGTCCCGACGGATTCGGAAGACCGACGTCATCGCAGGGCTCGTAAATGATTTGCCAGGATATCGGCGACCGGTAGGCTGGCTTCGACGTTGTTCCAGGACCAGGTATGCCAAGTCCGGCCGAGGATCTGATGTAGGGTCCAGTTGTTCCCCTTTCCGGGCACAGGTTGGTGGAAGAACAGGCGTGTCATGTAGCCGCCGTGCTGTTGCGGGCACAGGAGCGCCTCCCGTGCAATCGTCTGATTGCCGCTCTGGAACCGGAGATCCGGCAGGGAGATATAGGTGATGCCACCCTCAGAAAGGATGCGCGCCGCCGGGCAGGCGGCGCGCAGGACCTCGAATCCTTTGAGATCGTTCATCAGGCGGATCCGCCCTGGCGGACGTGGCTGATGAACACCATTCCCTCGCGCACAACGAGGCGATCGCCGTCGCCGAGGGTCCGGAAGGTGCCGTCCTCGACAACATCGAGATCGAGGGACAAATCGACGTTCAGAGCGGCCTTCAGTTCCGCGGTCGTGTAGCTGCCGCGGTGGACCTCCCTGCGCTCCTGATTCAGAGTGACGGTTACCGTGTTCTGTCCGTGTCCGGCCCCTCCGGGACCACCGGCGTCGGGCGCGGCCGCGGAGTTCGAAGCGATGATTTCCATCGAAACCTCCAGTAGTTACACTCGATCGACCCGGTTGCTCCCGAATCGGGATCCCGGTATCCTTAAAGAGGATACGCGAACGGCTACGCTCGCGTCAATCCATTACAGGACGACTACATCCCATAAAAGGAAGACGCCATGACGGACCTTTATCAGCACATCGCGCGTACGATCCGGGAGCTCCGGATGTCGTACCGCGGGGAGGGATTGAGTCAGGAGGCGCTAGCGGAGAAGATCAACACCTCAGCCAACACGGTGTCGCGCTGGGAAACGGCCACATATAAGCCCTCGGCCCAGGAGCTCGACAGGCTCGCACGCTTTTTCAACGTGCCAATCACGGCGTTTTTCCCTGGCATGGAGACGGAAATCACGAAAGACGTCAAAGCCCAAGCGCTGTTGTCGGCCCTAGGTGATCTTGACGAGGACGAGCTCGAGGAGGTCAAGCGCTATGCGCAGTTCCGGAAGGCCTACCGCGCCTTAGAGCGAGAAAAAGGCACCAAACGCCGGGCGAAATAGCCGATGTCCCGCAACCGCTATTTTGAGGACCTAAAGGCGCTGGCGCGGGAGAAGCGCGAGCACTACCGCGTTGAAACAGCGCGCTTCGGGCTCCAGGCGGTGCGGAACATCTATAAGGCCGAAGGAATCCGGCTTGACGCCTGGCCGACGCTGCCCAAGAGAATCAAGGCGCTCTATATGTGCGAGGATGGCGACTGCTCGGTAGCCGTTCAGCCTCAACTCCCGATCGAGCCACGGCTCTTTGCGCTCGTGCATGAGCTGAAGCACCATTACCGAGACCAGGCCTTACTGCAGTCCGGCGCGCTCTGCTGTGGCGATTACAATGCGAACAAGGATATCGAGGTCGGCGCGGAGGTGTTTGCGGCGAAGTTCATATATCCGGAAGAGGAATTCCGTCGCGACATCGCGACCTTCGGCGCGCGCGGCTGGACGCCCGAGGAACTCGTCCGGTTCAAACAGCACTGCCCGGCAAAGATCAGCTATATCTTCCTTCGCAAGCGCCTTCTTCGCCTTGGCCTGATTAAGACCGGCGAACTCGAGGGCATCAAGTTCAAAAAGCTGGAGGAGGAGATCTACGGAGTGCCATTTTACCGGCAGCAATGGTTTCGCCGGCACCGCGCTGGCGAATAACAAGGCGGATCTCTGGTGCGCGGCGAGCCTATGGCGGCCGCGATGTGATGTTCGGTGTCGTGATAGGTGCGCGCAGTCCGCGGCGGTGAGCGAAAGGCGCAGCGCCCTGGAGAGTGCCGTCATCGGCCCGTCCCCCGCGTGCGATATCGGACCAGACGCTAATAGACTGCCATTTTGCGCATTCGAAGCCACTGACGACTAGGGCCTGTTAGCGCTTGAGCGGCAACCGATTTCGGTCATGTCGCAGGGATGATCGGCTGTTGCCCAGGCGGCGGCCCGAGATTAGGGTCATCTTAGCCCAACCTGCCATAGCCAATTTTGGACAACCAGATGGAATGCTGGAACCACAAGCTCTGCGAGCGTTTCGGCAACGTCATCCCCGGCCCATAGGATGCAGACGACATCGGGGATCGTTCCTGTCGGCACCGCGCGGATCGCGGCCGAGTGGACCGGCGGCGGCCAACCTGTTGTCTTCCTGCACGCCGGCGTCGCGGACCGTCGGATGTGGCGTCACCAGGTTGCTGCGCTAGCCTCGCGCTATCACGCGATCGCGTTCGACCGCCGTGGCTTCGGTGAGACGCCGGCAGTCGACGAGGCCTACAGCCAAACGGCCGACTTGTTCGCCGTGCTCGACCACCTGGTTGAGCGCGGCAAGCCGGTTGTCCTGGTTGGCTGCTCGCAGGGCGGCAGCATCGCGATCGATGCCGCCCTCTCTTCGCCCGATCGCGTCGCACGGCTCGTCCTGATCGCGCCGTCGGTCAGCGGAGCGCCCTCGGCAACACCCCACGAGGCTGTCCGCCGCCTGCTCGATGCGATCGATTTAGCCGAGAAGTCAGGCGACCTCGATCAGGTGAATCGGCTAAAAGCGGCGCTCTGGCTGGATGGACCGCTGGCGGACCAGGGGCGCGTTAAGGGACCGGCGCGCGAACTGTTCTTGGCCATGAACAGTATTGCGCTAGCAGCCCCGGTGATCGGTCGCGTTCTTCAACCCGCCCCGGCTTGGGACCGCCTCGACCAGATTGCCGCCCCCGTGCGCATCCTTTGCGGTGACCTAGACGTACCCCACATCCAGGCGCGCTGCCGCCAGCTCGCGGCGGCGCTTCCGGATGCGCGGCTCGATATCCTGCCCGGCGTCGCCCATCTGCCGAGCCTCGAACAGCCCGACCGTTTGACTGCGCACCTATTGGAGCTGCTTGCCGATTGTCGGCGCGCTTGACGCCCACGACGCCTCTCCCCGGCTTTCCGGAAGGACACCGGCAAGCGGCATTCGGCTCCCCGTAAGCAAGCGTCACGCCGTGACCATGCGCGGTGGCCGCGTCGACTTCTGATAACGCCCGTTCTGCGCTGAAAACGGCTGACGAACACATGTGATGCGCCGGCCATCGATCCGCCTTCATCTGCCTCGATGATCCGCTCGCCGCATCGCCTCCTGAGCTTGATGGGCACACGGATGGTGACGCCGTCCGTGTTCATGCCGAAAACATCGCCCCTGTTCCTCCTCCCCGGCGTCGAACCCGGTGGATGGAAGAACGGACCGAACTCCCGTCAAATTGCCGCGGCCTCGGTCACGACGGGCGGCGTCGGCGCGAGGGCTTCCTGCTCGAGCACGTGGACGTTCTCGCCGAAGGCGAGATACCGTGCGAGATCGGCAATCGCGCTGTCCGCCTCCGCCAACCGCCTGAGCGCCGTCCGGCGCCGAGCACGTACCCCGTGTCGGCGCGCCAGATCCTCGGTCATCAGATGTGGCGCAAGCCTCGCCCCGGACGGTCGGACAATCGTCTCCTCGATATGTCCGAAAATCCGCAATCCTCCGCCATCCACGTCGCCCCAATGGAACCAGGGCGCGCCAACGCTGCTCGCGGCGATCGCTTTGAGCGCCGCTGCCGTGGCACGCGAGGGAAACCCGCCCGTAAACACGACAACACCGTCGTCGCACACCTCCCGCACGTGTCGATGGAAGCTCGTCTTGTTCTCGATCGTGAGCACGTAACTGGGCCGGCGTGCACAGCGTAGATCCGCGACATTCCCCTCCGGCACCGCCGCATAAGGGCGGAATGCGGAAAGGTCGAAACGCGAATCCGCGAGCAGGACGGGCCCTTTGACCATGACCGGATCCGGATAGGTGAAGATCCCAAAGCGCGCCAGGGCGTCCTGGTCCGGCGCGGCGCTCTCGCCAGTCGCTTCCGCCAGAAGGGCCGCGATCGCATTTCGATTGCGCTCGAGCGCTTTGCTATCGCCGCACACTTCGGTCGAGAAGCTCCGTGCGTCACGGGCCCCAATCTTACCCGCGGCGAGGGTCCGTGCGATCTTCAAGACCTTCACGACCTCATCGGCATCATCCGTTTCAAAGCCTTTGTAGGACCGTCGCGTCGCCCAGCGCTCGCGCGCATCTTCGAGCGCTTCGACCATCCAGTCCGGCACACTGCCCAGAGCCTCGCGGATGCCGTCTACCGCCCGATCGGCGATGTCGCTCCCACGCTCACGGCCAAGATATCGATAGAGCGCCTCGGCATCGACCAGGCGCAAACGCCGAATCTGATGGCTGTCGAAGCCCCGCATCATTTCGACCACAATAGCGCCCGCGGCTTCCGCCTCGCGTGCAATCTGCACGAAGCGCTCGAGCCGCTCGGTGTCCGGGATCCCGGCGTAATCCGGCTCGACCAGAATGGCGGCCTTACGCTCAGGCTGCGCCTCAAACGTATCGAGCATCGCATCCAGAGCCGCAATCGGATCGGCGTAGGCTTTGGCCATCGTTACTCGCCGGCGGCCGCCGACAGACCCGCATCGCGCGCGGCCTGCAGCCGGCGAATGTCGTCGAGGGTGAATTGCGCCGGGTTGACCGCCGCGATCTCCCTGTGCGCCTTCTCCTTGATGTACTCGACATCGATCTCGACGTGCGTTCCATCGCGGAATACCTCGATCATGGTATCCATCGCCTCATAGAGCGAAGCGCGCTTGTCGTAAGGCGCCGCGACGACGGTCTGGAGGCCGAGCGACCGGAAGAAATCGAGGCAGGCCTTCTGATTGCGTCCATCCAGCTTGCTGAATGCCTCGTCGAACATCGCAAGTCCGATGCCCCGCGGCACGTCTCGGCGCTCGGAGCTCTGCCCGTGATAGGCCTGGGCGAGCGCCGCCCCAATGGCAATGTAGAAAGGCACCTGGCGCTCGGCCCCGGACCCCGTTCCCACGCGCTCATCGAGCGTGGTCTCGTGCCCATTCGCATCGGTCATCACGAGATCAAACCGGTAGTATTTCCGGTAATCTTCGAACACAGAGATGTCGGCGTCGGGATCGAGGAGGATCTCGCGGATCTTGGCGATCGCCTTGCCGTGCGGGCTCTTGGGATCCGGCTCGCCGTCCAACAGCGTCATCATCGCCTTATCATCTGACTGCGCCTGCACGACGAAGTCGAGAATATCCTCATAGAGCGCGTCCTTCTTCATACGGAACTTATATCGCTCGTAGTGGAAACGGTGCGGCTCCAGGATCTTATTAAGCGTGTCGACACTGCGTTTGATTGAACCGATCCGCTCGTTGAGTGACGCAACGAAATCGGTCTGGAAGATCTTGCGGGCCGTGTCCTCCGCCGCGCGCGCCTGCTGCTCGAAGCCAATGAGGCGATTGCCCTCAATGTCCTGGATCGCGGTCGTGACCCATGGCTTAACATCCTTGCTGACGCCGGAGGTCTGGCGGTCGAAGCTCGGACCCTCCGACCAACGCCGGCGATGATCGACTAATCGGTCGAATACCTCGCTCTGCGCCTCGCTCATCTTTCCCTTGAGCTCTTCACGGTCTCCCGCCGCCTGGGCGTGAAGCGATGCCGGATCGTTCTTCTTATTCTTGAGCCGGTGTTCATAGGCATCCCAAGCCGACATCATCGCGTATTGCCCGCGCTCCCGAATAAAGCCCTTAAGAGCCATCTTTACCGCGAAGCGCGAGCCCAGCTGCTGCTCCCCGCTTGTCAGAATCTGTGTCGCCTGGCTGACACGGCTCCCCGCCTCGATTTGGCGCTTTAGCTCGCGTCCGCGTTCGTCCTGCTTCGCCTTGAGCAAGGCCTCCATCTCTGCCAGGCGCGCCTGCTGCTTGTCGTCGCCGCCCTTGCCCATCGCGGCAAGTTCTTCGCTCTGTTCGCGCCAGTCGCGATCGATCTCCTTGAACGCCTTGGCAAGGCGCAGAACGCTCGTCTTGTTCTCGATGAGCTCAATGAGACCGACGAGCGCCTTCGCGACCCGGTCGTGACGCGCAGCCTCGGATACAAGGCGGCGGTCTTCCGCCTCCAGCTCGGCGATCTTCTTGATCAGATCGGCTTCTGCCGTCTGCCGGATGCTGGCGCCGAGCTTATACCCGCCCTCGACTCGGCGTGTCTCCACGGCGAGGCCATCGTCATAGGTGCAATCTCTCATGATTGCCCGGCCCCGCCGCGACAATTCCTCGCGCCGCTCCACGCGCCGTGCCGTGCCCAACCGCCGGTTCACGTAGATCCGCGCGAGCGGATCGCTCGTCTCAAGGACCGCCGCCAGGCTGTCGGCCGGACAATCCTGATGCTTGTAGTCTTCCTTGGCCGTATTCGCGACGCGGCAGCCATGGAAGCGACGGCGGTTCTCGCGCAAATGCTGAATCGCCGCCTGGGCCTGGCTCGGGGGCACGATGATCGCCTCCCGGTCGCGGCCGAGCAGCGCTTCAGCCGCATCGCGCCAGTCCGGATCCGCCACCTCGACGAGCTCGCACAGAAGCCGCGGCTTAAATCCCTTCTCGGCAAGCTCGTCCTGCAGGATCGCGGTCGTCTCACTGATGGCGGCGCCGCGCGTGCGCAACAGCTGCAACTCCTTCTTCCGCGCTGTGGCCTCGGCGCCAACAACGCCCTGGCGCTGGATCAGCCCAATGCCAGCGTTCTCCACCTCGGCCTTGAGCCTCGGCAGGTGGGTGAGATCCTCGATCAGCGCATCGACTCTAGCCGGATCTTTGGGCCAGGACGCGCCTGTCTCGGTCAGCGTAGCCTTTAGCTCGTCCAGTACCTTCGCGCTATCTGCAAAGCCGCCCGGGAAAATGGCACGGTCCTCGGCCGCGACCACCGCCTTGGCGATCGCACTCCGCGCATCCTCGATCGGCTTGAGCGCGTCCTTGCGTTCGCGCTCCGCGGCCGCGACGTTTTTCTTCAGGAGTTCTCGACGCATGGCTTGGTCGCTCTGCGCAATCAGCGTGATGAGGGCGCTCTTGTCGCTTTCCAGCTTCTTGATCTCCGCGTCGATATCGGTCAGCCGCCCCGTCGCCTCCGATTGCACCTTGAGGCCATCGCGTTTCTGCCGCAGCATCGTTACGTACGCGTGCAGCTGCATATCCAGCTGGGCGCGGGCCTTGATCCAGCACTCCAGCACATAGCGGTCGACCAGCCCTTCATACTTCGCGATAAGGGCCGCGATATCCTTAAGGCTTGCGAGTTGGTCGCGAAGATCGAGGATTTTGGCATGGATCTCGCGGTAGGTCTGGATCGATTGCCGCAGCTGCGCGATCCGGATGTCCTTCTTCTCCAACACATAGTCGCGCACGAAAGCCGTCGCTGAGGGAATCGCCTCGTAGGAAACGGCGTTCGCGAACGCCTTCATGAATTGGCGCGCATCGATGAACCGGTTCCCAGTCGACAGCAGACGCAGATAATCGGAGACGAAGCTCTCGGAGGAAGTCGAAACCTTAAGCTCGCCGCCAGCCGCTCGACAGGCCGCCTCGAGCGCCGGCCGGACCGCCTTCCAGTCCTTGGCGATGCGCTCGCCCTTCGGGCCCCGATCGACAAAGCTATCAACGCTCAAGAACACGCCAGGCGCTATGAACCGCGCCACGACGGTTTCGCCCTCATCCGCGTTCTCGCGCGCCTCGAGGCACAGCCCGATCGTGGCTTTCTTCCCGTCCTCTGGCCGCTCGAAGCCGAGCGCCAAGTAGGTGCGGCAGCTTTTGCGCTCCGGCGCCTGGCCGGGAGCTATTCGGCCTAGGCAGTAATCTTTCACCGACCGCTTACTACGCTTCTTCCCGTCGTCCTGCGCGGACGCGTTGAGACGGTTATAGTTGCCGTTGTTGCCCGTCATCACCGTCTGAACAGCGTCGAGCAGCGAGGACTTTCCACTACGGTTCTCGCCGATCACGCCGGCGTTCGCCGTGAGATCGATGTCCTTCACGCCGATCAAGTACCAGTTGATGACCGCGATGCGTCGAAGTTCGAACATAAAGTTAAGCTCCCGCCTCTTCCGCGTCATTGGCCGCGATCGTGACCACGCGTGCGTCTTCCGAGAGATCGGCACCGGCGGCGGCGGCCTCGGCGAAGCTCCGGATGCGACCGAGAATGTCCTCACCGGCGACCTCCCGGATCATCGGGCGAATCTCCAGCATCACGTCGCCGCTCTCCTCGTCGCGCTCGCCGATCTGGACGAAGCCGCGGCGCTTGAACTCTGTGACGATGTCGATAAACCGCCGCTCCTTCATGCGATCCTTCCGGGTGACAATGGCGCTGAGCCGATCGAAGACCTCGTGCGAGCTCGCCTCGACAACGCCGCGCCCGCCGACTTCGCCGGCATTCACCCGCTCCTGCCAAACGAGAGCGAGCGCCAGCAGAACCAGCGTCTCCTCGATCTTGAGAGATCCCGGACCGACCGTCTCAACGTCCGGAACAAGCCCCACCCACTGGTCCTGGTCGTTCCGCTTGAAGCGATAGCCGAGCGCATCGAACAGGCCTTCGAAGTACCGTTGCGTGCGCGCGTCCGTCAGCGTCTCGTAGATGCCGATCGTGCCGTAGTCGCCGGCAAACAGAAACTGCCGGTTCATGAGTGCATTGGCCGCCCGGATCAGGCGCTTCGGCTCCAAGCCGCGCGATTCAAGATTGGTGAATTCCTGCAGCATGTCACCCCGCCCCTCGCGCCAGCGTCAGCGCATCGGTCTTGCGATAGATCTTGAAATTGCGGCAACGCACCCAGGCGCTGTCATGCCAACCATCAGCTGGCTCGAGCTCGAACTTCTCCGCGAACCGCGTGGGCACCGCGATCACGAACCGGCGCAGCCGCTCGAAGACGAGGAAATCCTCGAGGGTTTGGATCTGCAGCCAGCGCGCCTCGGTATCGCCGAAGGGCGGCACGCGCGTTTCCAGCCAACGCGCGATCTTGTCCTCGGGCACGTCGAACATGCCCTGGAACTCGCGCAACATCTGGCGATAAACAGCGATCGCCGGGTCTCGTTCCTCTTCGAGAAGAGGCACCTCCTCGATGGGTGCACGCGGCGGGGGTGGCGAGGCGAGCGCGCGATGATCCAAGAGCGGCTCGATCGGCGCCACGAGGGCGGGAACGTCGGCGTCCGGCTGGATGTGCGCGAGTTTGTCGAGCCGCTCGATCGCGTCGACCAGGCGCGCCACGACGCCGCTGTCCGAGCGATCGAGGTAGCGGACCGTGTTCCGGAGCCTGGATTCGAGCCGCGATCGGAACATGTTGATCCGGTCGAACACGTCGTCGACATTATGAAAGACGTCCTGGATCGTGGTGAGCTGCCGGACCACCAGCTCATATGCCTTCTCGTCGGTTTCGGCGACCTGAGCCTCAATATACGCTTTGGCCACCCGCGCCTTGATGACGTCGTCAAACGTCAGTTTTTCCGCAGCGTCGATCACCGCGCCCTTGAATCGATACGGATGGTTCGTGGTGAGGATCGCCCGGAAATCGTCGATAAGGAGGCGGCCGATGAAGTCCTCGAAGAACGTGCGCACACGCTCATCGAGGTTCTCGGATCCCATGATCTCGCGCTCAATGCCCTTGAGCGATGAATAGATCGCCCGCAGCCGACGCATGAAGAGGATCGCGCTCTCGGCCGCTTGCCGCAACCCAAGCGCGTTCCCTGCCGGATCCTTCTCGAGACCCTCGAGGGCGCTGCGCACGGTGACCACGACCCCGCCAAAGAGCTGAGAGATGCCTTCGTTGATGATCGACAGTTGGTCCGCGAGCACCAGGGCGCCCGGCGTCATGTCCGCCTTGACGTTGAACCCGAACGCCTCTTCCTCGATCCAGCCGCAGCGCACCAGCCGAGCATAAACATGACGGGCCTTCAGCATCACCGGATCGAGCATGCGGCCGTCATTCGCGTCCGATCGGGCACGACGGCGTCGGCGGGGGTCTGCCGGGAGATCGAGAAGCTCTCCCTCGTCCTCACTCCAGAGCTCCGGTTTTGTACGGAGCACCTCAGCTATGAAAGCGACGATATCGCTGCGGAACGGGCTGCGGAAAACCGTCGAGCCAAAATACTCGCGAAAGACCTCGAGTATGACGTGGCCATAAAGGTGCCGGTTGCTTCGGCTGAACACGAGGAAAATGTCTTCGTGGAGATGCCGAAAAAGCGTTCGTTCCATTGGACGCTCAACCATAGCGGGCTCCAGTGGGCCCGCCGAACCAGGGTTTGATGAGTTAGTACAAACCGTGAACTATCGCACAAAATGCCTTCTTTAGCCAGGCATTTCGAAGCATGGCTTACCCTACTATAAATTGTGATTGTGGTTAGTTCTGAAGTTCGCTCCCGCCGGGACGGATGGGACCGCAGCCAGAATGATGACATCTGTCGCGCTGGGTTGCGCTCAACAGCGTGCCCGCGGCGGGGCTCGTTGGACGCGCGGGGTGCCTCTCCCCGGCTGTCGGCGCCCGCAATGCGCGGGCGGTTCGACGCCGCCCGCCAAGCCGCTCTCGAGCCCTTTCTTGCGGTGATTGGGCGCGGATCATGGCGCGGCACGGCCAAAGAGTCCGCCCCCGCGATTTCGCCACGCCGGTTGACTGCATCGGCCCGGGCAAGGGACGTCTCGCGGGTCCCTCAACGGTGGCCGGGCCGAGTGTTGGCACCACCCGACCCGGCCTGCCCCCAACCAAGGAGATCAGGTCCGATGGTCGCGGCTGACCCGAAGTCTAACCAACATTCGACTTGAAAGACTAGTTCGCGGAGCCTTTTGCTCGCGTTCCGGCATCGCACGACCGCGCTCGACAGCCAAGTTGCCGGCTCCATGGAGGCCAATACATTACCACATACAACTTGAGATATAATCAGCAAGTCGGTAGTTTGCGCGGGGGCCAACGACTTTGGGTCGTCTACCAAGAAATCAGGCGACGAGCCATTCGGCGCACAACTGAATGAGCGTCTGCATAGGTGGTTTCCTGTCATCGAGTCGAACACAGGACCGGCACCCGTCGAAGAATAATTGACGTAGGGGGTGCCGCCGATGGCTGCCGTGACGCTTGCGAGGTCCATCGAGGACCTGATCGAGGATCTTGCCGAAGAACTCCAGGTTCCTCGCTCACGATATGAGGCGGCGGAGCGAAGCTACAGATCGGTAGGCGCCTGGCTGCAAAGACCAGACTCCTCTCTCCGGCACGCGACGCCACAAGTCTATATCCAGGGCTCATTCCGGCTTGGGACGGTCATCAAGCCGATTTTCGAGACTGAAGACTACGACCTCGACATCGTCTGCGAACTCGTCGTCAGCAAGGCATCGAAGTCGCAGGCCGAACTCAAGAAGATGCTCGGCGACGAAATGATCGCGTACGCCAAGCGATACAACATGGCGCCGCCGGAAGAAGGACGGCGTTGCTGGACGCTCGCTTATGCCGACGGCGCCCAATTCCATCTCGATGCGTTGCCATCAGTTCCCGACGGAGCGCGAAAGCGTCAGATCCTTGAAGCCGTCGCGATGTCGGCGACCTGGGCGGGCACGGCAATCGCGATCACCGATAAGGAGCATCCTCGTTACAGGCAGATTACCTTGGACTGGCTGCACAGCAATCCCAAGGGATATGCTCTGTGGTTCCAATCAAGGATGGCGCCGATCTTCGAGGCCCGTCGTCACGCTATCGCTCTCGCGGCCAGGAGACGCGTCGAGGACATCCCTGAATACGATGTGAGAACCCCGCTTCAAACGGCAGTGCAGATTCTCAAGCGTCATCGCGACGTCGCCTTCGTGGACAACCCGGACGACAAACCGATCTCGATCATCATCACGACACTCGCCGCGCATGCCTATCGGCAACAAGCGACGGTGGCCGAGGCGCTATACGACATTCTGACGCGCATGGACACCTTTATCGAAAACCGTAATGGCATCTCCTGGATCGCCAATCCGACGGACCCGCAGGAGAACTTTGCCGATCGCTGGGCGACGCATCCGGACCGTCAGAAGGCCTTTTACGATTGGCTTGCTCAGGCAAGGCGCGATTTCAGCGCGGCAGCCATGGCACCCAGCAAGGCGTTAGCCGCTGCGGCGCTGAAGCGAGGCATGGGAGAGCAACTTGTCGAATCCGCCGCAAGCCGCCGCGGGCTCGGCTCGTCAATCAGCTCCGCGATGCGCAATGCAGGGACGATCGCCCTCACTGTCCTGAACCCATCTTATCGCAAGGCACCGCCATGGACGCCCGCGGTGCTTGGCACTGTGAAAATTGACAAGGCGGTCGTCAAACAAAACGGGTATCGCGATCGCGAGTACCAAAGCGGCAGCGCGACGCTGCCCAAGAGATGCGATCTCGTCTTTCACGCAAAAACCGATATCCCTTGGCCGTACAAAGTGTACTGGCAGGTGGTGAACACGGGTGCGGAGGCAGCAAGAATGAAGGGAGGGCTTCGCGGTGGATTCGATGAGGGTTTCATCGAAGGCGGATGGCTCAAGCGGAACGAATCGACGTCCTATACAGGCACCCATAGCATCGAGTGCTTCATCGTAAAGAACGGTTATCTCGCGGCGCGGAGCGGGCAGTTTCTCGTCCGAATCCAATGACCTTTCTATAAGGAGACGGACATGAACGCCAAGCTGCCTTTGCTCGATTACATCATCAGATCAGGCTGCGATTGGTATTTCCGGAAGCGCACCCTAGAATTCGTCCTCATCAACGGCGGGGTAGCGCTTCTGGTCGCATCGCTGGCCGTTGGCTGGGCATTCTCGGTGCGCATTCCGATCAGCAACGGCACCCTTGATTTCACGTTCGACAGTGCGGCCGATACCCCAGCGATCATAGCCTACGGGTGCTTCGCCCTCGGATTTGCGATGGTCGTCATTGGAACTGTTGTCTGGGGCGTGCAACAGATTGCAGAAAACCGCCGTCTTGCACGCAAGCGCGTCATCGTCATCGAACAGCGTGGCTTGCGGGACACCACGGACACACCGCTGGTTGCCGCGGTGCCAGCTACGTTTGTAGGACACCGCGACGACCTTCTGGTCAATCTGCGACAAGGGAACGACGGCGCAATTGTAAATCCGCAGGCCGCCCTCGACCGCATCATCGCCTTGCCGCAAGAACTGGAGTTCCGGAGAGCTGGCCGCGACCGTGTTGATGTGACCGTAGTCTACGGCGGCCTTGTGCCGGTGCCATTCGCCTTTCTCACTGGCCTGCTGATTGACGATGAGAGTCTGGTGACGATCTTCGATTGGGACCGCAACAAGAATCAATGGCGTGCGCTGGATGGCGAAGACGACGGCATTCGTTTCACCGTCTCCGGACTATCCGAAGTCCCCGATGGCGCCCAGGAAGCCATATTTGCGGTCTCCGTATCCTACAAGGTAGACATCGAATCGGTCCGGCGAACCCTTGGAGATCTTCCGCTGGTCCAATGCGTGCTGCCCAATGGGACAGTGGATTGCCATTGGTCGGAGGAAAAGCAGCAGGCGCTGGCGCGTACGTTCCGAGACACGGCAAGTGCGCTGAGCAATGCTGGCCTACGCAAACTGCACGTCTTTATAGCGGCCCAGAACAGCGTGACGTTCCGGTTGGGCCGCAGCTATGACAAGCGGAACTTGCCGCCTGCAGTCGTCTACCAATACGAGCGCTCCAGCGCGCCGCCGTATCCGTGGGGAGTTTTGATGCCCGTTCATGGCATCGATAAGGCCCAGATCGTCAGGCCGGAATACAGGAACGTGGCACAGCGGGTCTGAACGGGTTCTCTCTCACGAAGAGTCGGAAGCGGGCGCCGCACCGCTGCGGACGGAGATTGCCCTGCGCGACGACGCCCGGAGGAAAATCCGGGCGGGCGTCGCGCCGGATGAGTTGCCCGAAAAGGTCTTCACCGATATCCCCAAACCGCTGGTGCATCGCGCTGGGGCGGCGATGCAGAGCGCGATCGCGGACGGGCTCCGGGCCGAAACCTATCGCACCTGAGATAGTCTATGTCATCGGCGCTATCGCGCCCCCCGGCTCCGGCCGAGGCCGATGGTGTGCAGATCAGCGGCTACCGCTCGCCGGCATGCGAACGGTTCGGAGAAGTGGCTCAAGAGCATAGATCGAGCCGGTGCACCCGTCGTCAGGATGAGCTCGCCACCAACGTCCTCGCGCCCGAAGCGACAAGCACTTAGGCTGCGTGCAGCCGGTCGCGCCGCGACAATGGTCATATCCGGAAATGAGTCCAAAGAGCGCACCACGAGCTGCGTCTGGTTTCGTTCGCTGCCTCGCGCCTGACGATCGCGCGCACGTCTAACGAGGCTGCCGACGCGCCCCTTGAGCGCGAGGCCAACGCACCGAAGAAGAGAACGCCTCGGGGCGAGGTCGCCCGTCATTGCGCGGCGAGGGCCTTGGCCATCTCGTAGAGCTTGCGGCGGAGCTTGGGGTCTTCGATCTGGTAATAGACGTGGACGAGCGCGAGCGTCTCGCGCCGCGCCATCGCCTCGTCGCTCGCCGTGTCGCTCCGCCGTTCGCTGGCCCGCTGCCCCTGCTTCGGGTCCAGCGCCTCGAAGAACCACATGATCGGAACGTCGAGCACGCGTGCAAGCTCGAATAGGCGCGAAGCGCTCACGCGGTTGACGCCGTGTTCATACTTCTGCACCTGCTGGAACGTCAGCCCCAGCTCCGCGGCAAGCTGCTCCTGGCTCTTGCCCAACTCGACGCGGCGCACGCGCATGCGTTGCCCGACATGGACATCGATGCCATTCGCCTGGCGCGCGGTGCGCTTCGGCTTGACGGCCCCTTTCCTGGCAGCAGTCACGTGTTCTCCTCGCATTTTCGTCGCACCGTCATTCGTGGCGCGCAGACTCTAGTGTGAGCGCCGCCAAAAGCCAGACCGCTCTGAAGGGCAGCCGTGGGTGCGCCGCGTCTCACGCCGCGCCGCCTCCGGTCAGCCAGGGGTTTGCCCTTCAATCGGCGGCGGTCGGGAGCGAAAGCGACGTGAGCTTGTGCCCGGTCTCGTGCTCGACCAGCATCACCCATTCGGCAAAGGCTTCTTTGACGTGGCGGGTCGCCTCGTCCAGCCACGACTGGCACTCGGCAGGGGCCGCACGTGACGCGTTGCGGCGCAGGTCGTCTAAGCGGCGCAGGGCCACAGCGTACTTCTGCTTGGCGGCTTCAATGCGCTCAAGTGCTGCCGCCGTGATGCTCGCGTCCGTCATCGGCTGGGCTCAGGCTTCTGTTCGCAACTGCAGCAAGGGCATAGCGGCAGATCGTTAAAAGATCTCTTACGGCGCGCGGGCGAACGCCGACGATTTTGCGGCAAATTCGCGAGAATTTGCCCCGACCGGCCCGCGGCCTGCGCGGCACGGGTGTGCCGCGGGCGGACCAATCCGCGATGGACGCTGGCGGTTCCTGATCACCCGACCTTGTCGCCGGTGGGGACCGCGCCGCGTTCATCGATCGTTAGGGCCATCCCCCTACCCTCGGGAAGCACAACTTTTGCGGGCGGAGTGCGGCGATGTCCGTCGGAAGCGTGAATGGTGGTCTCCTCGCCGCGCTGTTCGGACGGTCGGCGCTGCAGACCACCGTCAGCGTGCCGGCCCCGGCAGCCTCGCCCCAGCAGGCGAATGCGCCGAATGCCGTCGCGGACTCGGTCACCCTCTCCTTTCTGGCTCAAGCGCGGGGATGGGTCGAGCAGGAGCGGCGCCGGATCGATTCAATCGTGCCCGCTCCGGAAGGCTCGCCTTGGTTCGGGGCCCGCTCCAGCGATGGGCTTGCGATCGACGCGAATGGCCTGGCGATCGTGGTGAAAGGCACGACCGTGCTGATCGACAGCGCCAACGGTCGCAAGATCCAGGCCTGGGGCGACATCCTGAACGACACCACGAACCGATACTCGGATCTCGACAAGGCCAAAGCTTACAAGGAACTCGTGGGCGCCTACCAATCGGACAATCCAAACTTCACGTTCGACGAGAAGCGCGCCGCGGGGATGATCGCCCACACATCCGAGTTCCAGGTCAAGGCCTACGATCTGGACCGCCGCAGGGCGGAATGGTTCGGGCCCCCACCCGACCCCCAGGATGCCGATCCCGGCTATGCGCGAAAGACAGCTTCCCTACGGCGCCAGATCGCCTGGCACGACGCGGCAGAGCCGTGGGAACGCGAGATGTACCGCGGCGAGCGCGAGAGGGCCGAGGTGGGCCTCCTCTTCTTCGAAAAGCTCGAGAAACTCGAGCGGGCCGGCAAGGTTATGCGGGGCGTACCGGGGGCGGCCCAGCCCGACCCGGAGACACGCTGGCTCTTCTTGCTCTACGACCGGCTCGGCCAAGTGCAGAGCGAGGAGTGGAAGTGGGGCGAAGGCGTGCGCGCGAAGTTTGCGGAGATCCGCGACAAACTCGCGGCAGGCTTCAAGCCATCGGTCTCGGCATAGCGGTACAGCCGGACTGCACCTCGGATTGCCGGCACCTTTCGACCGAGAAAAGCACGCTGTTCGCCAGCCCGAGCGAGACGTCCGCGGCGGCGATCCGGCACCGCGCGGGCCGGCGCTGCCCCTCGCCCGTCTCACACCGATCGTCTCGAACATGCTGGTCCATAACCATGTGGTCCCAGATGGCTCTCAGCGTCGGGCGCTCACACGATGGCCTGGCCGATCGGGAGCGACCTTCTGCGCGACCGCGCGCATGATCTGCGCCCGCATGAACACGCCCGACCGCGCGTATTTCGGCGGTTACGAACCGCGCGTTCCAATCGAGGCCATGCAACGGCTCGAATATCCGGGCCACACTCTCTCACGTCGTCTTATTCGCTAGACCCAGCAGGGATCCCGGCACACGCGGTCTTCAATTGACGCACGCAATCCCGGGTAGCAACCTGAGCGCTTCTTTCTGGATGGGGCAGGATGTTTGGGTGGCTCAAACGCCGATTTGGTGTGAGACCGGTGGCCATGACCTCCGCTCCGGCCCTCGGTTCGCCGCCGCTCGCCGCGCCAATAGGATTGCCGACGGTGCCTCGTGATCCCCGGCCCGTGGCGCGGCTCGAGGCCGAGGACCACGCGCCCATTGCGCCGCCTGCTGCAACGTCACTCGTCACCCCGGCTTGGTTGAGCCGGCTCCCATCTCGGTTGTTCTTCGTTGATGTGGAAACGACCGGTCTTCACCGCAGCGACCGCATCGTGTCGTTTGCGGGCATCCTTCTGACGACCAAGGACCTGGCGCAGGCGCAGCTCAACATAAAACACGTTCACTTGCTGTTTGATCCTGGCCGAAAGAGCCACCCAGAGGCAGAGACCCTCCATGGATACGATGATTGGACACTGCGTCATCAGGCGTTTTTCTCGGAACACGCGACCGTGATACGCGAACTCTTTGACGCCGCCGACTTGATCGTCGCCCACAATGCCGAGTTCGACATTGGTTTCATCAACCGGGAGTTCGAGGCTCTAGGCGAGTCCCCGATCGGAAATCCGATCTACTGTACGATGCAAGCATATCGTCAGACCGGATACGCAGGTCGCGCGAGCTTAGACGCTATCGCTCATCGAATCGGTCTTGTGCGTGCGGGAAAGAGACACGGCGCTTTCGAAGACGCTTGGCTGACCATGATGGTTTACCTGTGGCTCAATGAGTGTCCCTACCGCGCGCCGTTCAATGTTGTTCCGAATCCGGGCCCCGCAAATATGCGGCCAGTGCCACCGATGCCGCCCGGTGATCTGCCCGCGCGCAAAAGACGGCCACGAACGACCAAACGCAAGGAGGCATAAACCGCGAGGCTCATCCACGTCTCTGGGGTCATCAATTCGGCGGAGCTGCTGACCATATGCCGGTCATTCTCGGGCTCACTGCGTTCATCGTAAGCTTTATTGTCCTTGGACATTTCATCGGGCCTGCAAAATGTGCCGATGGATGGGCATCACCGTCGATTGGTCGGCCCGGAGCTTGCTCATGGCACGGCGGTGTTGACCGTTCTGGGGCACAACTCCGATTATTCGGAAGTATTGCCGCAGGGGTTCTCGTTGGCGTGCTCGTCCACGCACGGGCAAATGGCGCGAACGGGACAGCGCCGACTTCAACGTCGCAGTCGCAATCGTCAGGCCCGCACCGCGTGCGTCCCCACCCTCGTTGCCCGAAATGTCGGGCCTGGATGGTGAGAAGACGCGCCGGCCGCGGCAGTGCCGCCGGTCAGGAATTCTGGGGGTGCTCCCGCTATCCAAGATGCAAGGGCACACGGAGCATCGAGCCGCCGCGACACACCCATCCACGTGGACGCACCGATCAATCATCGGCAGATCCGCCGGACGCTTGATGAAATGGCCAAGCCCCGCGCCGCTCAGGAGCCCCCATTCCATCTCGGCTTTCGCCGTGGCGCGCGCCAGCGCGACCAGGCTGGCCAAACTGTCCGTGAGGCCGTCACATGGTTGCCGTACGACTCCCCAACCAGCGCGAGAGCCGATAGGCTATTTTCTCCGCACCTGAAAGGGGACGCCATGGCACGCCGCAAGAGCCCGTCGGGGTTTGGGTGGACCCAGCCCAAGAAAGAAAGCAAACAGCCGGCCCCAAGAAATCTTGCCCACGAAACCAGCCTATGCGGGGCCATCAGAGGCCGACTGCTTGTGCGCCTCAGGTACGATGACGACGTACTCGACCGGCTGTTTGCGCCCTACGCCGTCTACCGGTCGGCCAACGACAAGGTGCTGGTCACGGGCGTCCAGATCGAGAACCCGGCTGAGCCGATCGAGCGCTTCGAACCGCGCAATTTAGAGGTCGGAAAGATCACGGCTCTTGAAATCACGGATTCGACCTTTATTCCTGACCGCCGATTCAATCTCCACGACGACAAATACCAGAACGGGTTTATCTGCCGCTTCTAGGCGCCAGCGTGCTGCTGGGCGCTGAAGACCGGTCTGCGCCTGCCTAGCGGAACTGGCTCCAGCCGAGTCGGTTCATACACGCCTCGAACGCGTACGGCCGAAATCCGGCGTCTTCGTTCACATCGACCGGCATGCCATAGCCCTCCTCGAAGCAGACACTGCGCGCCTCGGCATACGGCGTGGCGTCTGCGCGCAATGGCGAATACCCTCCTGTGGTAGTTCGCTGGTCCGGAAGCGCCTCACACGCGCCAGCCGCGAGCACCAGCCCGATCGAAACCAAATTTCGCATCAAGATCCTCGCCACCATGAATCCTGTCCGCTTCTTGCAGCGGTCGGGCGCGCCAGATCATGGCGCGACACGGCCACAGAGCTTGGCTGCCACGATCTCGCGGGCCGGTTGACTGCATCGGCCGCGGCAAGGGACGTGTCGTAGGCTCGAACAGCGGCCGAACCGGGTGTTGGTACCACCCGGCCCGGCCTGACCCCAACCAAGGAGTTGAGATCCGATGGTCGAGGCTGACTCGAAGTCTATCACACGCGTACGTCTTTCACGCCGCGCGGCCCTCACCCAGACCGTGGGCGCCACGGCGGTGGCCGTCGGATTCGCACCCGAGACGGCTCACGCCACACCATCCCTGCCCCATCCGGATGCGGCCCTGATGATGCTGGGCGCCGAGCTGCGGGCGGCCGATGCCGCCTGGCAGCGCGCGCTCGATGTGCTCTCGCACGCCGAACAGCGCCTGTTCGCGCTGCGCCCCACACCGCCCGCGGCAATCCTCGTTCCCGCTCCCGACGGCAGCGCACCGGTCGTGCCGGCGCGCTGGACCGTGCTGCGCAAACACCTCGCCCGCGTCCACGCCGGCGCGCCCGATCTGAAGGCCCGCCTCGCCGCGGCCCGCCAGGCGTGGAAGGACCATCAAGCTGCACTCGCCCATCCCGCGGAGCCCGACTGGTTCAATGTAGCCAAAGCCGCGGAGGACCGGGCGGCGGCGCGCATCGAGGCGCTGCATCAGTCCATCGCCGAGACCTCGGCGCACACCTGGCCGGGCCTGCGGCTCAAGCTCGCTGTCCTGTGGGCGCGCTCCGGGCGCGTGGCGGACGGGTCCGACCGGGACGACTGGGACCTGAGCGAGGCGCTCCTCTGGTCCGCGCTCCAGGATGCCACGTGCGCGGCCGATACCGCCCGATCCTGATCCGCCGGTCGGTCGCACTCAGCGGTCGGGCTTCACCAGCTCGAGGTGGCTGACCCCCAAGGCCTGGGCCAGCTCGTACAGGGTCACGATGGTCGGATTGCGCAGGCCACGCTCCAGATCGCTGACATATTGCTGGCTGAAGCCGGAGCGCTCGGCGAACTGCTCCTGGGTCAGGCCTTTCTGGCGCCGCAGGCGCTTGAAATTCCGCCCCACCAGCTTGCGCATGTCCATGCGCAGCAGATCAGCGGAGCACACATTTTAAGTTTATCAACTTTAATATGTAAGATTGCGGCCGCCCGGCCCCGGAACGGACTGGACTTGCCCGCCCGGGCAAGCCAACACGGGGGGCGCCCGAGACGGGCACGGTTCGCGCCGGGGCGCTATGACCGATCGATTGAGAGGGTGCAATGACTGTGGAGACGATCGTCGATACCGGCCACACGGCCCAATCGAGCACGCGCGAGAAGGTGCTGGAGCATCTGTTCGTGGGCGAGCTCCTGCGCTGTCTCTGGCGCCAGGGCGCGCGCGACATGGAGGTGCTCCGCGCCGAGGTGGACAAGGGTGGCTACGACCTGGTGCTCGAGGCGAACAGCGTGATCCGCCACGTGCAACTCAAGTCGAGCCACCGCACCGCTGCGACACGCGAGGTCGGAGTCAACATCAACCTGGCCCGCAAGCCCTCCGGCTGCGTGCTGTGGATCCAGTTCGATCCCGCGACGATGACACTGGGGCCATTTCTCTGGTTCGGCGCCGCGCCTGGAGCGCCCCTCCCCGACCTCGGCGACAAGGTCGGAAAACACACGAAAGGCGATCGCACGGGTCGGAAAGCCGAGCGACCGAACATCCGGGTTCTGGCCAAGAGCCAGTTCGAGGTCCTGCCCGACATGGACGCGGTCGCCCGCGCGCTGTTCGGTCCCGCGTCGGCGCACGCGTGAGGTCCAACGGCACCAGCGCCCGACGGCGGAATGAAACGTCGCCGCCGGACGTCGTTATTGAGACGGGGTGATGCCCCGTCGCGGGCACGGAGGATTGTCATGCAGACTGCGATCCGGTTAGCGGCCGCCGCCCTCCTCTTCGGCCTCGCCGGCCTGCCCGCCGCCGCGGTCGCGGACGACCGCGTCCTCCGCGACGACCACGGCCAGCGGATCGGCACGGTCGAGCAGCGCGACGCGGAGACGTTCATCCTGCGCGACCGGCAGGGGCGCCGAACCGGAACGGTCGAGACGGATGTCACCGACCGGTCTGTGATCCGCGACCGGACGGGTCGGCGGACCGGGACGATCGAGGCGGGCGTCGGGGATGATTTCGTGATTCGGGACCGACGCGGTCGCCGCACCGGGACCATCGCGCCGCGGCCCGACGGCACACTCATTCTGCGCGATCAGGCGGGCCGACGCATGGGCACGCTCACGCCACGCTGATCACGGCGCCCACCCCGGATCCGATCACCATCCCGCGATCGGTGGGCCCTTCAGGAACCGTGCCGCCGGGCTCATTGCGAGGATCGCCGCCAGCCGGCGGCGCGCGCCTCCGCCTCGGTGCAGAACCACCGCTCCCCCCTGCTCGCGTCGAGCCGCGTGCGATTGTAATAGCGCCCGCCCGGGACATGATAGATGTGTTCGCCGCTTCGGCTGATGTTGCCCTTGACGCGGCAGCGGTTCGCCGCCCCCTCTTTGGCGACCTCGCCGCGCTCGCCCCGCCGCCAGTCCCACGGCATCACGAAGGCGCCCGACCAGATCCCCATGCCGGCAGTCCGCGCAACCTGCTCCTCGTCCACATAGTCCGGGGCGTAACGCCGATAGGCGGCCGCCCAGCCGTTCGCGACCAGCCAGGCGTTGACGTCGGCGCCGGCCACGGCGCACTGTCCGACGAGGCGGCCGTAGCGATCGGTGTCCCGCCTCACGCATGTGACGGGGCGACGGCCAATATGCTCCTGCAGGGCCAGTGCGGCCTGCTGGCCGCAGCGCCAGCGCCCCCCATCCGGTCGCTGGCAGAGCTGATCGCTTTCGGGCGCATCGATGCCATACAAGCGGATCCGCGTGCCGTGAATCTCGATCGTATCGCCATCAAGGACGCTGGCGACGCCCACGAGCGGCTCCGACGCGACGATCGTCGCGGCAGGCGTCCCCAGGAGCAGAACACCGAGCAGCCATCGTCCCAGGGCCAACCAGGCTCGGGTCTGGCGCCGGCGATCGATCGCGATGGGATCCGCTTTCATGCGTCGACCTCGATAATCCTTGTTGCGCCGTTGTCTCCGACCACGCCTTGATCCGTCGTGGCAGCGCCACGATAACGCGGCCCGAACGCTCCGATGGCCTGAGGATGCCGAGACGCTACCAGGAGCAGCCTTCGAAAGGATTGCCGATCCCGGGCCTTTTCGGCGTATTTGCGCCGGACAATGGCCACGCGCGCGCGTCCTTCGTGGGGAGCAAGACATGAGCGACCGGCCGACGTTGGGCTTCAAGGATCTGACGCTCGAAAACTGGACCCAAGCGGACCCGGTGATGGGCGTATTCGGCGGCGACGATCCGGGCGCGGGCGGGGTCCAGCCGCTTCGCCAGGACCGGTGGGCGCGCCGCGTGCTGGCGTCCGATTTGACGAGCGCGGTGCCGCGTCACATACGCCAGCTCTTCGCGGTCGCGCGCGGCGCCATGCTGTACGCCTCTTTCGACTACCCCAACATGACGCTTGCGGCGGAGCAGCTGTATCGTGTCGTGGATGCCGCGCTCGCCGCCCGGATGCCCCATCTGAACTCGCGGCTGACCTTTGCAGAGCGAATCGAGGCCGCGATCGCGGACGGCATCATCCCGAGCCGGGACCGGCGCCGCTGGGACGCCACACGCCGCCTCCGGAATATTGCCTCGCACCCTGAAAGGCAGGCGATCTATCCACCGGGCATGGCGCTCACCAGCCTGGAAATCGCCACCGAGCAGATCAACGGTCTCTTTGACCGCACGTCTTGACCGCGCGCCCCGGTCACCCGTCCGCGAGCGCACGAGGCGCCGAGCGGGTCATCCACAGTCGCCGCGACCAAGGCTTTCCACCACGACCGACCCGATCAGCACGCCGGCACGGTCGCGCAACGGGCCCGGGCCAAGGCTCAGCGCCGGGCCCGCCGCAGGGCCGGCCGCGGCCCCGCCCGGCGGAAAGGTTTTGACGCGAGAATTTCGCCGAGCGCAGCGTGCGGATCGCAATTGAGCGCATGGAGGATGGCGAGGAACTCGGCCACGTCCAGCCGACGCTCGCCGTTCTCGTATTTGGAGACGAAGGATTGCGGTTTGTCCAAGAGGGCGGCCAGCTGCTGCTGCGTGATGCCGGCGCGCGTGCGCGCGGCGAGCACGACCGCGAGAACGGCTTGATAGGCGTCGGTGCGAACCGACTTCATCCAGGACCCCCGGCATTGACCGGGAGGTTCACTAATCCTTAAATCGGATTATCCCAAAATCGGATAATATGTGGAGCCAAAGCGGCCCAACTTCGCAATCTTCGTCGCTCGACTTCGCCGCCCACGCAAGCGATCACAGCGTCACCGTCCTGCAAGGAGCTCGCGCCATGACCGCCATCACGCCACAGCACATGCGCTTCATTCAGCTCGGCCCCGATGGGAGCTGGGCCAAGGCCGCGCTGAACACCGGCACGGTGCAGGTCAGCTACGATGCGGTGCCGCATGCGCTCTGCCTGGCCGGCGACTGGGCCGGGGTGGTCCGCACGCTCATGGCGGCGGGCCAATCCACTGCCCAGGCCAAGGTGGCTCTCCGCGAACTCCGCGACTTCTATACGCTCGGGGCCGATTGCCTCTGGATCACGATGGCGGACGGATATGTTTGGTGGGCCTTCGCCGACGCCACCGTGATCTGGCTCGGCCCCAGCACCGCCACGCGCGGGGCGCGCCTGCGCCGCACCCTCGGCCCCTGGCGCAACACGGATCGGCAGGGCCGGCCCTTAAAGATCGATGAGCTCAGCCCCCGCCTCACCCGGCTCGGCACCGACGGCCGAACGATCCGTGCCGTCGCGGCGGCTGACGATCTCGTCCGGCGGATCAACGGCCGCGAGGCGCCCGCCCTCGCCCGGGCGCGCGCCGCCCGCGCGGCGATGATCGCGGCGGCCGCGGCGATGATCGCGGACCTCCGGTGGGCGGATTTCGAGGCCCTGGTCGACCTCATCTTCATGGCGGGCGGCTGGCGGCCACGCCGCGGCAGTGCGCAACCGGATGTCGACCGCGTGCTCGAGGCGCTTGCCTCCGACGAAACCGCGGCCGTGCAGGTGACCGCCCGGACCGACGGCACTGTGCTCGCCGCGTGTATCGCACGCTTCGAAGCGGCCGGGCTCTACGACCGGCTGTTCTTCATCTGCCACGCGCCCATCGATGATCTCGACGTGCCGGAGAGCGGCAAGGTCCAGGTCTGGACGCGCACCCGGCTGGCCGAGCACGCGCTCCGCGCCGGCCTCTATGACTGGCTCATGGAAAAATCAGAATAATACTCACCGCTACGTCGGATGGCCACAAGAGCACCGTCGAGCCCGCGCGCGACAGGACGCGGGTCCCTGATCGTCGGCGACCACCTACGGTGCCGCTGGCGCAAGGACATGCGTGAGAGAGCGGCGCTCCGGGGCGAGATGGACAGAGTAGCAATGGTCTTGGGCTCGTGGTTACCGTCACCATCTCTAAGACTGGATAGAGGACGCCAATTGCGGCACTCCGATGGATCCGTTCGGCCGGCCCTGCGTCGATGGACAGGCTTTCGATGGCGATGTCGATCTGTTCACGGAGGTGCCTATCCTGAGGCCGGACAGACCGTCGCACCGGCGGATCCTCCAGCGCCTTCCCCAAGAGCAGCCACTGCAGAGCTTCGGATTTACGACCGGATCGATCGGGCCGTTCACCACCGGACCGCTCAGCCCTTCGACCACGACACCGACGCCGTTCACCGGCCAGCATCGTTGAACGATGCGCCTCACCGGCGGACGGGCCCCGAGGCCCGAGCTGTCATGCTGTGCGGTCCGCATCCTCTCTTGCAATGAGAGCGGCGCTTCTGCATGGCCTTCAAGGCCATGCCTCACCAGGCGCCCCAAGCTTCGCATAGCTAGTGGAACGCAATGGGGCGGAGCATATTGCGCGTATTCATCGGCTGCACAGAGAGGCTGAGTGACATTGTCGTTTGCACAGGGTCGCTCTCCGTTCAGCTCAAAGGCGATGGATCACTTATCGGGATTCGCTCCCTCCCTCCGATGCTTCCTCCAATGCTTCGTCGCGCGGCACATTCTCCCCGGCCCAAATGCGCTGCTGTGTCCAGGACGCGGCGGGAGCCGTCCAGAACGGATCGTTCGCCGGCAGCCCCAGATGCACCAATCCAGTCAGGCACACATAAAGGGAGCCCGTGGAATTGTAGACCTCACGGAGCCCAAGCTGTTCGCCGACCGCCCCCAGATTGAGCCAGCCCTGCTGGTCGAAGGTCCCGGGGGCTTCGATCATGTTGCGAACAACGGTCGTCAACGCACTCCGCACGGCGCCCGGATTCAGCTTCGCCGGCAGGCTCCTTGTGAGTGCCATGTAGGACAGGTGATAGAAGGCCGCGAAGCGATAAGCGGAGGATCGGCCGATCACCGGGAATGTACCTTCCGGAGAGATGAGTCTCTCCAGGACTTCCGCGTAACGCTGGGCACGCGGCATGGCAACGTCCAGCGATCTTGCAATGGGGTTCTGCTCTTCCTGGGTGACGCGCAGCACCTGCAGAAGCATCGGGTGAATGACGTAGCTGTTGTAGTAGTCCCAATGATATTCATCCCCATCGCTATAGGTGCCGTCCCCCACATACCACTTGTTCTGGAACGTCTGGACGGCGTCCTCGATCGGCCCGATCTCGAAGTTTCCCGTGAGCTTCCACAGCGCGGCCTCGACCATGGCGGGAAAGAGGATCCAGTTGTTGTTGTGAGGTTGGATACTGCGCGACACTTGCAGTGCTTGAACAACGTTGTTCTGCTGAGCAGCCGTGAGCGGCTCCCACAACTGGGTCGGCGCCGTGAGCAGTGCAGCAGACAAATATGCGGACTCCACCAACGGCTGATCCGGGATGGCACCGAAGTTCATGTAATCGGGAGAGGTCGGGTCCGTGGCGTTGATCAGGGACCGTCGGGCGAGATCGATGAAGCGCGCCCGCATCTGGCCTTCCGGCGTTTCGTCGGGACCGAGCTCCAGCCACGGTGCGATCCCGGCAAGGGTGCGGGCGAAGGCCTCGTAATGGGTCCAGGCAGCGCGGTGTTGCTCCCAGACACGAATGGGGAGGCGTAGGTGCAATTCCCCTCTGCTCGTCGCGTCGAGCACCGGTTCGGCGATGCGGGTCATGACCCCGACGAGATACGCGCGATCGGCGGCGCCGGTGTTAGCCGAAGCGCCTTGAGCCGAAGTGCCCTGAGCGGAAACGGCTTCAGCGGAAAGATGCCCCGCATAAGTCGTGCTCAAGAGAATGAGCAAACCAGCCGCTGTCCGCTTCAACGCATCACTGCTGATCATTACCGCCTCCTGTAGGCCGGAACGCCGTCGTGACGATGCGGATGCCCCCTGCTCCTGCTTGACGCGTGTGCTGCTCGCGATATGCCGCCCGGTCTTGCACGGGCAGGCCTTGTTTCAATTCCCACTTGGCGTCTCGCAATCGCCGTCGCATACGCTCGACAGGTCAGGCACGTCATCGACGAGCGCGTCGGCCTCGTCGAGCAGCGTCGCAGGGTCGACCTGCGCCGCGGCACCCAGCGTGCGCAGGATGTACGCCCCAGCCGACAGACCAGCGCCCGTGCCGAAGGCCACGCGGGATCGGGGATCGAACGGTTCCGGAACGTCGCCGATCGGCTGCGCGAAATTGACGGCACCATCGGAATCGACCGCCGTGAGGATCGCCCGCCAAGCCCGCTCGACGACCGGCCAGTACGTCGCCGCGTCGAGAAGCCCCGCGCCGACGCCCCAGGCCATCCCGAGGGTGAACAAGGCGGTGCCGCTCGCCTCGGGACTGGGAACTTGTTGCGGATCCTTGAGGCTCGGATACCAGAATCCGTCCGGCTGCTGCAGCCCACGCAGGGTCTGGCTCATCTGCGTGAACAAGGTGACGTAGAATTGCTGCGTTGGACGGTCGGCCGGCAGCGATTCGAGCACGAGCGCCAGCCCGGCATAGACCCATCCGTTGCCGCGGCTCCAGAAGAGCTTCTGTCCATTGGGTGCCCGGTCATCGAAGTAGCGGGCATCACGGTAGAACAGGTTCTCCTGCGGATCGTACAGCGCGTTGTAGGCGAACCTGTACTCGGAATCCATGAAATCCAGGTAGCGCTGGTCCCCGGTGGCCTGCGCCAGGACGACGATCGTCGGCGGCGACATGAAGAGCGCGTCGGACCATGTCCAGCGATCGGTCCTTCTGATGCCGGGCGGCAGCGGTGTGACGAAGGAGATGTTCTCCGTGATGGGGTGCGAGACAATCTCGTCGAACCGCTCCTTGAACGGCTCGAGCAGTTTGGGATCTTTCGGGTCCGACATGAGATAGAGGCGCAGCCACGCACGACCAGCCGCATGACCATCCGCATGATAGGTTCGAGAACCGGGCTCGAAATCGATGCGCCTGCCCGCCCGAACGACGGCCGCGAGATATTTCGGATCACCCGTCGCCAGACTGGCATCGATCAATCCGTTGTAGAGGGGCGCGATGGCCCAGTTGCGCGGATCGAAGTCGGTGGGATGATCCAGTTGCCAATCACCCACCAGCTTGAGCGTGTCCATGATGCGTTGTGGATTGAGCGTGTTCACGCTCAACACATCGTTGGTGCCCGCAGCCACTTCATAGGTGGGCAGTGTCAGGAAGAGCGCAAATGCAAGTCCCAGCCATTTCGGCCGACGCGTACTCATCGTAATCTCCTTCAGCGGCCGATCGGGCCGCTGCGTTCATCCGGTCCGGGGGCCGGTTCCATCATGGGCTTGTCCACGCATATCCTCGGCCCTCGTCCGGCTCGAATCTGCGGATGCGGTTGCGGTCATCCGCGCGTCACTGTTGCCTCACGGTTTTGATGGTCGATACGATCGCTTCGCCCTGCACCGGATTGAAGTTGATCACCAGCCGGCCGCCGGTTACGTCCACCGGAAAGGTCCGGGTGAAGACCGTGCGCGCCCCGCCGGCCGCCTGCAGAACATCGAAGCCCTCGAGCAGCGTCTGGCCGTTGGCGATCACGCTGAAGACGCGATCGCCGGTGGCGGCAGTGCGCTCGGGATCGAACTCAGGCTCGAAAAAGCCGAGCGTCAGGTCGTAGCGGCCATCGGCCAGCGGGATGGCGTAGCTGAAATCGCCGCGGCGGAAATACTTGTACAGCAGCGGATCGTCCGTGCCGTTGATGTCGTCCGGAATGCCGCCCCTGGCGTCCTCCCCCACCTCGATATAGGTACCCGAGCCGCCGGCGAAGAAATCGTCCGAGCCGAAGCGGGTGCCCTGTGACGAGATATATCCCGTCGTCAGCCGGCCCGCCGCGATGGCGATATCACGTATGTTCAGCGTCCAGTCCACCGTGTCGCTGACCGGCGTGCCGGCATGCGTGCCGGTTGCCATTACCGTGTTGAGGCCGGGGCTGAGCGGGACGTTCTCGAACACGCAGGTGCGCAACTCACATTGATCGGCTGTCAGGGTGCCGATCGGCGTGCCGTTGACCGAAAGCTGCACGCTATCGGCATTGCTGTAGACCTTGATGTTGGTGACCGGGTAGGCCCGGTCGGTGTAGCGCCGGCCGACGATGTGCATCACCGGCTCGGCGCTCCAATTGGCCTTGTAGAAGAAGAATGGGTCCTTGCGGGTCCGGCGGTCGAACGAGACCAGCCCCTTGGTGTTGACCCCGAGCACATCGCCTTCATTGCGATGGGCCGAGCCGAAATCGAACATGTTCCAGACGAAGCTGCCCCATAGATACGGCCGGCTCAGGATCACGCGATAATTCTGCTCGTGGACATAGGCGGCGTATTCCTCGGGTTGAAAGGACACCTCGTCGTCGGGCGCGCTGCGGACCTCGGGCGGACCGCCCTGGGGGTTGTCGGTATGATGGGTGAGCGCTGAACCCGCCCCGTACTCGGAAAGGCTAAGGGGCTGGCTGGGAAAGCGGCGATGGATGACATCAAGCAATGGCCCGAATTCGTCGAACTCAAGGGCGTACCAGAGATAGTAGCGATTCGTGCCGAGCACGTCGGAGATGCCCGCGGTGGTGAAGGCGACATCGCCAAAAATTCCCGTGCTCCTTTCGATCCCCTGGGTGAACTCTGCAAGGGCCGTTAGCCGGCCTGGATCTTCGCTTTTGGCCAGCGCATTCAGCTCCCGCAGCACGGGCGTGACGTTGTCGAACGGCTTGTCACAGCCACTTTGCCCGGCTTCAGTCTCATTGCCGATGGACCACAGGGCGATCGCGGCATGATTGAATTGCTGGCGGATCAGCTCCTGCAGTTGCTGCCGCGCATTGGCCAAGTACGCGTCCGTCGGGTCCGTCGTCGAACACGACTCGACGGTCGTGCGCAGACCGTTGGGCTTCTCGGCCCAGGCGATCAAGCCCAGTTCGCTGAGCCGCTCGAGCGTGTACTGGCTGAAGGGATAATGGCCCAGGCGCACGGCGTTGGCGCCGACCTCGCGGATCAGGGCGAGCGAGGTGTCGATGTCGTCATTGGACACCGCCCAAGCCTTGCCCAGAAAGTCCTGATGCATGGCCACCCCGTGCAGCCGCAGGGGCTCGCCGTTCAGGAAGAACCCGGCATTGGGATCGAAGCGTATCTGACGAATGCCGAAGCGCTGCACCACCCGGTCGAGCGGCACCCCGTCCGGCCGCACCAGCTCGGCCACGAGCTGGTACTGATAGGGATCGGCCACGCCCTGCCACAGATGCGGCGCCCCCACGCTCACGTCTTGGCTCACCTCTTGCGTGCCGCCCGCCAGCAGCATTACCGGCTGCTCGCTGCTCCCGGCGAGCCGGCCATCGGCATCGAGCAGCGCCACGCGCACGATGACGTCGCTGTCCTGGGTGGACGCGTTGGTCAGCTTGCTGCGAACGTTGACCGTCGCCGCGCCGCCGCCAAGCGCGGTGGTGGTGGCGTAGACCCCGGGCCCGCCCAGATCGTCCAGCGCGAAATGCAACGGATCGGCGGTCGAGATCAGCGCCACATGCCGGTACAGCCCGCCGGACTTATTGAAATCGCCGCCCAAAGGGTCGATTGCCTTAACGTCGTCGTCCTCTTGCGGAATGCTGTTGTCGGTCTTGACGAGGAGGACGTTGGGGCGTTGCGGGACGAAGCCGCCGGTGAGCAGATTGGTGACATCGAAGCGGAAGGCGGTGAACCCGCCCCTGTGCTGGCCCCGCTTCTGTCCGTTCAGCCAGACATCGGCCACCAGACTGGCCGCGCCGAACTCCAGCCAGTGCCGCGCCCCGGTCATGGGCGTGGCGAATTCGAGCCGGTACCAGCCCAGGCCGCGCTTGTAGTCCTCGGCGTTGAGGCTGGCCGCGTCCTGGGCATTCCAGGTGTGGGGCAGACGCACAGGCGCCCAGTCCGCCCCCGTGCTGGCCAGGGCCTCGTCATCGGAGAGCGTGTCGTCCTGCACGAAGCGCCAGTTCTCCAGCAGCGGCTCGATCGTGCGCAGCTCGGTCGTGTCCGGCGTGGTCACGGATTGGCCCGCAGCGCCGCCCGCGTACAGCATCAGGACCATGATGATGATGGCCAAGCCCATCCTCGTCCGCTTCGCGTCCTCGCGTCTTGTCATCTCATCGTGCTCGGCATGGTCGCTCCCCGATCCAATCTATGCAGCGTCTCGTTGACTCGCGCGGCTCATGACCTGTTGAAGGTGGCGACTGCCGCACATATTTTTGCCGCATACGTTCGGACTTTCACCCAGCCCGTGGGTGACGTGCGCCTCCTGGCCCGCCCGAGCGCCGGCCAGCTTGCGAGTCCCAGCTTGCGAGTCAGAGTCACCTGTCTTGCGCCTCGACGCGGCCAAGCGCCGGCGTCGGTTACGATGGGTGATCGCCCGTCGTGCTGATTACCCCGATCCGAACGTCGGATGAAAAGAGCAAACGGATCGCGTTCTCCGAGGTTCCTCTTTATCGGAGCATGTCGGACCATGTTTGTCGGAACTATGCTGCCGGACCTCGACGCCGGCTTTTGCCTTCGCGATCAGAATCTCCCTCAAGCCTTGGGTGAAATTATCCGCGGCTCAAATCACGTACTGGAGATGGATCGAGTGCCGGGCCGCCTTCATGTCAATCAGGCGGGGGTAGAACCGGGTTGCATCCTGCTGGATCTCCACGAGGTCGCGCGTCGTCAGCGCGGAGTAGGAGTTCCGCCGGACCAGCATCATCAGCTTTTTTTGGATCGTGCTCTCGCGCTCGAGCCGCGCGAGCGCCGCGTCCTGACAGGATAGGATCGGCGACAGCAAGGGAAGGGCGTTCGCCTGGAGATCCTGCCTCAGGAGCTTGCTTTGCTTGCTGAAGGCCTTCCGGTCTCTGCCGAAGAGGACATAGATCAGCAATCCAAAACCAGGCGCAAAGAACAAGACCAGCATCCAGGCCAGGGTCGCCTGCGGCCGTCGGTTCTCCGCGATGATGAACACACCCGTCGCGAGCGCATTGAGCGAAAGCACGACGGTCAGGATCGTGCCGAGCTGGCCCATGGGCGCTCTCCTCGTCCCGGCGGCGCGGTCCCACGTCAGCGCGAGCCGGCGCTCGGGACCTGCCAGTCTCAAGCAGGAGTATCGCGCACGACGCGTGAAAACAGAACGCGCGCGTGCGTGGGAACATCCCGATCGGGCGCCGCATTTCCCGGTCATGCGCCGTTGGCGCGCCGCACGACGTGGGAGGCGGAGCATGGCAGAGCTCGTGGCAGTCGGTTTCGACACCCCGGAAGAAGCGGATCGCGTCCTGAGCGAACTGGCCCGGATGCAAAAGGAGTATCTCGTCGATCTGGCGGATGCGGTGGTCGCCATCCGTCCGCCCGATGGCACGGTGCAGTTGAAGCAGAGCGTCAGCATGGTCGGCCTGGGCGCCGCCGAGGGCGGACTTTCCGGCAGTCTGTGGGGCACGCTGGTGGGCTTGCTGTTCTTGAATCCGCTGGCGGGCTTCGCGGTTGGTGGTCTGGTTGGGGCCAGCGCTGGCGCGCTGTCCGGATCGCTCAGCGATTACGGCCTCGACGACAAGTTCATTCGCTCTCTGGCCGAGACGCTGAAGCCCAACAGCTCGGCCCTGTTCGTCCTGGTGCGCAAGGCACAGCCGGACAAGGTCCTCGCCGAGCTGTCGCGCTTCCGCGGCCGCGTCCTGCGCACCTCGCTCTCGCCGGACCAGGAAGCGCGGCTCCAGGCGGCCCTCGCGGGGCAAGCGGCCGCGCAACCGACCATGGCCGCCGCCCCAGGCTGACGGCGCACGGCGCGCCGAGCGGCGCTGAAGCCAACGGGCGATGGCAACGACCGCGAATGCGGACGTCGATCGGAGTCTCTGAACCGCCGCCGCGCCGTTGCCACGATCAACGGAAGGGGGCTGTCCCGCACCAGCTCGATGGCGGCCGAGCGGATGAAGCCCATCAGACCGGCCTTGCATTAACGAGGCGTAGAGGGGCATGCGCATGACCGGGGCCATTCGGGCGGGAGGCGCTACTTTGGCGAACCGATACGCATCGTGCCGCAATGGAAATCAGGAGATTGGCCGGCTGCCCAGCGCAAGGGCGCATCGCAAGGCGAAACCGAATCTACCGCACCGTTTCTGCGGTGGGGTCCTTGTCGCCTTGCCGCCATGAGAGCACCCGATACGGTGCGGCTGGGGCTCGTGTAAGCACGACGACCGCTTCACGCATGAAGACTCCACCGCGAACGGTGCGCCCCACCGACCGAATCGTGACGATTTGTGAGGGAAGACGCGCCAGATACTGTTCCGCGCCGATGAGGGCCGGCAGCATGTCCTGCTGCGGCACGTCGAGCGCCGAGCGCATCGCGAGATAAAGATCAGCTTGGTCCAGGCTGACGCCCGGCAGACCCCTGATCACCTCGGGGGGCGCCGTGAGCGGATTGATGCGGCCGCTTCGCGAGTAAACCGTGACGAGCGGCCGGATGCGCTCGAAAAGCGCCGGTGTCATGCCGATCACGAGGCGGAGCTCATCAACGGCCAGGAACGGCCCATTCGACGGCCCATAGGGCAGC